>Ga0172379_10008959_pt1 | contig 12459 bp, 9 predicted proteins | sample GrowelOW334metaG_FD_119756 | JGI IMG/M metagenome (GOLD analysis project Ga0172379, IMG submission 119756) | Groundwater microbial communities from an aquifer near a municipal landfill in Southern Ontario, Canada - Groundwater well OW334 metaG | ecosystem: Environmental > Aquatic > Deep... | reverse complement strand
TCTTCGCCCAGCCACTTGGCGATCCTGTTTGCGCTCAGCAGGAGGATTGTACCTATGAGGCCCATGAACAGTCCGACGGTGGTCGCGAACGAGAACCTGCCGCTTATCATGCCGAGTCGATAGGTGAAGGTTTCAAACACTTCGGATACCAGGATATTGTTGTTGTTCTGCAGGGCGTACATCTGCTCGAAGCCGTTGTTAAGGATATTGCCGATGTTCAGCAACATGATGACGATGATGGTGCTCTTGATACCAGGCAGCAGGATGTGGCGAATCCGCTGGAGCCGGTTGGCACCGTCCACGATCGCCGCTTCATACAGTTCAGGGCTGATGGACGTGATGGCGGCCAGGTAGATGATCGTGTCCCAGCCGGTGTTCTTCCAGACGCTGGTGAGGATTACTATGCCCCGGAAGTACTTGTCATCACCCAGGAAGAATATGGGTTCCATGCCGAAATTCTGTTTCAGGATATTGTTGACAACACCCCAGGACGGCGACAGGAAATTGATCAGTATGCCACTTATGACTATCCAGGAAATGAAGTAGGGCAGATAGATGAGGGTCTGGGTCACGCGTTTGTAGGGCTTCCACGGTACCTCGTTCAGGCAGATCGCAAGGAAAATAGGCAGGGGGAAAGTCACCAGCCAGCGCATGACGCTGACGGTGATGGAGTTGTAGATGACCCGGTAGAAGTCGGCCATGCCGAACAGGTACTTGAAATTATCGAGCCCGCTCCAGGGACTCCCCATGATGCCTTTGGAGAAATTGAAATTCTTGAAGGCTATGATCACACCGTACATGGGGACGTAATTGAAAATGAAGAAAAATACGACTCCTGGCAGAAGAAGAAGATATAAATACTTTTTCTTAAGGAAGTATTGCCATGAAGCGTGTATGCGAACCAAGGGTTTTGACGTTTCGCGCTTTTTCGCTCCGGGCAGGAGGGTCATGGATCCGTATCGTTCGATCGGTTCCTTCAAGGTGCTCGTATGTTGTTTCACACAGGCATAGTACGCCGGAACCAATAAGAGCGAAATAGACAAGAATACTCGAAGCGGTATTTATTTTCGCATACAATAGTACTCGATTGTACTCGAAAACACCCCTGACGTACTATTTTTCCAGGAGTTTGAAATCATTCACGAGGCGCATCAACTGCAGGCGGCTGGAGACGCCCAGCTTGGAATACAGGTTGTGGACGTAGTTGCGGGCGGTCTGTTCCTGCACTTCCAGAAATTTGGCGATTTCGCTGTTGTCATGCCCGGAGGTGATAAGCGAGAGGACTTCCTTCTCACGTTTTGTCAGAAAGGCTATGGCAAAATTCCGCTCCCTGTCCGCAGCGTCGTCGAATTCCCTTCCTATCAGCGCCTTCGCTGCCGCGGGCGCGATCTGCAGGGTTCCCATCATCACGGCACGTACGGCGGTGATGACTTCCTCGGGCGCGATATCCTTGATCAGGTAGCCCACCGCTCCGTAACGCAGGGCCTGCCGCACGTAGTCGTCGTCCTGAAAAGTCGAGAGCATCAATATCTTGATCCCCGGATGCAACTCGTGGATGGCCTTGGTTGCCTCCACCCCGTCCATTACGGGCATGCGCACGTCCATGAGAATGATATCCGGCTGATGGTGCTTGGCCATTTCCAGGCTGATCTTTCCGTTATGGGCAATGCCGACAACTTCTATATCCTCGGCCCGGGATTGCATCACATAAAACAGGCTTTCGACAAATAATTTTTGGTCGTCCACAAGCAGGACCCTGATGCGTCTCATATATTCATCTCTCCATGGGCTTCGCTGCTTGCCACCAGCGGGATCCGGGCGGTGATATGGAACCCTGCAGGTGATGGGTCAAGGCGCAGACTGCCGTTGACCTGGACGAGCCGCTCACGCATGCCGGAGATGCCGATCCCCTCTGTTATGTCCGAGGCACCGCCCCCGTTATCCCTGATATATATAATCAGCGTGCGCTCCTCGTCTACCCAGAATCCAATCTCTACAAGAGTCGCCTTGCCGTGGCGGAACGAATTGGTCAACGCTTCCTGGATAAGGTTGTACGCCGTGCCCTCGATCTTGGACGGCAGGCTGACGGGCATATTGCCAAAATCGATCTCCACCTTCACCCCTGTGGCAGTCCTGAATACGTCGATGAGTTTGGCTATCAACGCCGTCCAGTTGCCCTCGGGCTGTTCCTGGGCCCTCAATATATGCAGGGCGTTCCGTATCTTGTCCAGCCCGCCCCTAGAATTTTCCCTGGCCGTATCCATCAATTCCCGTACCCGTCCCGGCGCCCGGATAACCATGTCGGTGGCGGCTTCCATCATCATGATGTTGTTCGTCAGGGTGTAGCCGATGATATCGTGGATCTCCCGGGTAATCCTCTTGCGTTCCTCGATGATGGAACGTTTTTCTATCATGTTCGCATAATCCTGATACCCAAGATTGGCGGATGCTAGTTTCCCCACTGCCAGATCAAGACGGTCCACGTCAATCTGCTTGAGTATTATGACCTCCCGGTAGAAGATCATCAGGCACCAGGCCACGGAGAACATGGAGGCGAACAGGATGAACAGGAGCAGGTTGGCGAGGTGGACAGGGCTCGCCGTGATACCCGACATGACGGACGGAAGGAAGGCGACCGCTACGGTAAGCACGATGAATAGATGCGAGAATATCAGGTTGCTGAAAAATGGTTCGTAGATGGACCATTCCATGAGCGCCGGCAACACGAACGACAAGGCCAGGGGGAGTGAAGCCCCAGGCTCCGAAAGTACCACGATAATGGCCAAGGAGCGGATACCCATGACGATGCGGAAGGATTTCTTGCTCCACGCAAAAAAGACCACCAACGAAAGCATGATGGATAGCAGGTATCCCCCGGGAATCCACAGGCGGGAAAAAATGCCGGCCGTCTCGTTCATGCCGTATACCACATTGAAGATGATTGATAGCGAGTAGGTTACCAAAGCAAAGGCAAGCACCAACACCGAGAATAGCGTCCGCGGCTGCTTCGATTCCGCCCTTGTCGTTTCCGCTTCCCGGGATACATCCTTCACCATTCCGCCTCTTGTGCGGAAGTATACCGTAATTGGTGAAGGACGGGATAGAACGAGGTTCGACAGGGCTGGCCAGAAACCGGGTATCTACCCCAGTTTCTTCGTGGACCCCCGGATTATCAGGTGGGTGGGTATGACCAGGGTGTCATTGGGGAGCTTCTCGCCCCGGATAAGGCTAAGGAGCATGCCGGCGCTTTTGGCGCCAAGCTTGTACTTGTCATTGCAGACCGTCGTAAGGGCCGGGGTCAGCAGGGATACGAAGTCGATATCGTCGAAACCCACCAGCGAGCAGTCGTCGGGAACATGGATGCCCACTTCCTGGAACATCTTAATTACCCCGAGCATCATCAGGTCGCTGAAAGAGAATATGGCCGTAAATTCAACCTTCTCCAACAGTATGCTCTTGATCTCGTTATACGCGGCTTCCATGCTGGGGTCGCAGACCCTCACCAGGGATTCGTCGAACTCGATGCCATTATTGACAAAGGCTTCGCGGTACCCGTCAAGACGCTCCCTGGCGCTGGAAATGTAGCCGGGGGCGTTCAGGTATAGGATGCGGGTATGCCCCAGCCGGATAAGATGTTCCACGGCCTTGTAGGCACCCTGCCTGTCATCAGCCACTACATTGGGAATATCGATATTGGAAAAATGGCGCCCCATCAGTACAAAGGGGATCTTCGCAGCCTGGAGATTGGTAATATCCTGGTCCTGGGATTGGGCGGGGGTCAGGATGATCCCGTCCACTTCCTTTTCGAGCATGGTTTCGATGGCTCCCCGCTCGCGGGCATAATCCTCGTTGGTGTTGCACAGGATGAGGGCATACTTGTTCTGCCACAGCGTATTCTGCACGCCCCGCACGACGTGGGCAAAGAACGGATTGGCGTTATCGGTTATTACAAGGCCGATGGTGCCTGTACTCGAGCTCTTGGAGCCCGAGGACAGGCCGTTCTCGTATTCGTAGCCCAGTTTGACAGCAGTTTCAGCTATCAGATCACGGGTCCTTTTATTTACTCCGGGTTTGTTGGATAGCGCTTGGGAGACGGTATTTACCGATACACCAACGATTTCCGCAATATCCTTCATGCTTGCTTTTTTTTTGGGACGCATGGTACTGACCGATCCTCCTGCCAAGCATATCGGAAAACGTTACTGTTTCTTTCGTCCAGCTTTGACCTGATTGGCCAAGACCGCAATGACAATGAATATACCTGTGATTACTTTTTGCATAAAGGGGTAAACCCCGAGCAAATTGAAAATATTCTGGATCATGCTTATGAAAAACCCGCCTCCTATCGCCCCGATGATACTTCCGTATCCACCCATCAGGTTTGCTCCGCCAATTACAGAGGCAGCAACCACATCCAACTCAAGATCCTGACCGATACCTGGGTAGGAGGATCGAATCCGTGCGCAGAGTATAATGGCGGCCAAGCCGGCTAGACAACCGTTTATGAGATACACCGAAAACGTGTAGCGTTTGACATTCATACCTGCAAGACGGCTGGATAGTTCACTACCGCCGATGGCTAGGACCCGTCCACCGTAAACGGTCTTGCGAAGCACATAATGGAACAAGAGCGCAAACAGCAATACGATGAATACCGGAACAGGCAGACCCAAGACGATTCCGTTTCCCAGGAATTCGAACTTTTGGGGAAAATCCCCGATGCTGCCGGCAGTCAGCGCGAATGCCAATCCCGACCCTATGCCCATCATACCGAATGTGGCAATAAACGCGGGCACTCCCACCCAGCTGATCAGTGCACCGTTGAACCCACCACAGGCAGCACCCGTCAGAAATGCAACTATCACAGCAGCCCAAAGGTTGTTGGTGGAGCGCCAGACGACACCGAATACCGCGCTAACCAGTGAAACGACGCTTCCTACAGAAAGATCTATGCCTCCGGTGATGATCACCAGGGTCATACCGATAGCCATAAGGCCTATAATGGAAGCCTGCCGGGCAATGTTCAGGAAATTAAGAAGACCCAAAAAATAGGGGGACACTAAAGAAAACAGGATCGCGAATACCAGCACCCACAACCAAACGCCCAGTGTCTTCTCGACCTTTCTGAATGCTGTTGTAATGGATCCTGACAAATTCCGGCGCAAGGCTTCGTTCGACATCGTCATCCAACCTTTCTTTTGCTTTTCTGCCATTGATCGAGTATGACAGCCGCGATGATGAGGGTACCAAGGATCGGTTTCATGTACGCGACGGGGATATCAAGGATATTGATGCCGTTTTGGACTTCAGCCATGAAAATAGCGCCCAGTATGGAACCGACTATTCCGCCGACACCACCCATGAGGGAGGTACCGCCTATGACAACCGCTCCAATTGCGTACAATTCATAACCCAAACCCGCATCCGGATGGGCTTGGTTGCTGCGCCCGGAAAGCGTGATGGATGCGATCGCCGCAAAAAGGCCGTTGAGCGTATACACCGCCAGTATTGTCTTGGTTACGTTGATTCCGGAAAAGCGGGCAGTTTCCTTGTTCCCACCGATGGCGAATATCTTCATTCCAAAAGTGGTGCGGGTAAGTACCAATGCTCCGACAACGCCCAGGACCAACATGATCAGGATTGGGAGTGGCAGACCCAGAACCCGCCCTTGACCGATAAAAATTATGGCTTCAGGGAGTCCATACGTGGGAATACCCGCGCTAATATAGGCGGCAACACCCCTTGCCGCGGTCATCATGCCCAGGGTGGCTATGAAAGGCGGCAACCCGGCCAGGGCGATCAGGACTCCATTGATGAAACCGCAGAATGAACCAATGAACAAGGCCAGTCCCAAAGCCTTCACCAGGGTGAACAGATCGCTGCTTATGGTCAGCATGGCAGTAGTATCACGATAATAGGATTCGGGGATGATCATCATCGCCATGGTCACCGACGATATGCCCATGATGCTTCCCACCGAAAGGTCAATGCCCCCGTTTCCGGAGATAATCACTGCGGTCATGCTGACTGCGAGTATTCCGATGATGGATGCCTGGGTGATGATATTGACGATATTCTTCACGTCGAGAAAGCGGTCAGACATGACCGAAAACAAAACCCCAACCGCCAAGATCCAGATCACTATGCCGGATTCGGACAGGCGGAAAGCCTGCAGTCTCCCGGTTTTCTGGGGCAGTGTTCTCGTTGCATCCATACAACCTCAATCCTTTGGATCAGCACGCTACCGGCAAGCTTGCCGGATTCTTTCCAATACAAGGGAGCCCACCGGATTGGCAGGCTCCCTTTATTACAGCTCTATCAGAAAGCTACTTTCAGCATTTCGTCGGCGTTCTCGGCGGTTACAAGCGCGGCACCGGCGTCGATGAATTTCGGCAGACTCTTGGGGTCAACCGAACCGTTCCATACCCCAATGCCCACTTCGGCGGCTTTCTTGCCCACCTTTATGGGGAACTGGGCTACGTCGGCTACGATTTTGCCTTCCTTGATCAGATTGATGCCAAAACTGGAACCGTCAAAGCTGATGACCTTGATCTTGCCTTCCCGACCGGCGAGTTTGATGGCTTCAAGTATGCCACCTACCATGACGTCGGAGCAGGAGAAGATCAGGTCTACCTGAGGATTGGCCTGCAACATGTTTTCGGCAGCCTGCATGGCCTTGTCGTTTGCCCAGAAGCCAGATTGGGATCCGACTATCTTGATCTCCGATCCCTTGACCACGTTTTCCTTAAAGCCATTCTTGCGGTCATCGCCCACGCTGCTGCCGGGAGCACCTTCGACCACAAGCACGTTGCCCTTACCATCGAGTACTTTTTTGGCATACTCGGCCGCGAGGTTCGCAGCCGCATAGTTGTCTGTGGAAATGAAGGTAACAAAGTCGTCGCCCTCTGCGGTCTGGTCCATACATACGATCTTGACGCCCGCGTCCTTGGCTTGCTTGAACACCGGTACGACAGCCTTTGAATCCAGAGGGCTGATAAGGATGACATCAACCTTTTGTACGATCAGATCTTCGATAATGGAAACCATTTTCTGTACCGCAGTCTGCCCGCCAGCCTGGTAGATGGTCGCGTCGGCACCGAGTTCGATAGCCCTGTCCCTGGCGGCTTCGGCCAGTTTCAACTGGAACACATCGCCGGTCAGGGTCTTGACCACAACCGCCACCTTGGCTTTTTTGGCTACGCCACTATCCTTTGCGCCGGCCGCGAATCCCGAAGAAAGGGCGAGCGTCATCATCAACGCAGCGCCAAGAGCAAAGAACACACTTTTCCGACTCATAATGCCTCCTCTATGTCTTTTGGTTCCAGGAACCAAAGGTCTCACCAGCCATCGCGTACCGGAGAATCAGATCCCCGGAAAATTCTTCCTTTTTCAATTCCTTGACTATTTTCCCCTTGCGCATCACATACATGCGATCGCTCATGCCCACGACTTCCTGCAGCTCCGAGGAAATCATCAGGATCGCACCACCCTGGTGGACGATTTTATCCATCAGGGCATAAATAGCCGCTTTGGCGCCTACATCTATGCCACGGGTGGGTTCATCAAAAATGAATAGTTTTGGTTTTGCGCAAAGCCATTTGGAGAGAACCACTTTTTGCTGGTTGCCGCCACTCAAATACCGGACTTCCTGATTTACGGACGAGACGGAAATATTGAGTTCCTTCACTTTCTCTCCGGCGATGTTTTTTCGGGTTTTATGGCCGATAAAACCGAAAGAGGAGAGCCTGTCCATCACGATGTGACAGACATTCTCGGATACGGGACTCATGGGCACGATGCCCTGTCGTTTTCTGTCTTCCGGTATGAGACCGACACCCAGCCTTATCATGCTCACCGGGTTGTGCTTTCGCACTACTTTGCCGTCGATACGGATTTCCCCGGAGTCAATCTTGTCTATGCCATAGATGGCACGTGCGAGTTCCGTCCTTCCGGCACCTACTATACCCGCCAACCCAACGATCTCTCCTGCACGTATATGCAAATTGATGTCTTCCAGTACCCCTGCTATTGCCAGACCTTTCGCGTCGAGAACTGTCGAACCGGGTTCGACCGCAGTCCTATGAAATAGGGTATCAAGTTTCTGCCCCACCATCATCTGGACCAATTCGTCCACGCCTTTGAGTTCGCTTACCTTGGCGGTACCCACGGTGGATCCGTCCCTAAGAACGGTAATCCGGTCGCCGAGCTCGAACACCTCATTGAGTTTGTGCGAAATATAGACAATGCTCATACCCTTTGAGGTAAGGTCCCTAAGCACCAGGAACAACTTTTTCACCTGGTCATCCGCGAGCGCGGAAGTGGGTTCGTCCAAAATGAGAACCTGGGGATCCATGGAAAGGGCTTTGGCTATCTCCACCATCTGCTGCTGGGCGACAGATAAATCGCAGACAGGAGTACGGACGTCGATTTTCATCTTCAAGCGATCAAGTTGCCGGTTGGCTTCGACTTCCATACTCTTGAAGTCAAGCGTTCCGAAGGCATTCTTTTTTATTTCCTTGCCCAAAAAAATGTTCATCGCAACAGACAAATTCGGACACAGACTGAATTCCTGAGCCACCAGACGAACACCCAGGCTGTGGGCATTCTGCGTGTTTTTAACCGTTATGCGTTCACCTCTGAATTCTATGGTTCCGCCATCAGAAGGAATCGCACCGCACAGTATTTTCATCAAAGTAGACTTGCCCGCGCCATTCTCGCCGAGCAATACGTGGACTTCGCCTTCCCTGACATCGAAGTCGACCGAGTCTAGCACCACGATATCCTTGTTGATCGTACGGCCGTTCACATCGTACAGACTCTTGGTGATATCCTTCAGGGCAAGAACCGTTTTCCCGGTCATGAACTCTCCTTGGCACGATATTATTACATATCGTTATTTAACCTATATCATGGTACTGTTCAGTTGTCAACAATTAATTCACATGAACAATGTGCACCATTCCAACACAACTCGTTTGAATGAGCGGGCTTGAGTAGGTATCCCTATTTTTGGAGGACAGAAAGCCAGGAATCATGCATAGTTAAATAACATTATATATCTTGACTTATACATATATCGCATTTATTGTAAGGAGCCGCATGAGAGCGGCTAACAAGGCTGGTCATCATGTCGGTAGGATGCGTTTTCGACATACGGGAGTTTACGGTCCATGACGGGCCTGGCATACGTACCACGGTATTCCTCAAGGGTTGTCCCCTGCGGTGCAACTGGTGCCATAACCCCGAAGGTCTCTCGCCATTTTCCCAAACCCTAAGGACTGTCGCCGGTGAAAGACTCGTCGGCGAGATATATACCGACGAGGAGCTGGCCCGAATAATCAGCCGGCAGTCGTCCATACTCTGCCTGGGTGAGGGGGGTGTCACTTTTTCTGGTGGGGAACCTTTGGCGCAGGCCGGATTCCTTGCGGAGGTAATCTCCAGGCTCGAAGGTGTCCATGTGATTCTGGATACTTCCGGCTATGCTCCGGAGGGGGACTTCAGGAAGGTTGTGGTGCTCTGCGACCTGATCCATTTCGATCTGAAGCTCATGGATCCCGGGGCGCACCGCCGTTTTACCGGTGTGGACAATGCGCCAATCCTGCGAAATTTGGCGATACTCGCTGAATTGGGAGTACCCACCGTCATTCGTGTTCCCCTCGTACCCGGGGTAACGGATACCATGGCAAACCTGGAAGCCATAGCCATGGCAGCCAACACACTGGTAGCCGGCAGTATTTCGGCAGCCGGTACCGGGTCCTTGGTCCGTGTCGACCTGTTGCCATACAACAAGGCCGCAGGCGGGAAATACACTGCCTGCGGCATGAACTTCAAACCCCTGTACGACGAATCCGTCGAATGTCGGGCCGATACCAGCGCCTTTGACCGCCTGAGCGTACCCATCCGAGTTTGCTAGCGTCTGAACACGAACGTATTTTGTGGAAGGAGAAAGCATCGTGAATCAACGACTTCGTGAAATGAGGGAACGGGTTCGGGCACGGGAACACGCATGCTTTCGCCAGAGCAGCCCGCCCGATGTCCTGACGCCAAGCTCGGCGCAGAATTTGTCATGGATGAAACGAGCTGCGTTACTTACCCGTATGCAGTGCGAAGCGGAAAAACCGGTGATCCGCGCGGGCGAGCAACTGGTCTTCATGCGTACCGTGCCGGACGTTCCGTCCTACGATACTCCTGCAGAATGGGAGGCCCGGTTCGAAGGGGGACGTCCCCACGAGCTGGGTCCCATAAGCAATATTTGCCCCGATTGGAGCCTGGTGCTTTCACAGGGCCTGCTTGGCAGGAAAAGTGTCGCCTTGGCCACGCGCGCCCGCTTTTCTGCCGATCCCGAAGCGGTAGAATTTCTTGATTGTGCCATTTCCACCATCGACGCAGTACTGGATTTGACGGCGCGGTACTCGTCGGAGGCACGCAGGCTGGGGCGGACCGACCTGGCGGAAATCCTGGAAAATGTACCGGCCAACCCGCCCCGGACGTTCCGGGAATCGTTGCAGTCCCTATTGCTCTTACGGGCAGTGGTGTGGCTGAGCGGGCACTACCATGTAGGTATCGGCCGCCTCGACCAATACCTGTGGCCCTATCTCCAGGCGGATCTTGCCGCGGGAAACCTCGATGCGGACGGAGCCGAAGAACTTCTCTGCGAGTTCTTCATCTGCCTGAACAAGGACAGCGACCTGTACCCAGGCATCCAGCAGGGTGATAACGGGCAGTCCCTGATGCTGGGCGGTGTCAACCGTGATGGAAACGATGCGGTGAACGAGCTTACCCGCATGGTTTTGCGGGCGGCCCGGGACGTCAGCATGATAGACCCAAAGATCAACCTGCGCATAAGCATGAAAACGCCCTTGGACCTGCTCGAACTGGCTTCCGAGTTGACACGCCAGGGGCTGGGCTTTCCCCAATATTCCAACGATGAGGTGGTCATTCCGGGCTTGGTGGCCCACGGCTACGCCTTGGAGGACGCCCACGATTATACCGTTGCAGCCTGCTGGGAATACTCGATCCCCGGAAAGGCCATGGACATAGTCAATATCGGCGCCGTATCCCTTCCGGCCGCGACAGACAAGGCTATCCGCGAAGGTCTGGCCAAGGGCGACAGCTTCGAGGGCATACTCGAAAGGACCCGGGAGGACATCTTCGCCCAGGTGGACGCGGTCATGGCCAGGAGCGGCAATATCATCCTTCCACCGGCCCCGTATTATTCGGTACTGATGAACGATTGCCTGGAACGCGGGAGCGGCCTGTCCAAGGGAGCAACGTACAACAACCTGGGCATCCACGGCGCCTGCTCGGCCAACGCAGCGGACGCGCTGGCGGCGGTGAAACGTTTCGTGTTCGACAAAAGGAGCATGAGCGCAGCCGAACTTCTGGAGGCCCTGGAAGCCGACTTCGAGGGCTTTGACGATATACGCCGGCAATTGAAGGACGACGCCCCCAAGGTTGGAAACAACGAAGATGGCACGGACACCTTGCTCGCCCGGATTTTCGAGGATTTTGCCGATGCCTGTGAAAAACATTCGGACCGGGTGGGCGGAAGGATCATCCGTCCCGGTACGGGTTCGGCCATGTATTACGTCTGGCTTGCCAGGGGCGCTCCATCGATGAAGGAACCCGTGGTCGCGGCTACCGCGGACGGCCGCAAGAAAGGCGAATTCTTCAGCTCCAGCCTTGCGCCTTCCCCGGGGGCTAAGGTCAGGGGCCCCATCAGCATACTGCAGACCTACGGCAAACTGAACTACAACCGCATCTGCAACGGTGGCCCCATAACGCTGGAATTGTCGGACACGGTTTTCCGTGACAACGAATCCATCCACAAGGTAGGCATGCTGATCCGCTCCTTCGCCCAGACCGGCTGCCAGCAACTCCAGCTTAACACCCTCAACGTGGAAACCCTGAAGGACGCGCGGGCGCACCCGGAGAACCACCGAAACCTGATCGTGCGCGTCTGGGGCTGGAGCGGCTATTTCTGCGAACTATCGCCGGAATACCAGGACCACATCATCGGCCGTCACATGCTTGGCTGACGCCTAGAGTACCGTAACCCCGTAGCCCAGGTAGTTCTCGAAGGCTTCCCGCAACGCGTTGATGTGGTCGCCGGGGGTGAGGCTTACATGGTGACGATGGCCGTGCTTGCCGATGAAGCGCAGGACGCCCTGAAGGTCCCCGAACTCGGCTACGCCGGCGCAGCCGAAGAAACCATTGGGAATCGTGTCCTCGGTCATCCGCGCCCTACCCAGGTAGAACTCCAGGCGGCCGTCGATGGTGATCATGCTGCCATAGGTGAACTCCATGGGGCGGATGCGGCCCTGGTTGCAACCGAAGCCCCGGCCTGTTCCAATGGAGGTGGCGAGGATGGGGTGGTCCGAGATATAGCCTTTTTTGGCCATCAGGCTTTCCGGAACGTTGCCGCAGTGGAACAGGATGCATTTGTTGAGATCGTCGCCG
>Ga0172379_10008958_pt1 | contig 12460 bp, 18 predicted proteins | sample GrowelOW334metaG_FD_119756 | JGI IMG/M metagenome (GOLD analysis project Ga0172379, IMG submission 119756) | Groundwater microbial communities from an aquifer near a municipal landfill in Southern Ontario, Canada - Groundwater well OW334 metaG | ecosystem: Environmental > Aquatic > Deep... | reverse complement strand
TGGATCATCCTTACGGAGGTGGAGAAGGCAGACAAGGCCGTGGAACAAAACGTCCGAAAACACTCTGGGGCAAGGTTACCGGCGGACGCAAAACTCGCGGACCTAAAAAATACTCAAATGTTTTTATTGTCTCTAGGCGAAAGACGGGGAAAAATAAATAAAATTATCCCCATCTATCATTGCATTTTTTAAAATAAGTGTCATACTTCAAAGTAGACCTGCTCTTTTATGGAGATCGTCTCCATTGGCAAGAGTGGGCTTACGCTATGGGGAGGTAAGTATGTGTTGTCCAAGAAGGAAGCGGCCGCCCGAGAAGGGGAGAAAAAGTAGAAAGGCCCTGAATAGGGCGCGGAGAGCGGCCGCAGGACTTCCTCTCAAGAAGAGGAGCGGAAACAAGTCCAGAGGGTAGGAGAGAAATTTCTCCAAGTCCAAGCTGGTTGGGAGGTGTCTCGGGAGCGAGTAGATCGTCTCCCGCATTACTCCGGACCTGGCGATGTTGCCAGGCCCGGAGTTTCTTTTTTTATCAAGTTTGACATTTTACGCTTATTTGCTAGTATGAAACCAAGCTCGTTAGGAGCTTTTTGTTTATATGACTAGGTCAATTAAAAAAGGCATATATGTGGATGAGAGGCTCTTAAAAAAGATTGTCGGCAAAAATCCGCTTCAGACTCCGACTATCAAGACTTGGAAAAGAGCTTGTGTTATTTCTCCCGAAATGCTCGGTTTTACCTTTGGTGTTTATAACGGCAAAGTCCATATTGATGTGCTGGTGACCGAAGACATGGTTGGACATCGATTAGGCGAGTTCTCTCCGACCAAGAAATTTATGAAACACGGTGGTAAAATGCAAAAAGAGCTTGAACAGAAAAAGAAAGAAGCAGAAATAACCGCTGCCAAGGGAGCTACTGTTGCCGCCGCTGACGCTAAGGGCGCAAAAAAATAAAATGAAAGCTTTTTTAAAAAATTACAGACAAGCCCCAAGAAAAGTTCGCTTAGTGGCCGGATTAATTAAGGGAAAGAAAGTGGAAGAAGCTATCGTGGAGCTTGATTTTTTAGCGAAACGCGCAGGTTTGCCGTTGAAGAAACTTTTACTCTCTGCAATTTCTAATGCCAAGCAAATGGGCATAGAAAAAGAAAATTTATTCATAAAAGAATTACGAGTAGATAAAGGCATAACCATGAAAAGAATGATGCCGGCGGCGATGGGCACCGGACACCGGATAAATAAGCGTACCAGCCACTTGAATCTTCTTTTGGGAGAAAAAGTAGCGCCAGTAAAAAAGGCCCTAGGCCGTAGACCTACGGGCGAGGCCAAAATAAAAAAGAAATAATATGTCAAAAATAGTTCATCCATACGCGCATAGATTGATTATATTAAGAGACTGGAAAAGTCGCTGGTTTGCTGATCCGAAAAAATACGTTCCTTATTTGAAAGGTGATGTTTTAATCCGAGAATATTTAGAAAAGAAACTGCGCGGAATGTATGTTTCCACGATTGAAATTGAAAGAAGCAGGAAAGCTACCAGATTTATTATTCGAACTTCTCGTCCAGGTCTCATTATCGGACGAAGTGGCGAAGGAGCGACTAAACTCAAGGAAGATATTTTAAAAAAGATGGATAAGCTAGGCTTGACTAGACCAGAAGATTTCAAACTTGAAATTGTAGAAGTTTCAAATCCGGAAGCAGATGCCGCGATTGTCGCTTACATGATTGCCGAAGGATTGGAAAAAAGAATGCCTTACCGTCGGGTGATTAAAACAATTATTGAAAAAGTAATGGCGGCGCGCGGAGTAGAAGGAGCCAGAATAGTTTTAGGCGGACGACTCGGCGGAGCGGATATTGCCCGCACGGAAGAGCTCAAGCGTGGCAGTATCCCGCTTCAGACTTTCCGCGCGGACATAGATTTCAAGCGTGAGCGCGCCACTTTAACTTATGGGGTTATCGGCATTAAGGTTTGGATTTATCGAGGTAAAATTTTTTCTGATAAAAAACCTGCTCGCAATGTTTTTAGCGCGACTGATACGGGAGAAAGAGAATCTTCCACTAATAATAAAAAGGCGATAAAAATGGATTAAAAAACGAATTAATATATGTTAGTACCCAAAAAAGTAAAATTTAGAAAATGGCAAAGTATGCGCAGCAACCCTAAGACCGTATCGCCGGATACTCGGGGAGCCAAGCTTTCTTTTGGTTCCTATGGGCTCAAATCTCTTTCTCAAGCGCGCGTGAAGTCAATCCAAGTTGAATCTGCCCGAAAAGTCATATCTCGTACTTTAACCAAGGCCGGCAAATATTGGATTCGTATTTTTCCAGATCGTCCTTATACTTCTAAAGCGGCCGAGGTGGGCATGGGAAAAGGAAAGGGAGACCCACAAGGGTATTGTTTTGATGTCTTTCCGGGACGTATTATTTTTGAAGTGGATGGCGTAGATGAAGTAACTGCTCATCAAGCGTTGCGAAAAGCTGGCACCAAGCTTCCGCTTAAAACAAGAATTGTCGACAGAACTCACAAACAATAATTAATTTTATGGCCAGAACAAAGAAAGAAAATTCAAAAGTAATAGAAGAGAATGATTCGGAAAAGAAGCTAGCCACTTTGCGGGAAAGCATCAGGGTCATTAAGTTTAAGACTGAAGGTTCAAAGTCAAAAAATGTCAAAGAGTTGGCAACTTTAAAAAAAGAAGTAGCCCGAGTTTTAACGGCAATGAACCATGCCAAAGGACAGGCAAGTAAATAATTATGAAAACAAAAACAAAAAAAGAAACATCGGAAAATAAAAATGTCGGTAAGGGCAATATTTTGAGAGGCGTGGTTGTTTCAGACAAGATGGACAAAACCGTTACTGTCTCCGTTTCAAGATTCGTGAAGCATCCATTGTATGGGAAGTTTTATAAAATGAGCAAGAAATACAAAGCGCACGACGAGGGGAATAAATATAAAACAGGCGATAAGGTTGAGATAATTGAGACCAAACCGATTTCTAAAGATAAAAGATTTAAAGTAATAGAATAATTATATGATCCAAGCTGAAACATTAGTAAAAATAACAGATAACGCCGGGGGCACTGTGGGCAAAGTGTTCAAGATTTTAGGCTCTTCTAAAAAAAGATACGCTACTTTGGGCGAGCTGGTCATTATCTCTGTCAAGGTTGCCAGTCCTAGAAAAGGAGTAAAGAAAAAAGATGTGCATCAGGCGGTGGTTGTGCGTACCAGAAGCGCTTATCGAAGAAAGGACGGTTCTTATATTCGTTTTGATGATAATGCGGTAGTGCTTTTGGAAAAAGGAAAAATGGATCCGAAAGCCGGACGCGTCTTCGGGCCAATTCCACGAGAACTGGCAGAGAAAGGTTTTCAAAAGATAATTTCTTTAGCGCAAGAAGTTATTTAAATATTTTTAAATATATGAAATTAAAAAAAGGCGACAATGTAAAAATAATAGCGGGAAAGGATAAGGGCAAAAGCGGTAAAATCGTTCGGGTTTTAGTGAAGCTTAATAAAGTTATCATAGACGGCGCGAATATGAGCAAGAAACATCAGCGTCCCAGAAAGTCGGGGGAGAAAGGCAGTATGATGAATATCGCAATGCCAATCCATGCTTCCAATGTTAAAAAAGCAGAATAAAATATATGAAACATTTAACTGTTAAAGAAAAAGAAATACAGGCATTTGAGAAAATGAAAACTGGTTTTCATTATAAAAATTTAATGGCTGCGCCGAAGATGAAAAAAGTAGTCATTAACACCGGTACGGGGACAGCCATTAAGAAAGATAAGAATAAAAATGATGCTATCTCTGACCGCTTAGCTAAAATTGCCGGACAAAAGGGATCTTTAAGGGGCGCCAAGCAATCAATTTCGTCTTTCAAAATCCGCCAAGGTGATCCGATTGGTATTATGATAACTTTGCGAGGAGCTAGAATGTATGCTTTCTTGGAAAAACTTATCAATGTCGCTTTGCCTCGTACTAAAGACTTTCGCGGTATTCCCCGCACTGCTGTAGACAATGTTGGCAATTTAACGATCGGCATAAAAGAGCATACTATTTTTCCAGAAACAGCTGATGAAGATATCCGAGATGTTTTTGGGATGGCTATTACGCTTGTTTCTACGGCTAAAAATAAAAAAGAAGGCTTGGAATTTTTTGAGCTATTGGGTATTCCTTTTAAGAAAGGAGAAGAAGTGAAGAAAAAGTAGATTTGACTATTTGGGGTTTATTTGCTAGTATTTTCAATAAGGGAATAGAGTTTTAAGCAATCCATTTTTCTCCTTTAATCCTTTGTTATTTAAGAGGATTGAAGAAAAAAAGTGAGATATTGTAAAGCTCTCCCACCTCATTTTATTTATGGCCAAAACATCAGTTATCGCAAGAAGCAAAAAGAAACCAAAATTCAGCACTCGTAAAAAGAATCGCTGTTTTCGTTGTGGCCGAGGCAATGCTTTCATGAGAGACTTCGGTGTTTGTCGTATTTGTTTTAGAGAATTAGCCAATGAAGGAATGCTTCCGGGCGTTCGCAAATCAAGCTGGTAAATTTTATGGATTCAATTTCAAACATGTTAATAGTAATGAAGAATGGCAGTCTGGCAGGCAAAGAAACTGTGTTTTTTCCATATTCAAAAATGAAACAAGCGATTGCGGAATGCCTAAAGAACGAGGGATACGTTAATGCCGTTTTTAAAAAAATTAAAAAAGATAATCCCGTATTGGAAGTAGAACTGGTTTATACAGACAAGAAGCCAAAAATTACGGAAGTGGAAAGAATTTCCAAACAGTCTCGCCGTGTTTATTTTGGAATCAAAGATATTCGTTCAGTTAGAAATGGAACCGGATTGCTGGTGCTTTCAACTCCCAAGGGAATTTTATCAGGCAAAGCTGCCAGGACCGAGCAAGTCGGAGGCGAAGCATTGTTTAGAGTTTGGTAGATTTAAATAATTTTATGTCAAGAATAGGCAAACAAGAAATATTAATACCCCAAGGAGTAACCGTTAGTCAAAACGGCGATACTTTGACAGTAGCTGGACCAAGCGGAACACTGACTAGAAATTTCAGGGATGATATTACTATTGCCATTAAAGACAAGGTTATAAATTTAAATATAAAGAGGAACGATAAATTTTCTAAATCTCTTTGGGGCACTTATGCTTCACATATAAAGAATATGATTGAAGGCGTGATCAAGCCTTATCAAAAGAAATTAATATTGGAAGGGGTGGGATTCAAATCGGAAGTTAAGGGCAATATGTTTCATTTTGCTTTAGGATTTTCTCATCCAGTGGTGGTAGAAATTCCTAAAGGCATTACCGCGACTGCCGACAAAAATAATATTACTATTACCGGCATTGATAAAGAATTAGTTGGAAGTTTTACTGCCGCTGTCCGCGCCTTAAAGAAACCGGAACCTTATAAAGGCAAGGGAATGCGTTATGAAGGCGAAGTTATTAGACGCAAACAAGGCAAGAAAACAGTATAGCAGATAGCGCCTAAGGCGCTATCTAGAGAATAAAAAAAATATGATAAAGAAAAATGAAAAAAGAATAAGACTGAAGAAAAAGATTAGAGTAAAAATCAAAGGTACGGCAACGCGTCCGCGACTTACTATTTTCCGTTCCAATAAATTTATTTATGCGCAAGTTATTAATGATACTACCAGCAAGACGCTAGCTTCAGCCAGTGATATTAAGATGACTAAGGGTACGAAAACTGAAAGAGCTAAAGAAGTGGGTGCAACAATCGCCCAAATTTGCTTGAAAGAAAAAATCAATCAAGTTGTTTTTGACCGAAATGGATTTAAATATACCGGCCGGATAAAATTAGCAGCTGATGGGGCCAGGGCTGCGGGACTTCAATTTTAATTTTTAAAAAATATGGAAAAAGGCAGAGAAAAAAAGAATAGCAATAGGAGATCATCTTCTTTTGGACGACCCAAGCCGGAATTTGATCAAAAGATTCTCAACATTCGCCGAGTGACCAGAGTGGTGGCCGGAGGACGCAGATTTTCTTTTAGCGTGGCTTTAGTAGCCGGAGACAAAAAAGGCTCTATCGGTTTAGGTTTAGGAAAAGCGGGAGATACTGCTCTGGCTATAAATAAAGCGGTGCGAAATGCCAAGAAAAATATGGTTAGATTGAATCTGACTAAAACAATGTCCATTCCCCATGAACTTTCCGCTAAATTTTCAAGTTCCCAGGTCGTGTTGATGCCGAATCGTGGCCGTGGATTGGTGGCAGGTTCGGTGGTTCGCGATATTGTGAAATTGTCCGGCATGAAAGATATTACAGGAAAAATTTTATCTAAAAGCAAGAATAAATTAAACAATGCCAAGGCAGTTCTGTCGGCGCTTTCCGTTATTTCTTTAAAATACACCAAACCTTTGTTGGAAAATGCGATTATCGCTCCCGAAGGAATTGTTCCGTCGGTAAGCCCATTAAAAAATTAAACTTATGCAGATACATAATTTAAAGAGACAATTTAAAAATAAAAAAGACCGACTGGTTGGCCGGGGAGGCAAGCATGCCAAAACTTCTGGCCGGGGGGGCAAGGGTCAGACAGCTCGAGCAGGCAACAAGCGCCGTCCAGAACTTCGGGATATTATAAAAAAATTACCCAAAAATCGCGGGTATCGATTTAACTCTGTGAAGAGGCCATTCTTACTTTCTAAAGAAAAAGTTCTTGCCGGAAAAGGAAAAACCAAAATGGAAACATTTTCGGAAATTAGAAAACGTTTAGGCATAAAGGGAAGGAAAATAATCATAAAATAACATGCAAAATTTCTTCAACAAAATGAAATTAGTCTGGATAGACGCCACCCTCAGAAAAAAAGTTTTGTTCGTGTTTTTTTCCTTAATCATATTTAGATTGCTGGCGGCTATTCCGATTCCGGGCATTGATACTCTGGAACTTAATAGATTTCTTTCCAATAACCAATTTTTCGGCATCTTGAATATATTCTCCGGCGGGGGACTTTCCAATCTTTCAATCATCATGTTGGGCGTTGGTCCGTACATTACCGGCTCAATCATTATGCAGCTTTTAACCATGATGATTCCGGCGTTAAAGAAAATTTATAGTGAAGAAGGCGAAGCAGGTAGAAAAAGATTTACTCAATATGGCAGATTATTGACTGTTCCCTTGGCCGCTATCCAAGGCTTTGCGCTTTTGGCTATTCTTGAAAATCAGAACATTTTAACGAATTTAACCGCTTTTGATCGAATTACGAATTTATTTATTGTCGTTGCCGGATCAGTTCTCTTGATGTGGATCGGTGAACTGATGTCTGAGTTTGGCATTGGCAATGGCGTGTCGCTGATTATTTTTGCCGGCATTGTCGCCGGACTTCCTTCCGCTGTCGGGGAGCTTATTTTCACTTTTGATGTTTCGCAAATTCCGCTTTATCTAGTATTTGCGGTAGTCGGAGTGCTGGTTGTCGCGGGCATCACTTTAGTTACCGAGGCAGAACGTCCTATCCCGGTAACTTATGCAAAGCGCGTACGGGGGATGAAAATGTACGGTGGCGGTTCCACTTATTTGCCTCTTCGAGTAAACCAAGCCGGAGTTATTCCAATAATCTTTGCCCTCTCAATTCTTCTTTTTCCACAGATGATCGGCACTTTTCTGGCGCGTTTCAGCAACGTAATAATTACTAAAATTTCTCATATCCTTCTGGCGTTCACGCAGACCTCAGTTCTTTACGCAGTGTCCTATTTTATTTTAGTTTTCCTTTTTACTTACTTTTACACAGCAGTCACTTTTGACCCGGAAGCGCTTTCAACCAACTTGCAAAAAAATGGCGCGTTCATTCCAGGCATTCGTCCGGGCGTATCCACTTCTTCCTACATATCCAATGTTTTAACGCGCATCACTTTGCTTGGTGCGGTTTTCTTGGGATTTATCGCAATTTTACCTATCATTATGCAACATCTTACGGGTATCACGACTATGGCCCTAGGAGGAACTTCAATTCTCATTGTCGTTTCTGTCGTCTTGGATTTGATGAAGAAAGTAGATGCGCAAATATCTATGCGGGAGTACTAGACCTTGATTTACCTTGATTTTTTTTGAAAATTCGTGTATTCTTTTGCTATGAATTCAAAAGCTTTTGTCTTTTTTGGGCGGTCTGGATGCGGGAAAGGAACGCAAGCCAAGCTGTTAATGGAATTTTTGAAATCTAAAAATAGAGAAGTAATCTATACTGAAACGGGAAGTAAATTTCGAGAATTTATAAAATCTGAAAATTATTCCGGCAAACTAGCCGGAGATATTTTAAGAGAAGGGGCGCTCATCCCTGTCTTTTTACCGATTTGGATTTGGACAGACATATTGATTAAAAATTTTTCAGGTACGCAAGACTTGGTTTTAGATGGAGTTTGCCGTCGGTTCGAAGAATCAGTGGCGCTTGATTCTGCCTTTGATTTTTATAAAATAGAAAAACCGAATATCATTTTGATGAATGTTTCAGAAAAATGGTCTTTTGCTCGCATGACGGAACGCCAGAGAGCTGACGACACGCCGGAAAAAATACAGAATAGGCTTGATTGGTATAAAAAAGACGTGGTGCCTTCTTTTGAATATTTTAAAAACAAAGACCGCTTCAATTTTGTTGAAATTAACGGAGAACAGTCCGTGGAGGATGTGCACAAGGAGATTATAAATAAACTAGGTTACTAGAATGGAAGAAATAATTATTATTTCACTTGGTGGGTCACTTATCGTGCCTGATAGTATTGATACAGATTTTTTAAAGGCCTTTAAAACCTTGATTCTTTCGCACGTGATTAAGGATAAAAAATTTGTCATTATCACTGGCGGGGGAAAGGTTTGTCGCAGGTATCAAGATGTGGCTAAAGAAATATCTACTCCTTCTGCTCTTGATTTAGACTGGATTGGTATCGCTTCTTTGAAATTAAATGCGGAATTATTAAGAGTTATTTTTGGAGAACATGCTCATGGCACAGTTATTGCGAATTTGTCAGAACATTTTGTTTTTGATAAGCCGATAGTTGTCGGTTCGGCTCACGAGCCCGGATGGAGTTCGGACGTTGATGCAGTTTGGGCCGCCAAGACAGTTAAAGCAAAAAGAATAATTAATCTATCAAACATAGATTATGCTTATGATAAAGATCCGAATAAATATCCTGATGCAAAGAGAATTGAGCAAATTTCTTGGTCGGAGTATCGCGCGCTCATTCCCAAAGAATGGCGTCCGGGGTTAAGTACTCCTTTTGATCCGATAGCTTCCAAAATAGCCGAAGAAGAAAAAATAGAAGTTTTAATCTTAAACGGAAAAAATATTTCCAATCTGGAAAAGTGTTTAAAGGGAGAGGATTTTATAGGCACCAGAATTTCTTAAAATGATTACAATCAAAACAGCGGAAGAAATAAAAATACTGCGCGAGGGAGGGAAGCATTTAGCGGAGGTGCTTTATAAAGTGAAAGAGAAAATTACACCCGGTATTTCCACTAAAGAGCTGGACACTTATGCTTTGAAATTAATTAAAGAAATGGAGGATACTCCCGCTTTTTTAAATTATCGTCCCGCCGGAGCGACAGTTTCATTTCCAGCCTCGCTTTGCGTGTCGGTTAATGACGAGGTGGTGCATGGCATACCGAACGAAGATAGGATTTTAAAAGAAGGTGATATTGTGGCGCTTGATTTAGGTCTTAAACACAAAGGTCTTTTTACCGATATGGCCATCACCGTGCCAGTAGGCAAGGTAAATACAGCCAGTCAGAAACTTATACAAGTTACCGAACAGGCGCTCCAAGTAGGTATTGATAATGCATTAGCCGGAAATACTGTGGGCGATATTGGTTATGCCATAGAGCATTTTGTCCATTCAAGAAAGGAGGGTAAATACGGCATTGTGGAAATTTTGTCGGGACATGGTGTCGGACGAGCCGTACATGAAGATCCTTTTATTCCGAATTTCGGAAAAAGGGGGAAGGGAGAGAAATTAATTCCGGGTATGGTTTTGGCCCTAGAGCCAATGTTGAATAACGGCACAAAAAATGTGACTTTAGACGAAGATGGATATACTTTTCGCACAGCGGACGGAAAAAAGAGCGCGCACTTTGAACACACCATTCTTATTACCGACGGCGAAGCGGAGATTTTAACTATAATTTAGTTTATTTGGTATAATTAAATCATGGAGAAATCGTTTTTTAGTGAAATGCCTAAATTCAAGACTCCGGAAGAGGAGCTTAAGTACTTGCGTGTGCATGTCGCAAAACGCGAAGAAGAACTTATTAAATTAGGACATATTGAACATTCCAGAGAGAATGCGACTCAAGATATAATAGGAGCCTATAAAGATGTTCCTATCAAACAAGCAGTTCACGAAAGCAATATTTTAAGCTCCAAAGATGTTCAAGGAATAGTGCTGGCGCTTCGGCCCGAATCTCACGATAGCACGATGGAAGAACTTTTAGGGATTGTGATAACAAAAGGAGTGCAAAATGCGCTTTCGGTGGTTTCCGCTATGGGTAATCCCCATATTGAAGATGATTTTCATCGGATTTTGGTTCAATATGTAAAAACAGATCAAACCATTCTTGGTTCTAAAGAAGGAACGCCTCTTTATCGGTCTATTTATATGACGCTTTTTGAAATAACGCTTCCACCACCCGCCAATGAAGCTGATAAGTCAAAAAACTTCAAAGAATTTATCGGCGCGATGGAGCAATTTTATGCCGGAATGAATTCCATTTCGGAAGGCAAGAATAATGAAAAAGAAAATTATTTTACCTTGGAAGTAGCTCTAAATAGTCAAAGTGATGAGGTGATAATTTATGCCGGTATCCCGAATAAGCATCTTTCTCTTTTTGAAAAACAGATTTTAGCTTTTTACCACGATGCCAAAATTAGCGAGGTGGCTGATGATTATAATATCTTTAACGCTGCTGGCGGATCAGCTGGAGCTTATGCAGAACTTACTGAACGCGGAGTATTGCCGATAAAGACATATGAAACGATAGATCACGACACCATGAATACGATTCTAAATGTATTTTCTAAATTAAAAACAGCCGGCGAAGGCGCGGCGATTCAATTAGTCATTGCCCCGGCCGGTAACGACTTCATAGATGAATTTCACGTTATCTTGGACGACGTGAAGTCCGGCACTTCCATCAAGCATGCCTCGGATAATTTTTATAAATTTCACAAAGCCTTTTTTAAAGTCGGCAAAAATTTATTATTCGGTCAAAAAGAAAAAAAAGAAGGAGAAAATAAAGAAAAAAATATGGGAGGCAGGCGCGCCGTAGATGAAGGAGCAGTAGAGAAGATAGGGAATAAGATGAAAAGCGCTATTATGAAAGCGAATATTCGCGTCATTGCTTCGGCGGAAACAAAATCGCGTGCAGAAGCCATTCTCAAGGAAATTGAATCTTCTTTTAATCAATTTTCCGAAGCAGCCAGCAATTCCTTTGTTTTTGAAGAAGCCACGGGTTCCGACTTGAAAAAACTTTTCCATGATTTTTCCTATCGAGTTTTTTCTCCTAATAAGATATTGCCGCTGAACTTAAAAGAATTGGCTTCTGTGTTTCATTTTCCAATCGGCATAAATAGTCAGCCTCAATTAAAAGAATCCAAAGCCGGTATCGCTCCGGCGCCACTAGAAATGGGACAAGATGGAGTAATTTTGGGCATAAACAGTTATCGAGGCAAAGATACGGAAATTCATCTGGCGCGCGAAGATCGCATGCGTCATTTTTATGTGGTTGGTCAAACCGGAACCGGCAAGACGAACATCATGCTTAATATGATTACTCAAGACATCAAAAATGGCGATGGTTGCTGTTATATTGATCCGCACGGCACTGATATTCAAACTATTTTGTCTCGTATTCCCAAAGAACGAATTGATGATGTTATTTATTTTGATCCGGCTTATACTGCGCGACCAATGGGACTGAATATGTTGGAATATGATCCTAAATATCCGGAGCAAAAAACTTTCGTGGTAAATGAGTTGATGGGGATTTTCAATAAACTCTTTGATATGAAAATCGGGGGAGGGGCAATGTTTGAGCAATATTTCAGGAATAGCGCCTTTTTAGTGATGGAAGATCCAGAATCAGGTTCAACTTTACTGGAAATTACCAGAGTTTTGGCGGATAAAGAATTTCGCGACTTGAAACTGGCTCGCTGTCAGAATCCGATTATCAAGCAGTTCTGGATTTCCGCCGAACAGACGACAGGTGACCAGTCTCTGGCAAATTTCGTACCGTATATTTCTTCTAAATTTGATAATTTTATCAGCAATGACATTATGCGTCCCGTTGTTCTGCAACAAAATTCAGTTTTCAATTTCCGTAAAATTATGGATGAGAAGAAAATTCTTTTGGTTAATCTTTCGAAGGGTCGTCTTGGTGACATCAATGCCAATTTAATAGGACTTGTCTTGGTAGGGAAGATACAAATGGCCGCACTCTCTCGAGTGGATATGTTCGGCAAGCCCATGAAT
>Ga0172379_10008957_pt1 | contig 12460 bp, 7 predicted proteins | sample GrowelOW334metaG_FD_119756 | JGI IMG/M metagenome (GOLD analysis project Ga0172379, IMG submission 119756) | Groundwater microbial communities from an aquifer near a municipal landfill in Southern Ontario, Canada - Groundwater well OW334 metaG | ecosystem: Environmental > Aquatic > Deep... | reverse complement strand
TGAAGCAGGCCCCTGCAGGAATATTATCGATTCCTTTCACTTCAAATTTGAAGAAAAGGCTAAAGAAACCCCGCACCGATGAGACAATGAACTTTAGCCAAAAAGAGTATTTGGGCAAATCGACCTGTTGGTTATCTTTCAGATTGCCTGACCAGTTTCCACTTTGTTCTTTGTGAAACAGTTTGTTGGAGCCTATATATTCTGCAATCTGGCCAATGGAAGGGAATTTTAGCAACTGCTCTTCGTCTATCTTGATTCCAAAAGTTTGTTCGATAAAATCGATCAGGCTCATCTTTCCAAGGGAGTCCATGGCAATGTCAAAGACAAGATGGTCATCGGGTGAAACATCCATATCGACCTGACTCTCAATGAAACTCTTCACGGCACGGTACTCCGGGCTATCGGGATCCTCGTCTGTTTGCTTCTTGTTTTCAGTATCATGAATTAGCTCCTCCAGCTTGAAGCGTTGTAATTTTGAGAGGCGTGTTCGCGGCAAATCCGTTTTAACAATGGTGAATTGCATGATTCGTTTGTAGGAGCTCAATTCCGCATTAAAGGGAGAGATCACCTCTTCCCTGAAATAGTGGTTTATATCTGTGACGGAGTTGTCGGTCAGGAACTTCAAATCGGGCACGATGGCGGCATGAAGCATCTCCTTGTGGATAAATACGCCGACCTCCTTGATCGCCTTCGAGAAAAATTCCAGTTTTTGTTCTATTTCAACCGGATTAATGTTTTTACCGTTTGGAAGGACGATAATCTCTTTTTTCCTGCCGGTGATGTAAAGGAAACCCTCTTCGTCTATTCGGCCCAAATCACCCGTATAAAGCCATCCATCCTTCAGTACTTCGGCAGTCTCTTCCGGACGGTTGTAATATCCTTTCATGACGTTGGCTCCTTTGGCAACAATTTCTCCATCCCTGATCTCCACGGTCATGCCTGGCAATGCCTCACCTGTTGATCCGATTTTTATCCTGCCGGGACGCGGGAAAGTGATCATTGGAGCCGCTTCGGTCATGCCGAAACCTTCCAATATATCAAATCCGATCGCATAGAAAAAAGTCCCTACCTCCTTGTTGAGTGCTGCGCCTCCGGCAATCATAAACCTGAGATGTCCGCCGAGACCTGTATGTACTTTTTTGAACAACGTCTTTCCCAATTTGCGGCTTTTGGTGGCGTAAACCAATTTCAAAAATGTTCTGGCAAGAAAACTTTTGTTGATTTTTGCCATCAGTCCCCTGTAAATGAGTTCATATAGTCGGGGAACCCCAATAAATACAGTAACAGAATTGTCTGCCAGGGTCTTCATCAGATCGGTCGACTGCATCGAAGGAGAGACGACCGTTGTTCCTCCACAATAAAAGGTCACCATCATCGATCCCAGAAGGGGGAAAATATGGTGAAGGGGAAGTAATATCAGTACCTGACTTTCAGAATGAAATATTTTAGCCTCCACAACAGCTTTCATGTTTACGAACAGATTCGTATAGGAGAGCATGACTCCTTTCGGGCTTCCTGTGGTGCCACTTGTATAAATGATCACTGCAGTGGTTTCGTTGTCTTCCGGGCCTATCCATTCCGATTCAGGATGACTGGCAACCGCTGGATGATTCTCGAATAAGATGACTTCCGGCTGGTGTTTGCATTTCGCCACAACTTTTGCATAAGGCTCTTGCATTGCTTCGCTGATAAAAATCAAATCCGGTTGGCAGTCATCCAGAATATACGCAACATCCTCGGCCGAAGCCATGAAATCAATGGTAATAAGAATGCAGTTATTTTGGAGCGCTGCATAAAAGGCAAAGAACCACTCAACCCTGTTCTCGGCATAAATTGCGACTTTGGAATATCCTTTCGTGCTGAACAACTGGGCGTATTGTTGGATGTGCTGCAACAATTGGCTGTAAGTAAAATCTCCCTGCCGGGAAATAATTGCTTTAGTTTCAGGACTACTCCGGTAGATGATAGATTCGGGCATAGCGTCTATTTTTGTGACAGCAGGAGGACAATGAATTGTCAGGAAGACCTCTTTTCGCTGTTTTATTTGTTGTATTAACCAAATTTACGGATTCACTGTAATACAAAGTAAGAAATTATTGGGTTCAATACCAAAAGAGATTGAATATGTTACAAATAGTAAAATATTAACCTATTTTGCTTTGTATCGTAAAAAGGTTTGATATTTTTACTTCCGATAATATGGATATTTGTATCACCTTCTATTAAATTAAAATTTGAGTTCACTCAGAAAAGTCTTATCCTGCCACAAAGACACCAAGGCACCAAGGTTCACAAAGAATCATAGTGCTGATGTTTAAATCTTTGTGACACCTTAGTGTCTTTGTGACTTAGTGGCCTTCTTAATTTTTTGCTTTTCGGAGTAGCCCTAAATTTAAATATCTTCATAATATTAGTAAAACGAAACTCAATTAAACCACTATTTAAAATGGAAAAAGGCGACGAAAAAACACTCTTCTTACCTTCCAGGGAAGTTGTTAATCAGGCAAATGTAAAGGAGTACGATCAACTGTACCGTTATTCTCTGGATCAACCTGAAGCCTTCTGGGCAGAACAGGCAGAACAGTTATCGTGGTACAAAAAATGGGATAAAGTGCTGGATAAAAGTGATCCTCCATTTTTTAAATGGTTTGAAGGCGCCAAAACGAACATTATTATGAACGCCATCGACCGGCACCTAAGTTCTGCTACCAGGAATAAACTTGCGGTAATTTGGGAAGGGGAACCCGGCGACTCGAGAACCTACTCCTACCATGCCTTGAATAGGGAAGTTTCTCAGTTTGCCAATATCCTGAAAAGTATGGGTGTTAAAAAGGGTGATGTAGTGACCATTTATATGCCACAGATTCCTGAGCAGCTTTTTGCCATGTTGGCCTGTGCCAAAATTGGAGCTGTCCATAGTGTCGTTTATGGGGGATTCAGCCACGAAGCGCTGGCCGACCGCATCAATGATGCCAACAGTCGCGTTGTGATTACTGCCGATGGTGGCTATAGGCGAGGTAAAGTGGTCGAGATGAAGAGCGTCGTCAACAAGGCGATGGAGCTTTCACCTACCATGGAAATTTGTATCACCGTCAAGCGCACAGGGATTGACGTTTACATGGAAAACGACAGGGATTACTGGTATCACGACCTGAAATCATTGCCGATTGCCTCCTACAAATGCGAAACGGAGGTAATGGATTCGTCGGATATGCTTTTTCTGCTTTACACCTCAGGCTCTACCGGCAGGCCTAAAGCACTTGTTCATACACACGGGGGATACAGTGTTTATACCGCCACAACACATAAGATGGTCTTTGATATCAAACCGGAAGACAGGTACTGGTGCGCGGCAGATCCGGGATGGATCACCGGCCACAGCTACATTGTTTATGGTCCGCTGATAAATGGTTCTACCATCATGTTGTACGAAGGCGCTCCCAACCACCCATATCCAGACAGATGGTGGAAGATGGTCGAAAAATATGGAATCAATATTCTCTATACCTCCCCAACCGCCATCCGTGGATTGATGCGTTTTGGCGATTCGTGGCCAAACCGCAACGATATTAGCTCGCTTAGACTGCTTGGGTCGGTTGGAGAGCCTATCAATGCTGAAGCCTGGAATTGGTTTCACAAAGTGGTAGGACGTGGAAAATGTCCCATCATGGATACCTGGTGGCAAACCGAAACCGGAGGATTTGTCATTGCTCCTCTGCCCATTACCCCATTGAAACCAGGTTCTGCGACCAAACCTTTCTTCGGGAATGATCTGGCTATTGTGGATGATGCCGGTAAAGAGGTTCCAAATGGAGAAGAGGGGACGCTCGTGATCAAAACACCCTGGCCAGGTATGGCTAAGTCTGTTTTTAATGATCCGCAACGCTTCATCGAAACATACTGGGAAAAATATAAAAAACAGGGTTGGTACCATACCGGCGATTCTGCCAAAAAGGATGAGGATGGCTACTTCTGGATTATCGGACGGAACGATGATGTTATCAAGGTGAGTGGTTACCGGCTGGGATCTGCCGAAATTGAAGGAGTGATGGCACGTCATCCTGCCATTGCGGAGTCGGCTGCTATTGCACTTCCTCACCCTTTGAAAGGAAATGCCATCCATATTACGGCAGTGCTCAGAAGCAACTACAAACCCAGCAAGGAGCTGGAACATGAATTGATGGTGCACATGGAGGAACATCTTGGGAAAATTGCACGTCCCGAAGCCATTCAATTTGCCGATGTTCTACCCAAAACCCGAAGCGGAAAAATTATGAGAAGGTTGCTGAAATCGAGAGCCTTGGGACTTCCTGACGGGGATTTGAGTACGATGGAGGAATAGTGAATTTGGTCACACAAGATATAGGTTGAAATAGGGAAATAGGTTGAAATAAATGGTAATAAATAGAAGTAAGTTGGACCTCAATTCCAATCTATTTCTATTTATTACCATTTATTTCGGTCTATTTCGATCTATTACCATTTATTTCAACCTATTTCCCTATTTCCATTTATTTTCATAACTTCAACCAACCAACTATTAATCTTACTTTCCTATGACCAGAAGAATTATCGGAATTCATGAGAAGCTTCCTATACTGGAGAGCCTTCCGCTTAGTATTCAGCATTTGACGGCAATGTTTGGAGCCACCGTCCTCGTTCCCATTCTTTTGGGGATTGACCCTGCCATCGCTTTGCTGATGAATGGAGTAGGCACACTGATTTACTCCTGGGTTACCAAAGGAGGAATACCCGCCTACCTTGGATCCAGTTTTGCATTTATTGCTCCAACATTATTGATTATAAGTACTTATGGAAGCTTCAGCAATGCGCAGAGTGGCTTTATCTTTTTTGGGCTCTTTTTTATTGCCATCTCCTATGTGGTGAAACAATGGGGCATCAAATGGATCGATATAGTGATGCCTCCGGCAGTAATGGGTGCGGTGGTAGCCATCATCGGACTCGAATTAGCTCCGGTAGCGGCACAACAGGCAGGCCTCGCCCCCTGGCCAACCGCCGTAGGACAAGTGGTTCAGGCCTTTGTACCAGCGCCAAATGTTCTGATAGTTTCCATGTTTACCCTGCTTGTCGGGATAGCCGGCACCGTACTTTTCAAGGGATTTTTACAGGTTATACCAATACTTTTTGCAGTGGTTGCAGGATATTTTCTGGCCTTTTTTATGGGGATGGTGGATACAACTGCCATCAGCAACGCTGCCTGGATTGCCCTTCCGAAATTTCACGCTCCTGTTTTTAACTTTAGCGCCATCATCATCATCGCTCCGGCATGTATTGTCGTACTCGCCGAACATATCAGCCATCTGATTGTGACAGGTAAAATTACCGGAGAGGATTTGATGAAGAAGCCTGGCCTGCACCGATCGCTCCTTGGCGACGGTATCAGTAACATGCTGTCTGGACTTACCGGTTCACCTCCAAATACTACTTACGGGGAGAACATCGGTGTCATGGCCGTTACGAGGGTTTATTCTGTGTGGGTCATTCGTGGGGCTGCACTCCTGGCCATTCTCTTTTCATCCATAGGAAAAGTGTCAGCTGCCATTTCAACCATTCCGACACCAGTCATGGGCGGCATCACCATATTGCTCTACGGAGTAATTGCTGTTCAGGGGTTCAGGATGTTCGTGGAACAAAAAGTCGATTTCAGCAGGAACAGAAACATGGTTCTGGGAGCCATCACTTTTGTGGTCGGGGTGAGCGGTGCAGCCATCAACATTGGTTCTGTACAGCTCAAGGGTATGGCCTTTGCTGCAATTATTGGAGTTGTTTTATCATTGATTTTTTGGCTTTTGGATAAACTTGGAGCCATGAACAAAGATTCATGATAGATGCAAATTTACATTGTGCATTCCTTCGTGTCCAAGTACCACACAAAGGGTACAAAAGGAAAGGGACAATAGTTGGAATTGACTGACAATGATGAAGATAGAAGAACAAAATATAATTGATGCATGTGCAACTTACGTCAAAAATGAGTTGGAGAAGGGTGAAAAGGGGCACGACTGGTGGCATATCCTAAGGGTATGGCATACAGCAAGGTTAATCGCTAACTCAGAGCCATCCAACCCTTTTGTTGTCGAACTGGCAGCTTTGCTTCACGACATTGCCGATTCAAAATTTCACGGTGGCGATGAGGAGATTGGTCCACGGAAGGCCGAATCTTTTTTGAAATCCATGAATGTTCAGCCAGATGTCATTGAGCATGTGGTGAATATCATCCGTCATATCTCTTTTAAGGGAGGGAATCATCTCCGGGATTTTGACTCTCCTGAGCTGCAGGTTGTTCAGGATGCCGACCGGCTGGATGCCATGGGTGCCATCGGTATCGCCAGGGCCTTTCACTATGGAGGTTTTAAAAACAGGTTGCTCTATCATCCGGAAATTCAACCCGACTTGAACATGACCAAGGAGGAGTACAAAAAAAGTGACGCCCCGACCATCAACCATTTCTATGAAAAATTGTTATTGTTAAAAGATCGGATGAATACCCCTACCGGGAAGTCCCTTGCAGGAAGAAGGCACGCGTTTATGGAACAATTTTTGGCTGAGTTTCATAACGAATGGAAGATATAAAAACATTAAATATGAACAAATTGAAGAGATTTTCACTATCAGTTTTCAATAAAATCTCAAAATTTTTCGGAGACCGGAGTCTCTCTTTGTCCTTTATCGGAGAAAATGGTAAATTGATTTTGCAATCCATATTTACGATTTTGTCGATTGGCATTGGAATTTGGTTCTTCAAACACCAAAAGACGGAGTTGGTAGCGATCAATCAACTTTTGCGTTCGGCCGGGTGGAAGCTGGTTTTGCTGGGATTAGGGCTTACAGTCTGTTACATAGTGATTCAGGGTTACATGTATGTTGCTTCTTTTGCCACTTTCCGTCACAAATTGCCGCTATTACTGGGGATCAAACTATTTCTGAAGCGCAATTTTATCAGTGTATTTCTCCCTGCGGGAGGGGTCTCTTCACTTGCATTTTTTACCAGTGACATCGAAAGGCGGGGAATTACCAAGTCGAACATCCATTTTGCCTCTACGGTGTATGGATTCGTCGGGATACTCTCCGTCGTTTTGGTTGCAGTTCCTGCATTTGCTTACGCGGTAGCTGACGGTACCATCGGACAGGGGGAATGGATTGGATTATTATCAGTGGTTCTATTGCTGGGAATAGTCTATATGGGTTTTCATTCTTTTTTGAATAAAGGGCCTCTCTTTCGCGGATTGATACGCTTTTTCCCATCAATAGAGGAGCTGGTTGTGGAACTGGAGGATATGAAATTGAACAGGTGGCAGCTTTTAAAAACGCTTGCCATATCAGTTGTTATTGAACTTGTTGGGATTGCCCATCTTTATGTGGCGATGATGGCGCTGCATGTTCAACCCTCCATTTTTGTGGCAATGATTGGATACATCATCTCGGTCATTTTCCTGATAGTATCTCCATTTCTTCGGGGACTTGGCGCCATAGAACTCTCGATGGCTTTAGTATTGGGCCGGTATGGATTCACAGACGTCGAAGCCATTGCGATCACTTTTTTGTACAGGTTTTTTGAGTTTTGGATGCCTTTGGTTGCCGGGATTGCTACTTTCCTTCTGAAGATCAATAAGCTGATAATGCGCATAGTTCCGGCATTGCTGCTGTTTGCACTTGGCATCGTCAATATTATATCTGTTTTGACTCCGGCCATCCACGAACGGGTTAGATGGCTTAGACATTTTATTCCCGTCGATGCGATGGTGGTATCAAACTATTTTGTGCTTGTCCTTGGATTGATTTTGCTGGTTACAGCCTCCTTCATGTTAAAGGGGTTAAGAACAGCATGGTGGGTTGCCATTGTCCTAACTGTTGTCTCTTTTTTTGGCAACCTTACGAAGGCTGTCGACTATGAAGAGGCTTTGTTGGCATTGTTTGTACTTGCAGTGCTCATCTATACCCGAAAAGATTACTATATCAAAAATAATCCAAGGCTTAGGATTGTCGGAATACAGACGGCACTGTTAAGCACTGCAGCAGTTATGGTTTACAGTGTGATAGGATTTTACTTTTTGGACAAAAAACATTTCAACATCGATTTCAGCCTGTTACAATCCATCAGATACGCCCTCCAGAACTATTTTCTCGTTGGCAGCAGTGATTTGATCCCTCTAGACAAATTCGCTTCTAAATTTATTCTCACCATCAACGTCAGTGGATTTCTATCCATGGCTTTCCTTTTTTATACCCTTATTCGTCCCTATTTTTTGAAGAATGCGTGTACAAAAGAGGAAATGGAACGTCCCAATCTTCTCTTGAAAGAGTATGGTAATTCCAGTCTTGATTATTTTAAGACTTACCAGGATAAGATGGTTTTTGAGCCAGAGGGACTGGAGGCTTTTATCTCCTACCGGATTGCCGGAAATTTCGCTGTAGTTCTTGAAAATCCCGTAGCCGGGAATGCTGAAGACATGAAAAAGTGCATCCGTTTGTTCGATCGTTTTTGCTACGAAAACGGATTGAAAAGCTTTTATTACAGGGTTCCTCAAGAGTCGTTGCCCGTTTACAAAAGCCTGAAAAAGAAGTCGATGTTTCTTGGACAGGAGGGAGTTGTTGATCTTAGCAAATTCTCCCTGGAAGGGGGGGCGCGCAAATCCATACGCAATGCCATATCCAAAGTGAAGGAAAGGGGCTACAAAATATTTTTTCATTTTCCCCCGATCAAAGACGGTCAGCTGCAAAAGATCAAATCTGTCTCTGACGAATGGTTGGCGGATACCGACCGTAAGGAGATCATCTTCTCCCAGGGGATGTTCGACTGGGAGGAGCTCAAACAGCAGACCATCTTAACAGTTGAAAATTCCGAAGAAAAAGTAGTGGCCTTCCTGAATATTATTCCTGATTTCGCTAAAAACGAATCCACATATGATTTGCTGCGTAAAACCAGTGACGCGCCCAATGGTGTGATGGATTTTATTTTGGTCGAAATGTTCAGTTATCTTAAATCTGAAGGATTTGAAACGGTAAATCTTGGTTTTGCCCCTATGTCGGGACTCAAGGATCCAACTAATTTTTCGGAGAAGTCCATGAAATTCGCCTACGAAAAGATCAAAAGCTTTTCTCAGTACAAAGGGATGCGGGAATACAAGGAGAAATTTGCGACCATCTGGTACAACAAATACCTGATTTACGAGCATGATTATGATTTGACGCAGATTCCTACCGCTCTGTCCAAAGTGATTAAAACATGAAATACCCATGATTTGTAAATCACCAAACGAGCGGATAATTATTCCAGGGATATTTGCTTCGCAGATCTTCGATTCCATGCAACGTTAAAAAACAAATTAAATATGCATCGTGAAATATTGTTTTCTAATTCTTTTGTTCATTTCCAGCATTGCAACTTTCGGATCTGATGATATTTTTCAGAAGAAATCCATTGAGGAAATGCCTTTGAAAGTGATTGAAAGCTCAATAGAATCAACCCTCCCAATAGTCGTTTATATTTCTGGTGACGGTGGATTGAGCACTTTCAGTGACTCTTTGTGTTACTATTTTTCTAAAAAAGGATTTCCGGTAGTAGTATTGAATGCCAGAAAATATTTTTGGGACCGAAAAACACCTGAGGAGACCGTAACAGATCTGGTAACCATAGTCGAAACCTATGGAACCAGGTGGAAACGCGACAAATTTATCCTGACCGGTTTCTCATTCGGAGCATCCCTCATTCCTTTTTTGGTGAACAGGTTACCGGAACGAATTACCGGCAGACTCAGTTCATCCATCATGATCAATCCGGATAAGCACTGCGATTTTGAGGTGCATTTATCTGATATGCTCAATATAGGCCCCTCAAAAGGCGATTTCTATGTGATTGGGGAGATGAAATCAATCGATGTAACCCAAACGGCCATTTTCTTTGGAAGTGATGAGAGCCCGGAAGTGCAGCAGGCATTCCAAAAAACCGGTGCAAAAGTGCAAATTGTGCCGGGTGGACACCATTTCGACGACGATTACAAAGCCTTGGCTGAGCTGCTGGTGAAGGAGATGATAAGGAAATAATGTGAAAATTGGGAAATGTGGAAATGAAGATGGTCTTTGGGCATAGCCGAAGGTTTATTTCATTGCCGTCTGCTTTAGCTGACGGGCAAAAGGATTGGACCTACAACTGGCTTTAGCCGAACCTGTTAAAATTTGGCTAAAGCCCTATCCTTTACAGGCTGATGACCCGTCAGCTAAAGCAGACGGCAATGAACAAGAAACTGAATTCAGATATTTTTGAACCACCTTATTGCTTGGACACGAATCCAGCCGCATCGCGGCGGTATTTTTGTAGCCCTGGGTGCAACGAAGCGGAACACGGGGTAAGGGAATTGAGATGTAACACCGTCCACGGTAAAATATAGATAAAGTGCAACAATGTATTTCGGACGGAACGGCGGAAAACATTGAAAAATGAAGAAGAAAATTGACCGGATCATCGTGCATGCCACCTAATCGTACCATCCAACTGATTTATTTCTTTTATTTGTGAAACATCTTGATCCAAATTATAGTTGAATAGATAAAAAAAACACATGATAGCGACAAAATTTAAAGTGTTCAAAATGACTGGAAGATTAGGCCTAATGACTGCTGTTTTATTTTGTGCCGGATCTGCATTTGCACAGGATTCAGCGAAGAAGGACTCAATCTCGACCATCCCTGCCGAGGTTATGACAGTAATCAAACCCTCCTGTATGCCCTGCCATTCCAACGAAGGAAGGGATAAACCAAAAGCCAAGGTAAATTTCTCGGTTTGGGAACAATACAATCCCATGGAAAAAACAATGCTTGCTGCCTCTATTCTGGACGAAGTGAAGAAAGCGGACATGCCACCAAAGGGTTTCTTGAAATCACATCCCGAAGTTGCACTCAGTGAAACGCAGATAGCACAGATAGTTCAATGGTGCGATTCATTAAAAGCCAAACCATAATCTAACATTCCCGTATTTTCATGTCGAAACCCTCCAACAAGGAGATCTGGCAGATCTCCGGACCCATCATGCTTAGCTTACTGGCGCAGAACATTGTCGGCGTAACGGATACCGCGTTTCTGGGAAGAGTGGGGGAGGTTGAGCTTGGTGCCTCAGCAATTGGCGGGGTATTCTACCTGATCCTTTTTATGGTGGGATTTGGTTTCACCACCGGGGTACAGATTCTTGTGGCACGTCGTTACGGAGAAAAAAACTATTCGGCCATAGGTCCAGTTTTTGACAACAGCTTCTATTTCATCGGACTTTTTTCGTTGGTGATGACGGTTGTAGTTTACCTTTTTGGGAGCTCTTTTCTGAGGTTGGCGCTGACTTCCGATCCTATTTATGAAGCAAGTTCTATCTTTTTGAAATACAGGATCCTGGGTCTCTTTTTTGCCACAACCGCCATGCTTTTTCGTTCTTTTTATACGGGGATCTCCTTTACAAAATACCTGAGCATCAGTGCGGCCATCATGGCAATTCTCAACATTATCCTGGATTATCTGTTGATCTTCGGTCATGCGGGTTTTCCTAAGATGGGGATACAGGGCGCGGGCATTGCCTCATCCATCTCCGAAGGTTGTGCGCTTCTTTTTTTCATTTGGATTACGGCCGGAAACAGCAAATTAAAGCAGTTTCACCTTTTTCGTCTGGTGAAACCGGATCTTGCTATCATCAAAAAGACCCTTAGTATTTCAGTTTTTATCATGATGCAGTTTGTGCTCTCGTTCGGAAGTTGGTTCGTCTTTTTTATGCTTGTGGAGAAAATGGGAGAGAGGCCGCTGGCCGTATCAAATATTATCCGTTCCATCTATATCTTTTTCATGATTCCTGGTTGGGCGCTCTGTTCTGTGACAAGCTCACTGGTAAGCAGTGCCATTGGTGAGGGAAAATCTGAAAGCGTTATGCCAATCGTACTCAAAATAATGAAAGTCAGTTTTTTGGCTGTTTCAGGTATCGTATTGATTGCCTTGATGTTCCCTAAATTTATCATTTCCATTTACACCAATAATTTGGCTTTGATAGAAGCAACGATTCCCTCCTTTTACATCATCATGGGTGCGCTCACCATCTTCTCCGTGATGAGCATTCTTTTCAATGGGGTTCTTGGAACCGCAAATACCCGAATTTCACTGGTAATTGAAGCGATCACATTATCCGCCTATCTGGGATTTACCTGGCTGATCGCGGTTCACCTGAAATTGACCATCGAATTGGTATGGATAGCCGAATATGTCTATTTTACCCTAATCGGACTCCTCTCGCTTTGGTACTTGAAGAAGGGCAATTGGCGGGCGAAGAGAATCTGAAATAAACCTTCGACTTCGCTCAGGGATGGGTTTCATTTTCACATTTCCAAATTTTCCAATTTTCACATTAGGCTTTTGTCTTGTGCTTAATCAGCAATCTCAACGCCTGATCATAGGTAATATATTTCCAGG
>Ga0172379_10008956_pt1 | contig 12461 bp, 11 predicted proteins | sample GrowelOW334metaG_FD_119756 | JGI IMG/M metagenome (GOLD analysis project Ga0172379, IMG submission 119756) | Groundwater microbial communities from an aquifer near a municipal landfill in Southern Ontario, Canada - Groundwater well OW334 metaG | ecosystem: Environmental > Aquatic > Deep... | reverse complement strand
TCCCCCCAGGCCGCCGCAGGCGTCCGAGCGGAGCCCGGTGAGGCACTTTTGAACCGGCCCGGCCGAGATAGGCATGGAGGGCGTCGTGGAGGAGGCGGTGCTCCTGGCGATATCCCCCCGGGCGATCCTTGTGAACAGATATCACTGTGATAGCTATCTTTATGCGGACTGCGGCGCGATAAGATATGCCGGCCAAGTCCCGAGGGATGCCGCCAGAGCCAGGCGTGACGACAGAACAACTCGCCACCCGGTGGCGCTCCACGACAGCGACTGGGTCTACGAGCCGGGCCCGCGGGCCGGTGCCGCCCTGCGAGCCCGGCTGCGGGCCGCGGCAATCCGCTGGCGGCACCTCGGCCACATCACCAATATCATGCGCCGGCTGGCCTGGGAACTCTGCGGATACTCGGCCGGCGTACGGCTGGCCGCCCTGGTCGACTATCACACGGACGCGCGCCTGGATCGGCGCACCGACCCTATGGAGACGATGCTCCTGGCCGCGCAGTCGCGCGACGACGTCCGCGCGCTGCTGGCAGCCGGGGCCCGCCCTCCCCGGAGCGTGGAGCTGTCCGGCGGCGCGCTGTGCGACTGGCTGGCCGACGGGCCGGCCAACGGGCCGGCCGGCGGGCTGGCCGACGGGCCGGCCAATGGGCCGAGCACGACGGGCTCCCACCCGGGTGGGCCGAGCGCGACGGGCTCCCGCCCGGGTGGGGCCCTCGTCGTGCCGCCCCCCGGTGGGCGTCTCCCCGGCGCGCTGGTCGATTTCATCACGGTGCGCGTGGATGCGCCGCTGTGGGATCGCGCCCCCTGGGTCGCCGCCAGGCTGCTGCGCGGTCCGGGGCGCCGCCTGCTCCAGCCGGACGATATCTCCCGGCTGGCCCGCGCGTGCTGGACCCGGCTGCTCGGGATCGGGCAGCCGGTACGATACGCCGGGAGCGGCACGCTCTTCGCGGGGGACCTCATGAGGCTCTCGGCCGTCGTGTCCGACATCCTGGCCGGCCCGGCCCAAAATAGTGCCCAAACAGTGTAGCGTCGCCGCGGCCGGGTGGCCGGGCGGTCAGCGGCCGGGCGGTCAGCGGCGGTCAGCGGCGGGCGGGCTTGGCCGGGGGGTAGGCGTCGCGCGTGTCGATCAGGTTGTAGGCCGCGAAGATCGGGGCGAAGTGGCTGTGGTAATCGCGGAGCTTGGCGATGAAGCCGGCGGCCGTCGCCCCGCGGATCGTGCTGCGCCCCGGGTCGCGCGGCAGCGGTGGGGGCCAGTCGGCGGCGGCCGGCGCGACGCGGCACAGCGCGGCGTAGGCGGCCGCGACCGCGCGCGTCCGCTCCATCCGCTCGGCCCCGATGAGCAGCGCGCGCGCCCGCTCGACGATCGCGCAGGCGCAGTCGGCCAGCACGTCGACCGGGGGCACCCGCCGCCCGCAGAGGACCCCGGGCCCGCCGGCCTCCGGCAGCCCGAGCCGGACGAGCGCGGCGCGCGCCTCGGCCCAGGTCGCCCCGCGCGTCGGGTGCGTCAGCGCCTCGGCCGCCGCGAGGACCTCCGCCCCAGTCGGCCCGTAGGGCCTGGTGCTCGCCCCACTCCGGGCTCCGCCCGGACGGGGGGAGGGAGGGACCGGTTCGGCCAGTCGGGCCTCACTCGCCTCGCTCCGACCTGCTCCGGCATCCGGGCCCGCGGGTTCGCCGCCCGCGGTCCCACCGTCGGCGATACGATCGCCCGCGGTCCCACCGTCGGCGATACGGTCGCCCGCGGACCCGCCGCCTGCGTTTTCGTCGCCCGCGGTCCGCTCGAGGAAGAAGTCGGGGCCCGCGGGGGCGTCGGAGGACTCCGCCGGCCGGCCGCCCGAGGAGGCGTCCTGGCGGCGGGAGGCGTCGAGGAGGGCGGTGAGGACGGCGACGCCGTCCTTGAGGCCGCGGCGCACGCCGACGCAGCCGCAGATGTCGCGGTCGGAGCGGGCGACGCCGTGGGCGATGCAGGCGGCCTTGAGCGCGGCGGCGATGAGCTCGTGGCGCGGGCCGTTGCGCCGGACGGCGCCGGCGCGCCGCGCCTGGCAGAAGATGCGGGCGGCCCGCTCGACGATCTCGGGGGCGAACGACGGGTTCCCGGCCGCGGCGTAGGCGGAGGCGCGGGCGCCGAGGTACGCCTTGAACTCGCGGTAGCGCACCTCGTGCTGGTCGGTCGACCAGAGCCGGTCGGCGTCCCCCTGCATGAGGGCGGCCCCCGGCCCGACGACGCGGATCCGCGCGACGTACGGGTGGAGCCGCGCGTGCCCCGGCTCGTCGTCGTCGTCCGGGCGCAGGTCGGCCGGGGCGCGCGCGCCGCAGCGGTCGCAGCGCGCCCCCCCTTGCCCAAGGACGAGCCGCTCGCCGCACTGCGGGCACTCGCCCGCGGGTGGCAGGCGGGGCGGCGGGCGCCCCCGAGAGGAGCGGCAGGGCCAGGGGGCCGGCTCGGCGTCGGCCAGGAGCCCGAAGGGGTCCCGCCCGGGCGGGCCCCACGACGAGGCCCACGACGGGCCCCACGACGGGTCACGCTCGAGCAAGCTCTGCTCGAGCGGGACCCGCACGGCCTGGCTGGCGGGCGCGGCGCTGCCCCCCTCCATCCTATACAAGGGCGCGGCCCTTCAAAAGGCCACCCGTGATCGGCAACCGCGCAGATTGTATGCGCCGAGCAAAACGATCTCAACCGGCGGCCCTAGTGAGATCCGCCCACCGTGGCGCTGCCCACCGTGGCACCGCGCATCTCCTCGGCACACTCGGCGCACAGGCGCAGCCCGTCGACCAGGACGGCCGCGCCGGCGCACCTCCGCGCCGGGCGAATGTCCTTCAGGCACAGCTCGCAGCGTTCCCTGGGCGGGGAGCGGATCTCTCGGTAGTGCGCGAGCAGGGCGTCCCATGTGGTAAACTCCCGCCTGCACCAGCGGCAGTGTTCCGCCACGCGCTGGCAACGGTATTGCTGCTTATCGCACTCGTCGCAAAGCCTCCGGCCTAACTCTTCTCGGGCGTGGCCGCCCAGGAGGCCGGCTTCCATGTGTAGCGCTGTGGACTCGAGTATCGTAAACCTGTCCCCGCAGGCCTCGCATACGCGGGGCCTCGAATGATACTGCGCCAGCATGCTCGATCATGGCGCGCGGCGATTCAAAACGGCCACCGGGGCCGCGGGCGGCCGGTTGGAGCCCACCCCGGCGATAATCCGGAATGGACTTCAGTGATGTCGTCGTGCTTGTGCGGACGCATAGCGGCACCGTCCCCACCGTCCACGAGAAGCGGTTCGGGGCCGCCGCCGCGTGCTGGCTGGCGGCCGGCCTGGGCGACGACGGCCTCTATTGCCTGGCCAGCCAGGCGATCTACGTCCCCCCGACCGGCCGGGTCGGCCCGCTGCCGTCGGACCCGGTCGGCGCGCTGGCGCGGGCGTTCGGGCGGGTGCTGCCGATGAGTTTCGCCCCGGGCGCCGGCTGGTTCCCGCCCGCCAGAGACGCGATGCGCCCGCCGGAGGCGCGGGCGTGGCGCGGCGCCCTGGTCGCGGCCTTCGGCGAGGTCTGGGCGGGGCGGGCCGCCGCCGACCGCGGGGACCTCGAGGGGTGGGCCGGGGTCGCGGCCGGCGACGACCGGATCCCGTTCATCGTCCATCCGGTGCCGCAGCTAACGGGCCGCGCCCAACGTTCGGCCGGGCGCCATCCCGTCTGGCTTTATTCCTTCTGGCACAGCCTCGGCGTCCGGGCGCACATGATGCCCCTCGGCATGCCGCATCAGCCAGCGCGTCGCGGCCGGATTTGAACACGCCAGCAAACAGCAGCAGACAGCAACCGGACGAGATGCAGTCGCTGCTCAGAGGTAAGACGAGTCTCGAGGGCGGTCGCGACGGCGTGGATGGGCTCGTCCTGTTCGCGAGGTGGCGCGCGGACGGCCTGGTCTGTTGCTGCGGCAGGGTGAGCCTTACCGTCTGCGGGTGCCGCCCGGTGCCGTCGCTCGGCTATGTCTGGCTCGCCAAGCTCTGGCCAGGCGAGCTGGCCCGGTGGATGAACGACGCGTCCGACAGGTTCCACCGCACGCGCCCGGCCGAGCCGGGGCGCCCCGTGGACCCGGCCGGGTTCGAGGTCGCGGCGTACCGGCCGGGCGTCGGATCGTCGGCCGGCGTGCTGGCCGGCACGTCGGCGACCCGCTGTGAACCGGCTCGCACGGGCGACCTGCCGGCGCGCAAATACACCCTCGCGACGCTGGGGGCGGGCCCGGCCGGCGGCCACCGGGCCGCCGCGGCGTGGTGCCGCCCGGGCGGGATCGTTGACGCGCTGTGTCTTGGCGCCGGATGCCCCTGGCGCAACAACGACGCGAGCGTGGCGCTCGCCGCCCTGGCCAGCGGGGCGGCGTTGGGCGGCTGGGCGGCGTGCGCGGCGCTGCGCGTTGCCGCGCGCGGGCTGAAACGCTGCGGCTACAGCTTTGGCAGCGGCTACGTCGTGCGCCGGGTATTCTGCGACGAGAATCTGCCGGACGACCGCCTGGAATGCGCCGGGTTCCCCTGGATTACGCTGCGCGCGGGATGGCGCCGTCTCGCGCACGAACTCGGCCTAGTCAGCACGGGCGCCATAACCGAGTTGTGGGCGGTCGCCCGGCGCGCGTGCTCCACGCCAGAATTCGACGAAGAAGCGTGGCTCAGGCAGTGGCGGCACAAGCGCCACCTGCTTGCGGAATATGATTGTGAGTTGCGGCGGGCCCTCGATGGCCGGCGCTGGTGGCGGGGGGCCGTCCGCCGGCTGGGGGCCAGGCGGCTGGCATACTGGCGGCAGCACTCGCCGCGATGACCACGATGACCATATTGGTCACATTGGCCACAACGGCGGCGTCTCTTTTGAACCAAGCTGCCTGCCACAGCATGGACGACGCGGCCCGGGACGTGGTCCGGGACGCGGCCCTGGACGCCACCCTGGACGCGGCCCTGGACATGGCCGCGGCGACCTTCGGGTTCCCCCCGATCCCGCGCACCGGGACCCGAGACCTCCGGCAGGCCGGGCGCCAGGCCGTCATTGCGCGGCTCCGCGCGCGGGAGTATCCGGCCGGGTCCGACACAAGCGATCTCGTCGCCCGCTACAACTCGTATCTGGACAGCCGCAACGACCTCACGGTCGGGTGCGCCGTATGCGACCTGCTCGAGGCCGGCGGCGTCGACCAGGCCGCCAGCTGGGCTTGGCTCGCGTCCCGGAGGCTGCCGGGCGTGTTCCGGTGCGTCGCGCGCGGGCTGATCGGCGCCGCCGGGCCGATCGGCGCCGCCGGGCCGGTGCGCACCCCGAACGACCCCCTCGGCGCGTTTGCCCGCCAGGGCAGGATCTCCGCCCGTCTCGCGGAAAATCTCCTCGGGCTGTGCGACCAGTGCGGCCGCTTCCCGCCGGCCGGCGGGATGCGGTCGCCGGCGGCCCGGGCCTGGCGCGAGACAGTTGAGCTGGCGTGCGCCAGCAGTTTCGCCCGGTGGCCCGCCGCGCTCATCGCCGCCGAGCGCGGCGACATGCTGGGCGTGCTCCGCAACCCGCCGTTCGACGGAGATGCGCCGGTGTTCGGAACGCCGTTCGCACCGCCGTTCGAACCGCCGGTGCCACGCGCTGGCGGGGTCGCGCGGGCGGCCCACGAGCGCGGTCGATGCACGGCCAGCGTGGTTAGCACGGTCGGCAAAAGACAGCGGCGCGCTAGCTGGCGTGCCAGCTGGCGTCGTCACGCGTAGCGTCGTCACGCGTAGCGTCGTCACGCGTAGCGCCGTCACGCGTAGCGCAGGAAGGACCCGGCACGCATGATGTTGAGCGCGGTCAGCGAGAAGAGCAGCCCGCGCTCCTCCGGCTCGAGCGGACCCCAGCGCTCGCCGTCCACCACTTCCTTCCCGTAAATGCTGGTACTCAGGAGGTTGATCGCCCGCCGGTAGGAGCGCCCGCTGTGCCCCGGGTCGCGGCAGCACATACAGGCCTCTTCCTCGGCGTGCGGCCCGCTTGGACCACTGGGACCACTGGGACCACTGGGGCCAGCATGGTCCGCGTAGTCCTCGCACGAGCAGTGACGATGCCCGCCGCACCCGGCCGCGTTTTGCCCCGCGCCCAGCGCAGCATTGAGCGTCATGGCGAGGAGCGGCGTAGTATTCCGCGCAACGTCCTGTGTAGCCATCGCGATCATGCCAGCGACGTCGTCTAACACGCGGCTATGTCGAGCATCTTGCTGGCGCGCCAAGGGCCGCGAGGAAGAGGGATGCGAGCGCGCGCAACTCCGCGGCAGGCATTGGACCGGATTGGCGCTCGTCAACGAGGGGCCCTCTAAAGACCTCGATGGCGCGTCAGTTGAGCCGCCATCTAACGGCGATCCAGGTGGGCTGGGGCGCCTCGGTTGAATCCGTGCTTGCTTCCATGGCGATCTGGCCCGCCGCTGTCATTCAAATCCCACGCGGGCCAAAACTGACCAGTGGCACGTTCAGCCGCGGCTACGTGGTGTATCGGGCCGTCAGACTAATGGACGCGAGGAAGCGAACACGGCTTATTGTCAGCCACTCTTGGACTGACAGCGGTCCACGTCGGCGTTCATCGAATGTCGGCCGGTAGCCGGCGGCGGCGGCTTCGCGGTTGAGCTGCCGGCGGTCGACCGACATTCGATGAGCGCTATCGTACATGGCCTCGTCGGGTGGCGCGCCGGCCGGCGCGCCCGTCTCCGTTGATTTCGTGTCGCTCTGCATCCGTTCGATCAGCGCCGCCCTTCAATTTCGTGGCAGGCCAAATCGGGCGTCCGGGGCAGCCGCGCTTCAAAGGTTCGCTATTGCGGCGTCGTACGCGAGGATACGGGCTTCAACTATTCGCCCTATGCGCTCATAATGATCGGTGCGCCACATCGACATTTGATCGCCCATACTATTCATCGCCAACCAGCCGTCGGAGAGATCCATTAGTTTCATTCTCTCCGACCGCAACAACTTCTCCAGGACACGCGCGAGAGGTCGCAAACGCGACGCATAGAAGTGGCGGTGCCTCTTGAGCGCCCTGTTTACGTCGGGCCGGTGCTTGTCGCCCAGCTCGCGGATCCGGTCCTGCGCTAGTTTTAGGGCCTGCTTGTGGGGCACGCTGCGGGCCTCATGCCATGCTATCAATGCGCACAGCATGCGCTGTTGTTTTGCGTAAATGTCTTTGCGACACTTGTCTCGCCAGAATTCGAGCGGAACGGATGTGGATATGCATTCCAGGACTACCTGCCGCGTTTTGCGTAGCACAGCGCGATCGCGGCGCCACACTCTGCGCTCGCTGCGGTACGTGTGCTGAATACTCGCCTTTGCGCTCGACATCTTGCGATGTTGAGGCGAATACCGCGCCCACCTTGCACCCACCTTACATTCAAATCTGTTGCCGACCGGTTTCGTTGCCCGTCCCGATCCTGTCAACAGAGCTGTGGATCAAATCGAGGCCAAAATCGGGCATCCGGTGCGGCAGCGTTAGGCCGCCGGTCCGGGCCCGTCTTGCGCGGGGGGAGGGCCAGCGGGGCCGCCCGAACCGGCCGGCCCGTCTTGCTTTTGGGCGTCGCGCTGGGCGGCGAGGGCGTCGCGCTGGCCGGTGTGGCCGGCGACGAAGTGGCCGGAGCGCCACCAGTCCGGGTCGTCCGGGGGGAGCGCGACCGGGCGCCCGGACTCGGGCGCCTCGACGAACGGGGCCTCGTCCGGCCCGATGTCCTCGCCGGCCGGCACGAGCCGGCAGCCGGCGAGGACCTTGCCGCGCCGGGTCGGCCGGATCCGCGAGCCGAGCACGGAGTTCTCGAGGTCGGCCTCGATGTCGAGCTGGGACGGGACGCGGCGCCCGTCGATGCACTTCGAGTACCACTCCGCGTAGGCCGTCGCGACGGCCGACAGCGCCACGCCGGTTGGTTCAACCCCGGGCGCCGCTCCGGGCGCTCCTCCGCCCGTCTGGGCGGAGCCCAGGACGGGCGGAGGGGCGGGCGCCGCTCCGGGCTCCGCCCGGACGGGGGGAGGGGCGACAGGGGCCCCGGGCGGAACTTGGGCGAGAAGGGGGAGGGGCCGCCGGGCGATGCAGCGCGAGGCGAAGCGGAACACGGTGTCCTGGCCGCGGCGGAACTCGGCGGTGTCGCCCGCGATCGTCTCGCAGTTGAGGATCTGGGAGCAGTCGCCGCCGAACTCCTCCCAGATGCGGCGGTACATCAGCGCGAGGAACGCGAGCTGCTGCTGGAGGAACCCCTCCGACTTGATGAGCGTGTCCTTGATCCGCGTGTCGATCGCCGCCTCGAGCGGGCTGCCGGAGAGCTGGGCGCGGTCGACGAACGTCCGGCGGAAGCGCAGGACGCGCAGGCGGCGCCACGTCCCGTGGTCGGTCGTCGGGACGTTGAACGCGTACTGCGACGCGAGGAACCAGATGACCGCGCAGTGGAACGTCTCCTGCTTCGAGTAGAGCGCGCGCGACGAGACGTCGCCGCCCGCGACGTACTTCTTGACGCGGGACGGGTTCAGCGTCTCGCCGCGGTTCGACTCCTCGCAGAAGGCCGCGCGCCGGCCGCGCAGCGTCATGACCGCCTCGTTCGGCGAGGCGGCGGGGTCGTCCGGGTCGCTGAAGATCGTGATCGGGACGATCGACGCGTAGCCGTCGCGCCCCTTCCCGAGCGCCCCGCTGTTCGGCTCGATGTAGCCGGACGTCTTGCCGTTGCTCCCCCCGCCGATACAGATGAGGAGCCCGGGCACCTTGTCGCGCGCGTCGAGCGCGCTCGCCGCGAACAGCGCGGCGGCCAGGCGCGCGTCGGGCTGGACGATCGCGTCGCGCTGGAGCTTCAGGACGAGCGCCCCCTCCTGCGACTCGGGCCGGAACTCGCCGAGCGAGAGGGGGGTGTGGCGCAGGACCGCGTGCTCGTGGACGTCCTGGACGAGCTGGACGAAGCCGGGCGCCCGCGCCCCGAGCCGGGCGACGCCGTTCCCGACGCCCAGGACCATCGGGTCGGCGTCGAGCCGGTCGTAGAAGCCGCGCATCAGGAAGCGCGGGCGCGCCGCCGCGCAGACGGCCGCGACCGTCCCGTGGGCGTGGAGCCGCTTCTGGCTGCGGCGCGCGGCCTTGAGGACGCCGGCGTAGTATTTCTGCGCGAGCGGGTCCGCCTCGGCGGCGACCCGCTCGCGCAGGTGCTCGACCGCGCGCCCGAGCATCGCGGGCAGGCGGTCCGAGACGAACAGCTCGAGCGTGACGGGCAGCGCCTCGCGCCGGTACTTCCAGACGGTGCCCGGCTCGCGGGCGTCGGACTGGAGGACGAACTCGTACCACGCGTAGGCGCCGTCGCCGCCGCGCGTGGTCGGCTCCTCGCAGACGACGAACTTGTTCGCGAAGACGCGCGCGACGATCTCGGCGAAGTCGGTGTCCCCGAGCTCCCCCTCCATCTCGTTGAGCCGCTCGCGGACGAGCGCCTCGAGCGAGCGCCCGATCACCTCGGTCGCGGCGGCCGGGCTCTCGCGCATCGCCCACCAGCGGATCGACGCGGCCGTCACGCGCGCGCCGCCCGGCTGGTTCGCGCCGTCGCGCGCCCGCGCCCACAGCGCGTCGAGCGCGGGCGCCCCGCCGTCCGCCCACTTCGCCGGGCAGCGCCGGCTGAACCACTCGGCCAGCGGGCGGAACCGGTCCCCCATGTCCGCGACGGCGAACACGACGTTGCGCCAGCGCGCGTAGTCCGACGCGTAGCCCGGCGGCAGCACGCGCAGCAGCTCCATCGCGTCGCGCGCCTCGGGCCGGTCCTCCAGCAGCGCCCGCAGCTCGCCGGTCACCCCCTCCGCCTCGAGCGCCGCGATGTCCCCCACCGCCGGGTCCCCCGGGCCCCCGGCGGCATCCGGGCCGCCGGCCGGGCCGTCCGCGTCGGCGTCGAGCGCCGGGTCGGCGGCCGGGGCGTCGGCGCGGGGCGGGAGGCGCCCGCCGGCCGCGTCGTCGCCGCCGACGGCGAGGTCGGCGACCGCGCACGCCCCGCCCCCGCCGGCCCCGCCGGCCCCGCCGGCCCCGCCGGCCCCGTAGCCCGGGTCGACCTCGGCGGCGGCCGGGCGCGGGCCGGCGTCCACGACGAAGAGGGCGGCGAGGCGGTGGGGCGAGCCCCCCGGCTTGCACGAGCCGAGCGCGAGGGCCGGGCAGCCCGCGCTGTTGCGGTCGAGGCAGCCGGCGAAGCCGCCGGCCGGCTCGGCGGCGCCGTAGTCGTCGCGCAGCGCGGCCGCGAACTCGGCCGACTCCGCGAAGCGGCGGGCGATCTCGGCCTTCAGCCGGCGGGACGCCCGGACCGTCGGGCACAGGACGTGGAAGCCGTAGTGCGACCGGCTGCCCGGCTCGCCCGGCCGCGGGGGCCCGGCCGCGTCGCGCCGCGTGAACGCGACGGCGATGCGCGGGGGGCAGCGGGCCGCGGCCGCGACGGCCCGCGCGAGGGCCAGCGCGAGGCGGCGGTCCGTCCCCTGGGGCACCTCGACCCGCGCCCCCGGGAGCGCGGCGAGCCCGAAGTCGACGTCGAGGTAGAGGCCGGTGCGCCGGCGCCCGGCCGACGCCTGGCGCTCGAGGAAGTGCTGGGGCACCCCGGCGAGCCGGCAGCGCTCGAGCGACGCGTAGAGCCGCGCCCGCTCGTCGGCCGGCAGCGCGTACGTCCGCCCGGTCGCCGCGTCGATCGTGTCGGTCCGGTCGTCGCGCGGCGGCGTCTGGTAGCGCTCGAACTCGCGCAGGAGGTGGCGGACCTCGTCGGCCTCGCGCGAGTAGCGGTAGCGGTAGCGGTCCTCGGCCTGCGGCAGTGCCGGCCCGGGCTCCGCCCGGACGGGGGGAGCGGCCCGGCCGCCTGCGGCGGCCTGCTCGCCCGGCCGCCTGTCGGCGGCCTGCTCGCCTCGCTCGCCTCGGCTCGCCGCTGGTCCGGCCGGCCCGCCCGCCCCCTCTCCCCCGTCCGGGCCCGGCTCGAATCTCGCCGGCCCCGCGAGCTTCCCCTCGCGGGCACCCCCCGGCTCGGGCCCGAGCGCCCCCCGGGGCTGATAGAAACTATCGCCGGCGCCGGTCTCGAGGCTCGGGGAGGCCATGGATATAAGCGGGGCTATATTCTAACAGGCCGCCGACCAAGACCGCGCGATTTGAAACCCCCAGGACTCTACATTCCCTAGAACCCCCGCTCTTTATCATGCTGGACGACTCCCCGATCACGACCCGCGCGGCCCGGCGCCGAAAGCTCGCAGAGCACCGGCGCGACCCGCTCCGGGTCCGGCGTGCCCTGAACCGGTGCGGCAAATGCGGCCCGGCCCCGGCTGTTGATGCGATCCGCGACTACGATGGCGACACGAAGGTGGAGGATCGGAGGACGTTTGCCGAGAAGTTCCTGGCGGTCCCGGGGAGCTCGTGCGCCGTCCTGATCGATACCCCGCGCCTGTCCGGGACGTTCGCGTTCCTCGACGGGCGGGGGCGCCGGGTGCGCACCGAGCGCGGGCGCCTGACGCTCGACCCCGCGTGCATCGCGGGCATCGTCCTGCAGTGGGCGATCGATTTGGAAGGGCGCGGCGCGGGCGCCTACGCGGCCGCGTGCGCGCAGCTCGAGCGCCTGGCGGTCGTCAACCACCCGAGCAAGGAGGAGCTCGAGAGCGCCGGCTGGCGCCCCCTCGAGCGGGAGGCCGAGCGGGCCGCGGCCAGGTTCACGCGGTGCGCCGCGCGGGAGCTCGGCCTCGATCTGGCGCAGCTCGCGCCGCCGCGCATCCGGGTGTTCCAGTGCTGGCTCCACGAGGCGATCGAGGCGCTGACGGACGGGGGCCGGCCGATCTGCGTCGTCTGGGCGGACTTCTGTGGCCTCCGCAGGAAGCTCCAGTATCCGCGGGATGTGCTGAAAGACATCGTCGACCGGGCCGCCGGGGCCGGCGCCGCATCGTTCATGTTCACCTTCTGCCTACGGGACAAGGACCGCCCGGGCATCTCGGAGATCGCGCGGCAGCAGGTGAACGACGAGGAGATCGGGACGCTGGGACTGCCGTTCGGCCTGGTCGTGACCAACTCGGGGAAATACAGCGGCGAGCAGGCGTCGCACATGCAGCATATACGCCTGGAGCGGCCCGACGTGGAGTCGTCATCGCCCGACGCGTCGCCGATCGAATTTGAGTGACCCCGCCGGCGGCCCGTTTTGTTGCCAAAACGACCCGCTGGGCGGTTATGCCCGCGAGGATAGATGGACGGCCAGAGCGCCCAGCGCGCGGAGACCGCCGCTTCGGCCAACCCGGCCGGGTGGGGGCTCTACGCGAAGTACGCGGTCGCCCTGATCCTGCTGTTCCTCCTCGTGGGGTCCGACGCGGCCGTCGGCCAGCTCGGGCAGGCCGGGCTCGCGGACGGGCGCAGCCCGTCGCTCGGGGGGCGCCTGGCCCAGGCGCTCGTCCTCGTCGTCGCGATGGCGCTCGTGTCCGTGCTGCTCAGCAGCGGATTGCTGTAGCCCCATTCGGCCCTCCGGGCCTGGTGCTCGCCTCACTCGCCCCAGTCTTACGAGTCGCGTCG
>Ga0172379_10008955_pt1 | contig 12462 bp, 16 predicted proteins | sample GrowelOW334metaG_FD_119756 | JGI IMG/M metagenome (GOLD analysis project Ga0172379, IMG submission 119756) | Groundwater microbial communities from an aquifer near a municipal landfill in Southern Ontario, Canada - Groundwater well OW334 metaG | ecosystem: Environmental > Aquatic > Deep... | reverse complement strand
CCCCGATAAAGGGTAGAATGCTGCACTTTTTTTAGGAGAGCAAAACCAATGGCAATTACCGCCGCGCAAAAAGCGCAAATCGTGACTGACTTCCAACGTGCCAAGAGCGATACCGGTTCCCCCGAAGTGCAGGTGGCCTTGATCACCGCGCGCATCACTTATCTGACCGAGCACTTCAAGGACAATGTCAAGGATCACCATTCCCGTCGCGGGCTGTTGCGCCTGGTGAGCCGCCGCCGCAAGCTGCTTGATTACCTCAAGCGCACGAATGATGCGAGTTATCGCGCGTTGATCCAACGCCTGGAAATCCGCAAGTAAGAATTTGTAACCAGCGGGTCGCATCAGCGGCCCGTGTTGTTTTGTCCGGTCTATTTTTGTCTGATCACAACGCATGACGCGATTGCGCGGCATGCACTGCATATAACCAGCGACTTGGCTGGTGTTAACCAATGACTTGGTTGGCGTAGTTTGCCAACTTAGTCAGATGGCTATGCCAGCTTAGTCGAATGGCTAGTTGCTTTATCTAGAGAGGTCTATCTTGAGTCACTATAAAAAAACAATCGCGTTCGGCAACCATCAGCTCACTCTTGAGACAGGCGAGATCGCGCGCCAGGCCAGCGGCGCAGTGATGGTCAGCCTGGATGATACCGTGGTGCTGGTCACCGTGGTCGGCAGAAAAGACGCCAAGCCGGAGCAGGACTTCTTCCCGCTGACCGTGGATTACCAGGAGCGGACCTACGCAGCCGGCAAGATCCCCGGCGGCTTTTTCAAGCGCGAAGGCCGCCCCAGTGAAAAAGAGATATTGACCTCCCGCCTGATCGACCGTCCGTTGCGCCCGCTGTTCCCGGAAAGTTTTTACAACGAGGTGCAGATCGTCGCGACGGTGATGTCTTCCGATGAAGAGATCGATTCCGATATTCCCGCGATGATAGGCGCGTCTGCCGCGCTGGCCTTGTCCGGTATCCCGTTCGACGGCCCGATAGGCGCGGCGCGCGTGGGTTATGCCAACGGCCAGTATCTGCTCAACCCGACCGCCACCGAGTTGCTGACTTCGCAACTGGACCTGGTGGTCGCCGGTACCGAGCGCGCTGTGCAGATGGTGGAATCCGAAGCGCAGCAGTTGTCGGAAGAGATCATGCTGGGCGCGGTGATGTTCGGCCACGAGCAGATGCAGGTCGTGATCCAGGCGATCAACGAGATGGCCGATGCGGTGGGTGCCGATGCCTGGGAATGGACTGCACCGACCAAGGACGAAGCCTTGATCGCGCAGATCGCCGGTCTGGCCGAAGCCGAACTCGGTCAGGCTTATGCGATCCGTTCCAAGCAGGCGCGCACCGTTGCGGTGGCCGCGCTACACGACAAAGTGATGGCGGCGGTATTGACCGAGGAAAATGCCAGCCAGAAGAACCATATCAATGACTTGTTCAGCGCGCTGGAAGCCAAGATCGTGCGCGGACAGATCCTCAGCGGCGAGCCGCGCATCGATGGCCGCGACACACGTACCGTGCGCCCCATCACGATACGCAACGGCGTATTGCCGCGCACCCACGGCTCTTCCCTGTTCACGCGCGGCGAAACACAGGCCATCGTGGTGGCGACGCTGGGCAGCATGCGCGACTCGCAGAAGATCGACGCGCTGCAGGGCGAATATACCGACCGTTTCATGCTGCATTACAACTTCCCGCCTTATTCCACCGGTGAGACCGGTCGCGTGGGCACGCCCAAGCGCCGCGAGATCGGCCATGGCCGCCTGGCCAAGCGCGCGCTGATCGCCGTATTGCCCAGCGAGGAAGATTTCGGCTATGCGATGCGCGTGGTCTCGGAGATCACCGAGTCCAACGGCTCCAGTTCGATGGCTTCGGTTTGCGGCGGTTGCCTGTCGCTGCTGGATGCCGGTGTGCCGCTCAAGGCGCACGTGGCGGGTATCGCCATGGGCCTGATCAAGGAAGGCAACCGCTTCGCGGTGCTGACCGATATCCTCGGCGATGAAGATCACCTGGGCGACATGGACTTCAAGGTGGCCGGCACTGAAGCAGGCGTTACCGCCTTGCAGATGGACATCAAGATCAACGGTATCACGCGCGACATCATGCAGGCTGCTTTGATCCAGGCCCGCGAAGGCCGTATGCACATCCTGGGCCTGATGAAGCAGGCCATGCCGAATGCGCGCACCGAGGTTTCCGAATTCGCGCCGCGCATGATCAAGATGAAGATCAATCCGGAAAAGATCCGCGACGTGATCGGCAAGGGTGGTGCGGTGATCCGTGCCCTGACCGAAGAGACCGGCACGACGATCGACATCGATGACACCGGCAACATCACCATATCCTGCGTGAGCGGCGAAGCGGGCGAATTGGCCAGGAAGCGCATCGAGGACATCGTGGCAGACGTGGAAGTGGGCAAGATCTACGAAGGCCCGGTGGTCAAGCTGCTCGACTTCGGCGCATTGGTGAATGTGTTGCCGGGCAAGGACGGCCTGTTGCACATTTCCCAGATCGCCCATGAACGTGTCGTCAGCGTGTCGGATCACCTCAAGGAAGGCCAGATCGTGCGCGTGAAGGTACTGGAAGTGGACGACAAGGGCCGCATGAAGCTGAGCATGAAAGCGTTGCTGGCTGCGCCTGTTGTAGTTCCCGCCGCCGAGTAATCTGCCGGTTCTGCAACGAAAAAGCCCCGCCAAATCGGCGGGGCTTTTTTTGTATGGCAGGGGTGAGATGAATCGCGCCCCTGCGATACTTGCTTTTGGTTCCGGCATAACCTGAAGGTTAGTCTGCGCCGAGTACAGGCAGCCAAGCTATAGGGTTTTTGGCTACGACATAAGCTAAATGATCATTTCGCCACTTGCTTTTCCCGAATCTCGTCCAGGGTCTTGCAGTCGATACATAGCGTGGCGGTTGGCCTTGCCTCGAGGCGATCCAGGCCGATCTCGACACCGCAATTGTCGCAGTAGCCATATTCGCCGGCATCGATCTTTGCGAGCATCTCATTGATCTTCTTGATCAGTTTGCGTTCGCGGTCGCGGTTGCGCAGCTCCAGGCCCATGTCGGATTCCTGCGTGGCGCGGTCATTCGGGTCGGCGAATACGGTCGCTTCGTCCTGCATGGTGTGTACGGTGCGGTCGATATCCTTGCCCAGTCCGGCCTTGATGTCGTTCATGATCTGGCGGAAATGGTCAAGCTGCTTGGGGTTCATGTAAGCCTCGCCCTTCTTGGCTTTGTAAGGGACGACTGGTTTGTGTGACAGTACCGGCATTGCAATCTCCAACGGGATAAAAATTAAAGTCCGCTTTAATACCAGAAAGCGGGCTGCAGGGCAACTAAATTAACTTTTCCCGAGCACCAGAAACAGGCTGGGACGCTTGTTAAGTTGCGGAGCAGGCAGGGATTTCCAGTGCGCGATGGGATGCGTCAGGACTTGTTCGCCGGGCAAGGTGATGTCGGTGGCGACGCACAGCAGCGTTTCCGGACGGCATTGGGCGAGCAGGGCACTGAACATCCTGTCGTTGCGGTACGGTGTCTCGATGAACATCTGCGTTTGATTGCGCTTTATGGACTCGGCTTCCAATGTTGCGATCGCCTTCTTTCTTTCCGTCTCTGCTATGGGCAAATAACCGTGAAAAGCGAAGCACTGTCCATTCAGGCCGGAAGCCATCAACGCCAGCAAAATAGACGAGGGGCCGACCAGGGGCACGACGCGGATGCCATTGCGGTGTGCCAGATCGACCAAGGCGGCACCCGGGTCGGCGATGCCCGGACACCCCGCTTCGGAAATGATGCCGACATCATGCCCGGCCAATAACGGGGCAAGCAGTTCGGGCAACTCGCTAGCGGCGGTGTGTTCGTTCAGGGTGGCGAAGTGCAGGGATTGTATCGGACGTTCGGGTTTGAGGGCGGAAAGGAATTGCCGCGCGGACTTGGGTTGCTCCACCACGAAATGCTGCAGCTTGCGCGCCAGGGCGATGACGTGTTGCGGCAACACCTGTTCGGCGGGGGTATCGCCCAGCGTGCAGGGGATCAGATAAAGGGTGCCAGGCGCGGTGGTCATGATCAAAACAAGCGCACATTTTCGCGGCGCAGCATTTCAATCAGCATAATCAGCGGCAAGCCGATCAACGCATTCGGATCATCGCCGGTCAGCCGGCTGATCAGCGCGATGCCCAGGCCTTCGGCTTTTGCGCTGCCGGCGCAGTGATAGGGTTGTTCCTTGAGCAAATAGCCTTCGATCTCCGCATCGCTGAGGTCGCGCAGGGTGACGAAGTTTTCCGCCACGCCGGTTTGCAGATTGCCGGTCTTGCTGTTCAACAGCGCCAATGCGGTATAAAAGCAGGTGGTCTTGCCGCGCATGGCGCGCAGTTGCCCGACCGCGTTGTCGTGGCTGAGCGGTTTGCCGAGCTGCCTGCCCTCCAGCAGGGCGACCTGGTCGGAACCGATGATCAGGGCGTCGGGATGATCGCCGGCCACCGCGCGGGCTTTTACCTGTGCCAGGCGCTCCGAGGTGGCGCGTGCAGATTCATGCGGTAACGGCGTTTCATCCACATCCGGTGCCATGATCTCAAACGGGAGTTGCAGCCGTTTGAGCAGTTCGCTGCGGTAAATCGAGCTGGAGGCTAGGACAAGCAACTGAGAATTCAAAGATATTCCTTAGGATTTTTGACATGAAGCGGCGAAAAATATATCATGCGCGCCTCATGTACGCACGGCCTTTCATCGACAGCCTGGATTTTGCCAGAAATGGCCGGAAAATCAGCGGTGAAGTGCGGCTGGCCGAATTGCCGCGTTTGCTGGATATACTGGAAAACCCGCAGGGGATTTTGAGTTACACCGTGCAAGGTGGCGTGGATAAGCAAGGCAATAGTTTTCTGGATGTGGGCGTGGTTGGCCTGTGCCGGTTGCGCTGCCAGCGTTGTCTGAACGGCCTGGATTATCCGGTACGGCTTGATACCCGGTTGTTGCTGCGCGACCAGACCGGCCTTGACGCGCTGGACGATATTGTCGCAGGCGGGGAGGAAGAAGAGTTCGACAGCATCCTGGCGGATACGCATTTGAATGTGCTGGATATGCTGGAAGAAGAGATTTTGCTGAGCCTGCCAATCGCGCCCAAACATGAAGCGGGTGCTTGTCAGGCGGCAGATGGCAAGAATGCTCAAAGGGAAGAAAAAAGCCCTTTTGCGGTTCTGGCGAAATTGAAGAGTAATTAAACAGTTTTTTAGGAGTAGTTATCATGGCAGTTCAGCAGAATAAAAAATCCCCATCCAAGCGCGGCATGCATCGCGCCCATGATTTTTTGACCAACCCGGCGACAGCGATCGAGCCGACCACGGGCGAGACACATTTGCGTCACCACATCAGCCCGACCGGTTTCTACCGCGGCAAGAAAGTAGTCAAGACCAAGGGCGAATAACACCTTAAGCTACGCAGCCGACCATTAAGGTCGGCTGCGTTTTCTTTTCTGTAAGTCTTTGCCAAGGATCGCTTAGTGGATGTCACATTAGCCATAGATGCGATGGGTGGCGACCACGGCACGACGGTCACCATACCCGCTGCAGTCGAGTATCTGAAGCAGTTCCCCGACGATACCATCGTTCTGGTGGGTATCCCCGATGCCATTGAAAGCGAGTTGCGTACCCTGGGTGTGCAGCCCGGCGTGCATTTGCGCATCCATCCCGCCACTGAAGTGGTGGGCATGGACGAGCAGCCGCAATCCGCGCTGCGCGGCAAAAAGGATTCCTCGATGCGCGTCAGCATCAACCTGGTCAAGAACGGCGAGGCATTGGCCTGCGTCAGCGCGGGCAACACCGGCGCGCTGATGGCGACGGCACGCTATGTGCTGAAAACCATCCCGGGCATAGACCGCCCCGCGATCGCATCTTATCTGCCGACCAAAAAGGGCCAGGTCTGTATGCTCGACCTGGGCGCAAACACCGATTGCAACGCCGAGCATCTGCTGCAATTCGCGCTGATGGGTTCCACGCTGGTCACTGCGCTGGAACACAAACCCAACCCCAGCGTCGGCCTGTTGAATATCGGCAGCGAAGACATCAAGGGCAACGAGGTGGTCAAGCAGGCTGCGGAGTTGCTGCGCGCCAGCGACCTGAATTTCTTCGGCAATGTCGAAGGCAACGATATCTTCAAGGGAACCACCGACGTGGTGGTGTGCGATGGTTTCGTCGGTAACGTGGCGCTGAAGACCACCGAGGGTCTGGCGCAGATGCTGGGCGGTTTCCTGCGCGAGGAATTCGGCAGGAACGTTTTCACCAAGCTAGCTGCACTGGTCGCGATGCCGGTGCTCAATGCCTTCAAGCGCAGGGTGGATCATCGCCGCTACAACGGAGCGAGCCTGCTGGGGTTGAAGGGTATCGTGGTGAAGAGTCACGGTTCGGCGGATGTCTTCGCCTTCCGCTGTGCCATCGAGCGCGCCGCCGAAGAAGCGCGCGGCGGCATGTTGCAGCACATCAGCGAACACATAGAAAAATGGCATCACTCAAACCAGCAAAAAGCCGCGGAGGTTTCCTGATGTACTCAAAGATCATCGGTACGGGAAGTTATCTGCCGGCGAAAGTATTGACCAATTACGACCTGGAAAAGATCGTCGACACCTCGCACGACTGGATCGTCTCGCGCAGCGGCATCGTCGAGCGGCATTTCGCGGCAGAGAACGAACTCACCAGCGACCTTGCCCTGCAAGCCAGCCTGCGCGCCATTGAATCAGCGGGCATCAGCGCAGAGGATATCGACCTGGTGATCGTCGCAACCACCTCACCGGACCAGATTTTCCCCAGCACTGCCTGCATCCTGCAAGACAAGCTTGGCATCAGGAACCGGGGCGCGGCATTCGACATGCAGGCCGTGTGCGGCGGATTTGTCTACGCGATGAACACCGCCGATCTGTACATACGCGGCGGTCAAGCCAGGACGGCGCTGGTGGTCGGGGCGGAAGTGCTGTCGCGCATGCTGGACTGGAACGATCGCACTACCTGCGTATTGTTCGGCGACGGGGCCGGGGCGGTCGTGTTGCAGGCTTCCGAAACGCCCGGCATCATCGCCAGCAAACTGCACGCCGATGGCAGCCATCGCGGCATGTTGAAAGCCGAAGGCAATGTGCGCAACGGAGAGGTGCAGGGCGATCCATTCATCAAGATGGAAGGCCAGGCGGTTTTCAAGTTTGCCGTAAAGGTGCTGAGCGAAGTGGTCGAGGAGGTGCTGGAAGAAAACCAGCTGAAAGGCTCCGACATCGATTGGCTGGTTCCGCATCAGGCCAACATCCGCATCATGGAAGCCACCGCCAAGAAACTCGGCTTGAGCATGGATAACGTGATCGTCACGGTCGCCACGCACGGCAACACCTCGGCGGCCTCGATCCCCTTGGCGCTGGATACCGCAGTGCGTGATGGGCGCATCAAGGCGGGGCAGAATATTTTACTGGAAGCCGTGGGTGGCGGGTTCACCTGGGGTGCCGTTTTAATCAAGTGGTAGGTTCGGTGGTAACTATGTCTAGATTTGCATTTGTATTTCCCGGCCAAGGTTCGCAATCGCGCGGCATGATGAATGGCTATGCCGATTTCCCCGCGGTGCGCAACACCTTTGCCGAAGCTTCCGATGTGTTGAAACAGGATCTTTGGGAACTGGTCAAGGAGGGCAGCGACGCCGACCTGAACGCCACCGTGAACACCCAGCCCATCATGCTCACCGCGGGTGTGGCGGTGTATCGCGCCTGGCAAGCGCAGCATGGCGCAACCCCGGTGATGATGGCCGGGCACAGTTTGGGTGAATATACCGCGCTGGTCGCAGCCGGTGCGCTGAGCTTTGCCGATGCGTTGCCGCTGGTGCGCTACCGGGCGCAATGCATGCAGCAGGCCGTGCCGGAAGGCGTGGGCGGTATCGCGGCGATCCTCGGCCTGGACGACGATGCGGTGCGTGCCGTGTGTGTGGAAGGCGCGCAGGGCGAAGTGCTGGAAGCGGTGAATTACAACTCACCCGGGCAGGTGGTGATCGCCGGGAATCGCGCCGCAGTCGAGCGCGGCATGGAACTGGCCAAGGCCAGGGGCGCTAAGCGCGCGATCATGCTGCCGATGAGCGTGCCGTCGCATTGCAGTTTATTGAAGGGCGCGGCGCAACAGTTGCGCGACTATCTGGGCAATGTCGCAGTGCTGGCTCCGGCCATCCCGGTGTTGCACAATGCCGACGTGAAAAGCCATTCGGATGGCGCAGCGATCAAGGATGCGCTGGTGCGCCAGTTGTATTCGCCGGTGCGCTGGGTGGAGACCGTGCTGGAATTCGGCAGGCAGGGCATCACCCACAACGCGGAATGCGCGCCCGGCAAAGTGCTGGCAGGCCTGAACAAACGTATCGATACCAACCAGCAGGCATTGGCCATCAACGACGGCGCAGCACTGACGCTGGCCTTGACTACACTCGCGTAAGGAGACATGGAATGACGCTGCAAGGACAGATCGCACTCGTGACCGGAGCCAGCCGCGGTATCGGGCAGGCCATCGCACTGGAACTGGGCAGGCAGGGCGCGACCGTGATCGGCACCGCCACCAGCGGCACCGGCGCGCAGGCTATCAGCGCTTACCTGGACGCAGCGGGCATCAAGGGAGTCGGCATGGCGTTGAATGTCAATGACGCGGCGCAAACCGAACAAGTACTGGCCGAACTGCGCAAGCAATTCGGCGAGATATCGATACTGGTGAACAACGCCGGCATCACCCGCGACAACCTGCTGGCACGCATGACCGACGAAGAATGGGACGACGTGCTGGCAACCAATCTCAAATCGGTGTTCCGTCTCAGCCGCGCCGTGCTGCGCGCGATGATGAAAGCCAGGGGCGGGCGCATCATCAGCATCTCCTCGGTGGTCGGCAGCATGGGCAACGCCGGGCAGGCCAACTATGCCGCATCCAAGGCTGGCATGATCGGTTTCACCAAATCCCTCGCGCAGGAGATCGGCAGCCGCAACATCACCGTGAATTGCGTCGCTCCAGGCTTCATCGATACCGACATGACCCAGGGTCTGGGCGAAGAACAGCGCGCCAAACTGGTCGAACATGTGCCGCTGAAACGCCTCGGCCTGCCTGCCGATATCGCGTCTGCGGTGGCCTTTCTGGCAGGATCGGGGGCGGCTTACATCACCGGTGTCACCTTGCACGTGAATGGCGGAATGTACATGGAGTAGGCCGATCACCGTGACTTTGGATGGTGGCGAACCAAAGGTATCGGTGGGATAATCTGCCGCATAGACCTTGATACCTGGCGTTTGATCCATTCACTCCAGGCAAGGGCACCAGGTTTGTATCGCCAAATTTTCCACGCGGCATTCTTTTGGGGAAGCTATGCTGAAATTCGATTTCTCTGTGAAGACCCGGGACGGTCAAAAAGTCGAGAGCGTCCTGATCCATGGCAAAGATCTGCCTGACGCGGAACGCAAACTCCGCCAGATGTATCGTGATTGCGAAGTGACCCGCTGCGAGACGATCAATTCCGGCAAAGTGCTTGGTCAATCGGCGGATATCGAAGAAGTGTTGTCGTTAATCTCCAGGCATAGCTGAGAGCCTGGCGGCACCAGGTATTCCCGCCGCCTTCACCGGGTCAACGTGCTATTCGATAAAGCCGTCGGCCACCAGTTCATCCAGAAGGGTATCGTAGTCCTGCGCGCCCCGGCTATCGGGAGCATGCTCGAAGATCGTCTTGTGCAATGACGGACTTTCCGCCAGGCTGACATTTTCCGAGATGACCGTACGGCAAACGTCCGCACCGAATTCTGTTTGCGCCATATTCAAAATGATCTTTGCCATGCTTCGTCGCGAGTCGAATCGGGTAAGCAGAAAACGGCGATTGACCCGTCGCTTGAGCACTTGTTCAAGCGCCTTAAGGGTCTTCACGATCTGGAACGCGCCATTGATCGACAGGTAATCGGCCGAGATCGGGACGATGACAGCATCGCAAACAAATATCGCATTCAGGGAAAGGACGCCAACCAGCGGGCTGCAGTCGATTATCCAGGGTGTGTCCCCAGACCTGGCCGTTTCCGCCTGGAAGCTTGCGTTCAACTTGTTGATGGCGTTGTATCCCTTGCCGTGCAACGCGTCCACCTTGGCCAGTTCGACATGCGAAGGAATGACATTGATCCCGCTTGGCGACTCGCGTATCAGGTCGCGCAACGGACGATTGCGCTGGAACAGGCTGTAGATGCTGTCATCACCTGTATGGGCGGTAATGCCGGTGATGTCGCTGAATTGTGCCTGCGGGTCAAGATCGATACCAACCGGCTGGCGGCCACGGCGCGCCAGCGCGGCGGCCAGATTAAGCACCGTAGTGGTTTTTCCTACCCCGCCTTTCTGGTTGAATACAGCAACTATAGTCATCGTTCAATGATAGCCGGGATTGGTTTTCGCATTAACAGTTGGAACTATTCTAGCAGACAGACTAGACTATCCCGCCTTGTGGACTTAAAAGCAATCCGGGAAATAACTACCTGTTATCATAGTTCGCCTCAACAAAATATATTGGAGTAGGATCGCAAATGGCCAAACCAAATTACTCGTTCGAAAAACGCCAGAAAGAAATCGCAAAGAAAAAGAAGCAGGAAGAAAAACGGCAGCGCAAGATCGCACCGCAGGGAGAACAACCGCAGAATGAGCAACCTCCTGCCCCCGCTGGAGAGACGACAACGGCCTGATCCTCCAATTTGCAGATTTGCCGTGGTATCGCTGAACTGGACGGCTGAAGCCTTTAATACCCCGGCCGCACACGATACAAGTTGTTTGGAATTCCCGGCAAATTTGATACAATGCCGCTGCTTTTTTTTGAAATTCAATCAAGGTGGGAGAATAAAGATGTCTATTGAACAACGTGTAAAAAAGATCGTGGCCGAACAACTGGGCGTAAACGAATCTGAAGTCAAGAACGAATCTTCCTTTGTGAACGATCTGGGCGCTGACTCTCTGGATACTGTTGAGCTGGTGATGGCCCTCGAGGAAGAGTTCGAATGCGACATCCCGGACGAAGACGCGGAAAAGATCACCAGCGTGCAACAGGCCATCGACTACGTCCTGGCGCATCAAAAATAACCCTCTTCATTTCCGTTTGTCCTTCCCATTCTTTTTTCCATCCTTAATTGCCTGGCGGAGTAAATTTGTCTAAACGCAGAGTTGTCATCACCGGACTGGGGATCATTTCCCCGGTCGGGATAGGGATTCCCACGGCTTGGCAGAACATTGTCGCGGGAAGATCCGGCATCACCAGGATCACCCGCTTTGATGCGGGCGCGATGGCAGCGCAGATCGCCGGGGAAGTGAAAGATTTCGATGTCACGCAACATCTTTCCGCCAAGGATGCGCGACGCATGGACAGGTTCATCCATTTCGGCCTGGTGGCCGGCATGGAGGCGTTCAAGGACTCGGGCCTGACGGTTTCCGAGCAGAATGCCGAGCGCATCGGCGTGAACATCGGTTCGGGCATCGGCGGCCTGCCGATGATCGAGGAAACGCACAACGATTACCTGGCCGGAGGGCCGCGCAAGATATCGCCGTTCTTCATTCCCGGCACCATCATCAACATGATCTCCGGCAACCTGTCGGTGATGTACGGGTTGAAGGGCCCGAATCTGGCGATGGTCTCTGCCTGCACCACCGGCACCCATTGCATCGGCGAATCGGCGCGCATCATCGAATACGGCGATGCGGACGTGATGATTGCCGGCGGCTCCGAAGCGACAGTGAGCGCGTTGGCGGTGGGCGGTTTCTCTTCCGCCCGCGCACTCAGCACGCGCAACGATGATCCTGCCACAGCCAGCCGTCCCTGGGACAAGGATCGCGATGGTTTCGTGATCGGTGAAGGCTCCGGTGTGATGGTGCTGGAAGAATACGAACACGCCAGGGCGCGCGGGGCCAGGATATACGCGGAACTGACCGGTTATGGCATGAGCGGCGACGCTTACCATATCACCTCACCGAATACCGACGGGCCCAAGCGCAGCATGCTGAACGCGTTGCGCAATGCCGGCCTGAACCCGCAGGATGTGCAGTACGTCAATGCGCACGGCACCTCGACCCCGCTGGGTGACAAGAACGAGACCGATGCGATCAAGCTGGCGTTTGGCGATCATGCCCGTAAGCTGGTGGTGAATTCCACCAAGTCCATGACCGGCCATCTGCTGGGCGGGGCGGGCGGGGTAGAGTCGGTATTCTGCGCGCTGGCGATACACCACCAGATCTCGCCGCCGACCATCAACATCTTCGAGCAGGATCCGGAATGTGACCTGGATTATTGCGCGAATGTTGCACGCGACATGAAGATCGACGTCGCGGTGAACAACAACTTCGGCTTTGGCGGGACCAATGGAACGCTGGTGTTCCGCAAGATCTAGCTTTACAACCCCCGATGCTGGTCAATGGCATGCATGGCAATCTGAGGGAACCTCTAAAAATTCAGAGTTCGTCCAAATGCAAGGCGCGGAAAAAAT
>Ga0172379_10008954_pt1 | contig 12462 bp, 10 predicted proteins | sample GrowelOW334metaG_FD_119756 | JGI IMG/M metagenome (GOLD analysis project Ga0172379, IMG submission 119756) | Groundwater microbial communities from an aquifer near a municipal landfill in Southern Ontario, Canada - Groundwater well OW334 metaG | ecosystem: Environmental > Aquatic > Deep... | reverse complement strand
CCGACCGAAAGAAATCTAGCCGTATCCGGGAGCGCTCAACAGTCTAGCCTAGCCTACAGCGATGAAGGACCGAAAAACGCAAACGACTACAGATTTGATGGCTGTTCAGCACACGACAATGGAGATTGTCATTCTTATTCAGGTATTTTGTCCAGAACATTGGTCCAGTCGCCAAACAATCCGCAATGGTGGCAAATTGATCTTTTGAATAAATACTCTTTAAGTAAGGTGAATATTTGGAAACCGACTGAAAATGTCGCTACTTACAATGATTTTGGCAAGCTTTGTATCATAATTTCCGACAATCAATTACCGGACAGTCTTGAAGTAACCAGAACCGGGGATGTTTGCACTATCACTGGCAATACTTCAAACGGAGCGGTTATTTCGGTAATACAGCCGGTAATGAGCTCGGCAAAAAATCCAATTGACATAATCTTGCCTTCCGGCACGCAAGGAAGGTGGGTTCGTGTTCAAACCGGAACAGACGGAGCTTCAGTCGCTTCGGCTGAAATAGAAGTATATGGCATAGGTACTCCTGTCGCTAACCCAACTCCATAAAAAATAATGAAAAAGTTTTTACCTTACATTTTAATACTAATGATTATTGCCGGCGTAGCGGGGCCGTTTTTTGCCGCCAAGACAACTTACGCCCAAAGTTTGAGCCCGACGCAAATGTCAAGCTGGAAAGCTACAAATGCCAACATGGGAGTAAACACGGCGCAAATAAAACTGGATAGCTTAAAAGCCAATGGTGGCAGCTCTGCGGACATAGCGGCAGCGCAATCATATCTGGATAAAACTCTTGCGGATCAAAAAGTTGCGGACGCCGAATACCAAAAAGCCAGAAATCCAAAAACTGAATCTTCTTGTTTCGCTTTTTCCGCGACAAAAATCGTAACTTGTTTCCTCGCAAGTATCGGCAACGTGGTGATGTCCGCCGCGGCAAGACTGCTTTGGTTCTCCGGAATTCTTTTGAACTATTCGGTGCATTACACCATCAATATGAAAGAATTGATGACCAATATGCCGATTGTTGACACCGGCTGGAGAATTTTCCGCGACTTGGCAAACATTTTCTTCATCTTCCTTTTGGTTTCAATGTCTATCGGAACCATTTTGGGTTTAAGCAATTGGAACACAAAAAAAATGCTTGCCAGTTTGATCTTCGCGGCAGTAATAATCAATTTCAGCTTGTTCATAACGCAAGTTATTGTTGACGCCTCAAACATAGTCACCATTCATTTTTACGAGCTTATAAATCCTCCGACAGCGAATAATGCTTCGTGGGCAGATTCGGGGCTTTCGGATGTGTTTATGAACGGACTTAAAATTCAAACTACATATCTTGCGGGTTCCAACGCCGCTTCGGCGTCTGTCGGCGCCCAGATTGTTCAGCAAGACGATGCCGGCCTTAATTTCTGGAACATAATAATGGTCAGCACTTTTGGGTCAATACTGATAATAGTCGCCGCTTTTGTATTTTTCGCCGCCGCCATAATGCTTATTACCAGGCTCTTAATTTTAATGATGCTAATGGTTCTTTCGCCAATCGCGTATATAGGAGCGATTATTCCAGGACTAAGTTCCGCCAAAAGCCGATGGTGGTCGGAATTTTGGCATCAGATTTTCTTCGCGCCTATTTATATGATTCTTTCTTATATCGTGGTGGCGGCGATCAATACTAAAGCCTTTCAAGATTTTGTGGCAAAAGGAAGCTTTTCGGAAGCGTTTTCCGGACAAAGCGGAAGTTCGGTGGCCATAATCTTCAGTTACATTATGCTCATAATGCTTATGCTTGCCACCTTAAAAGTTGCAAGCAGTATGGGAGCGTATGGAGCCGGAAGTATGAATAACTTTGGCAAATCAATTCGCAAGTGGGGAACAGGCATGGTTACCGGAGGCGCCGGGTATTTGGCTACAAATAGAATTGGCAAGTTGGCTAGAACTGCCGCCGATTCGGATACAGCTAAAGGAATGAAAGTTCGTGGCAGCTGGTCCGACAGATTGGCACTCCGGACTTTGGACAAGGTTGCCGGAGCCAAAATGGGTTATAAGAGCAGTTATGACGAGCAAAAGAAGAAAGGCACGTTCTTCACAGCCGGCACCGAAGAAGTGGCGGAAAATATCAAGAAGATGAAGCCGGAAGACAAGATGAGCTACATTTCAAATTTGAAGCCTGAACTTCAAAAGAAAGCTTACGAAGGATTGTCGGTTAGAGACCGAGTTGCGCTTGAAAATCAAGCGTTGACTGCGACAGCCACATTGGAAGATAAAGAAACAATGAGAGATATGAGAAATAAGCTTCCTCTTGAAGAAAAGGAAAAGACATTGGAGGGAATTCTTCGCAACTTTGAAGGAAAGACAGCTGATTTGGCGAAATTTATGACGACACCCGGAAATGATGGCAACTTCTTGTTAAGCAAGGAAGATATGGAAGTTATGTACAAGAAGTTGTCTCCGGCTGATAGAGCGAAACTTGGCAGCGAACTTGCCGGTATTACAGCCACAGGCGGAGCTACAAGTGCCGGCTTATCAAAAGCTTTGTTTGATAAGTTAACAGTTGAGGAACAAGAAAAGACTGCGAAGGCGGAAAAAGAAGAGGGCCGCAAACACAAAGCAGATCAAACAGAGGAAATACTGAATAAAATTTCAGATCAGCTTGCTCTCGGCGGTAACCTCACGGCTGGTGTTGTTATTGATAAAACGACTTACAGAGAATCGGATGTTAAAAATGAGCTAGGAAAAGTAAGCGACAAACAGATCGCCGAGTATAAAGTTGATACATTGAAAAAATTGGCAACTCTTTTGAAACCAAGCCATATTAAAGCAATTGACGATAGCAAAGAAATCAGCGTAAGCGATAAAAATGATATCAAAGCTTCTAAATGGCAACCGCTTGTTGCAGGCGCCGGAGGCGGAGTATTTGGTGTCCGAACTGGTCCGGTTAATCCAACGATTGTCGTAAATGAACTAAGCAAGCTCAACCAAAAAGACATTGCTTCTTTGGATGATGAAATTAAAGTCTTACCAGAGATTATAAAGAATTACGAGCTTAAAGATTTGGTGGCAATGGTTGAAAAAGGCATAAACAAAGGTGTTGCGCAAGCAATCAGGCAAGAAATAAGCAATGCTGCCCAAGGAAAGCCAAACAAATTAGGAACACTGAATGCAGACCAGCAACAAAATATGTTGGATATGGAAGTTTGGATGACAAGCGGCCCAAGCAAAGGCATGTTCTAAGAGCCTGTTCACAATATTAAGATAAAATATGAATTACACTCCCGAACAAATGAGAGAGAAACTTAATGCGCTTCCCGAGAATTTAAGGGAGGTAATACTTTCTCTTGAAACGGCAAAAACTATAAATTCTATCGGGCTTAGATATCGCCTAAATAAAGAAGAAATTGGAATTCTTGCCGACAAAACCGGTTACATGATGCTTGGATTTACGCGTTCAAATGATTTTGTTGAAAGTCTAATGGAAAATTTAAATTTACCGGAAGAAATTATTAAAGCGGTTGCCGCCGAAATAAATTCTAAAATTTTTGCTCAGATACAAGACTCTCTTAAAACTATTTTTTCTGATCCAACTCTCTCTTCCGTGCCGGCGGCTAAACCAAAACCAATGGATTTTCCTATTGAGCCGGTCAGAAGTTTTCCGCCGGAACCAAAAAAACAAGAACCAAAACCGGCCACCGGTTTCTTTTCCGAACAAAACGGAAACGAGTTTGAACCAAAACCGAAACCGATTGAAAGAATTTACAGCGCCCCCAAACCGCCAGCCCCAAGACCAAATCCGACACTTGCTCCGCAACCGCGACCGATTCAAGAAAATATTCCAAAACCTGTTCCGGTTGTCCCGCCGCCAATAAACTTGCCGACCGAACCGCCGGCAAGAACCGCTCCTCCGGAATTTGCCAGGCAAAATAATAATTCTTTTCAAAATAATTTCAAACCGTCTCCAGCCACAGAATATAGTCACAGCGATAATCTTGATAGGGATTCAATTATAAAAGACATAGAAAATCCGAATGATATTCCAATGTCTCCCAGAACTTTTTCATCTTCGCCGGAAATTCCTGTGAGTGCGGTTAAAACAAAAGCCGTGGAATACGATATTCCGGATACCGAACTTCCGAGCGGAAAGCCTGAAGCTTCTTTGCCAATTCCAAATATTCCAAAACCTCAAACTTTCACCCCCAAACCTCCATCGCCCCCGCCAATCAAAACTTTCCCGACAGAACCGCAATCAATCATTGAGAAAAAACTGCAGCAAACCGTAAGCATTCCGCGCAAAAAAAGCACGTATACGATTGACCCTTATAGAGAGCCGCTTCAGTAAAGCGGCTCTCCAATTCCAAATTACCAATATCAAATTTCAAATAAAAAGCCTGAAATGAAGAAAGTTTTAAAATTTGGAATTTCTTTAATTTCTTAATTTTTGTTGGAAATTGGGAATTTGATATTGGAAATTATTTACAATCCAATATTTGAAACTGCTGTTTAATATACGTAGAGAATCTCAATTTATATTTAAAACTTTAAAGATTATGAGATTTCAAGTTCCCCAATTCATCGGCGTTGAAGACAAGGTCTTCGGCCCGCTGACCATAAAACAATTCATATATGTCGCCGGCGGAGGCGGACTTTGTTTTATCATTTACAGATATCTGGGCTTTTGGTTCGGCCTTATTTTAATGGTTCCCGTGGCGGCTTTGGCGGTGGCCTTGGCTTTTTACAAAATCAATAATAAGCCTTTTGTAAATATTCTGGAATCGGCAGTCAGATATTTTTTCAGCAACCATTTGTATATATGGAAAAAATCGGAGAGAAAACCGGTTGCCCAAAAAGGTAATCCGTCCACCGGAAATGATTTGTCTTCAATCCCGCATTTGTCCGACAGTAAGCTTAAAGATCTGACCTGGAATTTGGATATTAATCAAAACGTAAAGAATAGAGAATAAACACAGGAGTGTAATTTCAAATTTCCAATTCCAAATTTCAAATAAAAATCCAAATGGAAGAAAATGAAGATAAAAATAAAAAGGTTTATGATTTGGAAGAGAGAACAGCAAAGTTGGGGGAAAATATTATAAATTTCTGTAAAAAAATACATTTAACGCCGGTAAATACACCTATAATTAACCAGCTGGTCGGGTCTGGAACAAGTGTTGGGTTAAATTATTGTGAAGCCGATTGTGCCGAATCAAGAAAAGATTTTGAACATAAATTGGGAATATCGCACAAAGAAACAAAAGAATCAAAACATTGGCTTAGGATGATTTCAATATCTAATCCGGAAGTAGGAACTAAAGCAAGAATTTTATGGAAAGAGAGTAATGAACTGCAATTAATATTCAGATCAATAATTAAAAAATCTAAAGCACATGAGTAATTTTGGACATTTTTTAATTTTATTGGAAATTTGATATTTGAAATTGGAAATTATTCAAGTCTGTATAGTATAATTCGTAGATTAGTATACTTATTCGTATGCCTGCAATTAATTCCAAACCGACCCAGGCTTTCGTCCCGATAAAAGAAGTTCGGGACGGAGTTGCAATATTGAAAGACAGCTCAATGAGAGCCATCGTGATGGCTTCGTCTTTAAACTTTGCCTTGAAATCGGAGGAAAATCAGCAGGCTATCATTTTACAATTTCAAAATTTTTTGAATTCCCTTGATTTCACCGCCCAAATATTCCTCCAGTCAAGACGGCTTGATATACGGCCATATCTTTCATTGTTGGAACAAAGATTTAAAGAACAAACGTCCGAACTTATGAAAGTCCAGACTAGGGAATATATAGAGTTCATAAGAAGTTTTACAGAAAACTCCAACATTATGACCAAAACTTTTTTTGTGGTGGTGCCATACGCGCCAGCCGTTCTTTCTTTGGGAAACAGCGGAGCGTTTGGTGGAGTTTTTGGCAAAAAAAGCGGAACTTCGGGAACAGAAGAACAGGTAAACGCTTTTGAAGAACACAAAAGCCAGCTGGATCAGAGAGTTTCGGTAGTGGAACAAGGTTTGGCCAGATGCGGAATCAGAACTGCCAGACTTGGCACGGAAGAAATTATTGAGTTATTTTACAAATTATTCAATCCGGGAAGCACGGATAAAGCGATGCACATAGCATAATAGAAAAACAATACCAAATTTCAAATTCCCAATTTCAAACAAAATGACAGTATTCTGTCATTCCCGCGAAGGCGGGAATCCAGCCTATAAAACTGGATCCCCGTATTCACGGGGATGACACTAAGAAGTGTCAATTTCTTCATTTTGGGGTTTTTATTGGAAATTTGATATTTGAAATTGGAAATTATTTTTTAAAACCATGTCTTTCTTCGATTTCTTAAAACCAAAAAGTAAGGAACCTGAAATCTCGGCCATCTTGCCCGAGCAGATTTACCAAGCCGGCGCTTTAGAGCTTCAAGACGTCATTGCGCCGTCGGCTATGAAAATCAGTCCGAAATCAATCAACCTCGGCAATAAAATTGTCAGAACTTTTTTCGTCATTTCCTATCCGCGTTTTCTTTCAGAAGGTTGGTTTTCGCCGATTATTAATCTGGACAGAATTTTTGATATTTCAATTTTTGTTCACCCGATAGAAACGGCAAAAGTTTTGCGCCAGTTTGAAAAAAAAGTGGCCGAGGTTGAAAGTCAGATCCATATGAGAGAAGAGAAGGGGCTTGTCCGAGATCCGATGCTTGATACCGCCTATCAAGATTTGGAAAAACTTCGAGATGACCTTATACAAGCTCAAGAAAAACTTTTTGACGTCGGACTTTATCTTTCAGTTTACGGCGACAGCGAAGACGAATTGGACAAAGCCGAATCGGAAATCAGATCTATTTTGGAATCAAAATTGGTTTACATAAAGCCGGCCCTTTTCCAGCAAGATCAAGGTTTTAGAACGGTTTTGCCACTCGGAAACGACGAGCTTCAGGTTCATTCAAAACTTAATTCCTCTCCGCTTTCCAGCACTTTTCCTTTCATTTCTTTTGACTTGACATCGGATCGAGGAATTTTGTACGGAATTAATCGCCATAATTCCAGCTTGGTGCTTTTTGACCGATTTTCTTTGGAAAACTACAACTCAATAACTTTCGCCAAGTCCGGTTCCGGAAAATCTTACACTACCAAATTGGAAATCCTTCGAACTCTTATGTTTGACACCGAAGTCATTGTCATAGATCCGGAAAGGGAATATGAGTATATGGCCGAAGCTACAGGCGGAAAATATTTCAACATTTCTTTGAATTCGGAACATCATATCAATCCGTTTGAACTGCCCAATCCGCGCGAAGACGAATCGCCATCTGACGTCCTCCGTTCCAACATCATCAATTTGGTGGGAATGTTTCGCTTGATGCTCGGAGGATTGACGCCCGAGGAAGACGCCATCGTTGACCGCGCCATTTCCGAAACTTACGCTTTGAAAGACATTACTCCGGATTCCGATTTTACCGACGCTCCGCCGCCGCTTCTGTCAGACTTTGAAAATGTTTTGTCCGGAATGCAAGGCGCCGAGTCTTTAGTTCAAAGAATTTCAAAATATACCAGAGGCACTTGGGCAGGCTTTTTGAACAAGCCTTCAAACGTGGACATCAACAGCAAATTTATCGTTTTTTCTCTCCGCGATATGGAAGAAGAAATGAAACCGGTGGCTATGTATATTGTCACTCATTATATATGGAATATGATTAGGAAAGTTTTGAAAAAACGCCTGCTGGTCATTGATGAGGCTTGGTGGATGATGAAATCTGAAGACACCGCTTCATTTTTGCTCGGGCTTGCCAAGAGAGGCAGGAAATACTTTTTGGGATTGGCGACTATCACTCAAGACGTAGACGACTTTTTGAAATCACCTTATGGATTGCCGATCATCACCAACTCTTCAATCCAAATGCTTTTGAAGCAATCACCTTCTTCAATAGACAAAATTCAGCAGACATTCAGTCTGACTGATGAAGAAAAATATTTGCTTTTGGAATCCGACGTGGGGGAGGGAATTTTCTTCGTCGGCTTAAAACACGTGGCTATTAAAGTCATCGCTTCATATACCGAAGACCAGATTATCACTTCCGACCCGTCGGAACTGCTGGCGATAAAGAAGGCGAAGGAAGAGCTCCGCTTAAGCCAATAGTAATTGGCAATTCCAAATTTCCAATGTCAAATTTCAAATAAAATTAAGAAATTCCCTTCCTTCGCTCGAAACGAGCTTCGGAAAGGCAAGCAAATTTTAAAATTTCCTCATTTCGGGCTTTTTGTTGGGAATTTGATATTTGAAATTGGAAATTAATTATGTCCGAACCAACCCTTACACAACCTAGACAAAAAAATGAAACAAACGGAGGAACTACTGTTACGGTTAGTGGCGGTTCTCGTATGTCCAATTTTGACTGGGGAATGCTGATCGGAGTTGCCGTTACTATCGACATAGCTCAGGGTATTTTGAATATGTTTCTTATAGGAGTGGTAACCAATCGTATTATTGACCTATTTTTCGGTATGACTTTATCTTTTTACTTATGGATGAAAGGAGTGAAAATGGACTCAAAAAAAATCGTGGCTTTAGCTTGCGCTTTTGTTGGTGAAATGATTCCTATTGTTGACACTCTACCGCTTTGGACAGCCGATGTTTTGCTTATTATGTCTTATGAAAAAGTAGGCAAAAAGGTTGTTGGCGCAATATCAGGAACACCGATACAAACTGCCATCACAAAAGCCAACAAAAAATATAGCGGAAATGAATAGATGCTTGTCCGTTTTTTGTGTGTTAAAATATAAGCAATGTTTAAATCGTTAAAAATTACTTCTTGCGTAAAAATTTCCGCCATTTTGTTATGTGTTTTTGGCTTAGTTGGAATAGTATCGGCCCAAATGCCGGATATCGGAGGCATCGGCGGGGGAGACACGCTTCAGGTTACGATAATTCCAGCTCATCCTGGACCCGGTGATCAAGTTTCAATCCAGCTTGAAGATTATTCCACAGACTTGAATAAGGCCAGTATTTCTTGGTTTCTTGGAACAAAACTGTCAAAAAGCGGCACAGGCCAGAAAACTTTTTCCTTTACAATGGGAAATGCCGGTTCAGTATCCACTGTTACGATTTTGGCAAAAACAGCTGAAGGACAAACCCTTCAAAAAATAATACCCTTGCGGCCGGCTGAAGTTGACCTTATTTGGGAAGCACAGTCTTACACTCCGCCTTTTTATGAAGGCAAGGCGCTTTTCCCTTATCAAGGAGTTGTGAAAGTCGTGGCCATACCGCATTTTACCGATCAAAATGGAAATGAGCTTAAGGCGACTACTGTTACCTACAAATGGACCAAAGATGGCAATACAGTTTCTTCAATGTCCGGTTATGGCAAAAATACTTATTATTTCATTGGAGGAATTCCTCTTAGACCTGTGACCATTGATGTTGAAGCCACATCCGAAGACCAGAAATTTGCCGCAGTTAAGAGCATTACCGTGTCTCCAATTAAGCCTATGGTTCGTTTTTATGAAAATAATCCTGTAGCTGGAATTTTGTGGGGAAGCGCTCTTCAAAACAATTTTCTTCTCAATAACGAGGAGGTTCAAATTTCAGCCATTCCATATTATTTTGATGTCGCTTCAAGAAATGATTTTGCCCTAAATTATGAATGGTCAATGAACGGCTCTCCGGTTCCAAACGCCAACAGCAATAGTGATATTGTTTTCAGACAGCCCGGCGACATACAAGGGTCAACCATAGTCGGCCTTCAAGTTTCAAACAGCAATCAAGATAAAATCTTTCAATTTGGGGCCAACAATGTATCAATAGTTTTTAGCGGAGTTGGCAAGGCACCAGGATTTGGCAATTAAAAACGTACCGTTCTTGGTTCCCCCTCCTCCCCTCAGATGAGGGGAGGTGTCGAGTCTTCGAGACGGAGGGGTGTTGAAAAATTAACACCACCACCCCCGCTCGAAGACTCGCCCCCTCCTCAACTAAGGAGGGGCGGGGAACAAGAAAATCAAGAAAATGAAATCAGCAAACAAAAAATTAACTTTTCTTTTAGCGAGCGAACTAGTTTTGTTTTTTGGTTTTTTTGTTGTGGCCTTCGCAGGAGATTATACATTGCTTGCCCCGATAAGCGGTTTGACTTCAGTTTCCACAAGCGGCGGTTTTGGCGATTATCTTTCTAAAATTTATTCTTACAGCATCGCCATTGCCGGAGTTTTGGCAGTTTTAATGCTGGTCTGGGGCGGGTTCAAATATATGACCACCGATTCCATATTAGGAAAGAGCGACGGCAAAGAAATTGTAAACAACGCTCTTCTTGGCTTGGTTCTGGTTTTCGCTTCTTGGCTCATTTTATACACGATCAATCCTAATTTGGTAAATTGGAATTTGAATTTCGGAATTTCCACCTACAAAGGCGTAGTTGCAACAAACGGCACGGACGCAAGCGGAGATATTTTTGGCGCTTTAACAAAACAGTTGGATAATGGCAAACAACAGGCGGCTGATTTAAAAACGCAAGCAGACAATACGGTTTCAAATGTTTATAAAGCGTATGGAGATTATTATGGCGGAGCAAATGGCACGATAGATCTGACAAAACCTGAAAATTTAGCCATATTTCAAGAAACTGACCCTGCCGGTTATAATCTTATGCAAGAAGACCTTGCCGCCGCAAACCAAACCGCGGAAATTTTAAAGGAACAATCAAAAATGGTATCGGAAACAACCGCAGCCTTATCTGTTATCGATATTAAAATGACTGCCGCCGGCAGTGCCAACCTTTCCACCTTGAACAACTTAAAAAATGAAGCCGATACAGAAGCAAACACCAAGATAACAAAATTGAACCAGCTTGCTCAAAAATACGCCAGCAAGCCGGATTTGAATTTATTTTACACAAATCAGGCTTTAAAAGTGCAGAATGAGCTTCAGATAGCCGACCAATATTTCCAGAAAAAAATTGACGCGTTAACAAAAAATCCTTAGTTTTTTAATTTATGTCAAAACGAACTAAAATTATAATAGGTATTGTATTGGCAATATGTGTAGCTGCTCTATTGTTTTACTATTTTTACTACAGCCCAAACACAACAACCAACAACAATGGCTTCCCATCTTCCGGCAATATTACTTCAAGTTCGACCAATAATGTAAGCAACGGAACAGAAACCGGAAAGCAATCAAACCAAAACGGTCAGGGAACCAACCAAGCACAAACATCAATACTTAGAGAAATAACTCCTGGCCCGATTAGCGGAGCTGTTATTTTTAACACTTCAAATACCGCGAATATCAGATATGTGGATAGAGGAACAGGGCATGTATATCAAACTTCGGCTGATTCGTCTGCTGTAAACAGAATAACCAACACAACCATTCCTAAAATAAACGAGACAATTTTTAATCCAACAGGTTCTTCTTTTGTGGCCAGATACCTAAAAAGCGACGATGAAACGATACAAAGTTTCTTTGGCAATATTAAAACCAGTTCTTCTTCTGTTTTAACCGCCAACGGATCAGTCACCGGAGATTTTATGCCGGTTAACATCAAACAAGTCGCCATTTCGCCTTCAGGAAACAAAATTTTTTACTTAACTGATAAAAATTTGGGAACAGTAGGAGTTATAGCCAATGTTGATGGGACTCAAAAACTTCAAATTTTCACTTCCGACCTTAAAGAATGGATTGTTTTTTGGCCAAAAGAAGACACGATAATACTAAATACCAAAGCTTCAGTCATGTCGCCAGGTTACGTTTTCACCTTGAATTCAAAAACTGGCAAACTTACAAAAATTTTGGACAGTTTTAACGGTTTGACGACTCTATTTAATCAAAATCTTTCTTACGGCCTTTATTCGGAAAGCCGTAACGGCAGTTTCAGTTTGAATATTCTTAATGTTAAAAATAATAATTCTATAAACACAACTGTCCAAACCCTTCCAGAAAAGTGTGTTTGGAGCAAAAATGACGCGACTGTGGCATACTGCGCGGTACCGACAATTGTTTTGAATGGCGATTACCCTGACGCTTGGTATCAAGGAGTGGTGTCATTTAGCGATGACATTTGGAAACTTAACGCCACCAATGGAACAGCTGAAATAATAGCAAGATTAAGAGATTTAACCACGGAAGACATTGATGGAATAAATCTGTCGCTAAGCCAAAAGGATGATTATCTGCTGTTCACCAATAAAACTGATTTGTCGTTGTGGATGTTGAAGATAACTAACAACTGACAACAAACAACTTACAACCAGAGAATATACAAACAAAATCTCCCCGTTTTCGCTTCGCGAAAACGGGGAGATTTAATTATTATTGATCAATGATTATTGATTATTAAGAGTTAGTAGAAAAAAAGTGTTGGTCGCACTTCTAAAAGAGCAAGGAAATTCCTTGCTCTTTTTTGCATTTTAACCACAATTATGGAATGACAATCCATAATCTACACAAAAAAACGATGT
>Ga0172379_10008953_pt1 | contig 12464 bp, 10 predicted proteins | sample GrowelOW334metaG_FD_119756 | JGI IMG/M metagenome (GOLD analysis project Ga0172379, IMG submission 119756) | Groundwater microbial communities from an aquifer near a municipal landfill in Southern Ontario, Canada - Groundwater well OW334 metaG | ecosystem: Environmental > Aquatic > Deep... | reverse complement strand
GCGGCCGTTTTTCTTTTTAATTTGGACCCAGATAGAAGCTGCAGCATCCGAATCTTCAATTTCAGTTCGAATAAACGCTTTATACCTAAAGTTTAGCCCGGCATATCCCTGCACGGGAATCACGGCAGAATAGGTTCCCCAATTTTTTTGAGCATTCAAATTGTCGCTGACCGCAAATACGATCAGCAGGAAACAACCGATAAAATATTTTTTACTCAAAATGTTCCTCATTGAAATGTTTGTCCTTTTGAAATGTCCTTACTATCCCCGCTAACATGTGCACAAACCACGCTTGCCCGCCTTCCGTTTGGCGGGTTTATCCGCTACGCTTTCCTGGCTGACGGACGTCAGCCGGGCAGGTTGGCGGACATTGCCGCCCGCCGCATAAAAGTGACACGTTTTTCCTGTGACGGGAATTTGATAAATCCTTCCGACAGCGTGAGTAACTGTCCCGAAGGTTTCTATCGGGATCATTGTTTTGGCTGTTATGTGTTGGCAAAGATCAATTATCAAGCACTTTGCTGCGCATTGAATTCGTTAGAGTATGAGAACCTCAAGTCTGCCGTCTTTGATCCTCACATCCCGCAATCGAATCAGCTTTGCGTACTTCTGTTCTTTCTGATCTAACCTGTATAAAACAACTCTTGAAATTACCGTGGAGATCATATTGTTAAAAATCTGCTTCGTCACATCAGTCCATTCAGCTGGAAGCAGTTTTACATCGATTTCATCCACTTGAATTTCAGAAGCTAATAATTGTCTAGTTGAAGGGGAGTATGACGGTACAAAGGAGAATTTCGCGAACAGAGGAAACTTGAGTTTTCCTGAAAAAGCGTACGCCTGAAGTGATGCATCTGCAAAGACTCGATTTGAGCCTTCCTTGAAATTCAGTACTGGGGGATCGTTTAGTGAGATTTCGAATATATTAGACACCTTTTGCTTGATGGGAAGACCAAGATTCTTTGACAATTCTGCCTGTAGAAAGTTCTTTGACAAACTCAAAGCCAGCCCACGATCATCCGTGAAGGTGAGTTTCCATGGCGAGAGTTCTTCGCGGGGCATAGTCTGTTTAACCGTGTCATACCCGGCGGCAGTGATAGCAAAATGATTGTTTGCATCGAAACTAAAACCCTGAGCCCATCCAATGTCCTTTGTTTTTCCTGCCGAAATGTCGAACAAGGCAGATTTCTCCTTGGCTAAAAGCACAATTGTCAATTCTGAGGTTGACGCGTTTGCAACTTGCAGTACATACGACTTTCCCCATAATGATTTTCTGACAGAAATTGATATAGGAAGTGGCTTCAATTGTGCCAGAAGAGTGCCACAAGCCATGAAAAACAGAAGCAGGTAACAGAGCGGTATATGTATTTTGTTTACAATCACCATAGTCTTGGATCGCCGTAAAGCGTTCTATCAAAAAACCTTTGCTTGTGTAACATTTGCACAAGCCACGCCGTTGTGGCGTAAACTAAGATTGTTCATTGTTTCGCAAAGCACCACGGTTGTACGAACTCTATAATCAATCATTGATTGTGTGCTTGTCCGCCGTGCTTTACCTTATGGCGGAAGCGTCATTGTTTTACCTGTTTGCTGCGGTTGGGTTTTGTTTGGATCTCATTAACACCATCATTATCAGAATTTATTAACTTATCAACATCTTCTCTTGTATGGATATTCAATAATTCCATTGGATGTGCAATCAGAAATTGACGGATCTTTTTCGGTCTTAAGAGTAAATATTTGATTAATCGCCATTTTGCATAATTTGCAACTTCGTCTTTATTTTCACGACGGTACATAAGTCGAACAAATATCTGTTCATAGTTTGAATAAACCACGAAAAGATAAATGTAAGGTACCAGGCATACGGATAGAATTGGAACTAATGCTACTTGAAGAATTGAATCTATTGTTTCAAAGGATTGATAATCGTGGATTGCCCGAATGATTGCGGATGACATGACTACTAATCCAAAAGCGCCCTGAATAAATGTTATAAATTTTATGGCAGAGGAATATTTTCCATCCATTTTTGCAATGGCATCCATTCCGGCAACAAACGCAGTAAATGGTATCAAGAATAACTCGACTGTAAGAGAGTAAGTATACGAATTAATAACAAACTCAAGAATGACAATAATTTTGATGTTGTCTATAATTACTTTTTTTAAGATCCCGGCGTCAAGATTATTTGAGACAAATGAAAACGCCAATCCAATCCCCGAAAAAACAAACCAAATTATTGTATCCCTTAAAAGTAATGGTGTCCATATATCAATTTCGTTTAGCACCCAAACTATGCTTGCGACATACACAATTAGGAAAATGAAGGCAATGATGAGTTTAGTGCCGAGTGCTATTTTAATAAAACCGACGGCAGAATGCCTAAAATCTTTTTTGAGCAATGCTGCTCCCAAAAACAAAATCGCCCAAACTGTGATTGCTATTTCTCTGTCATTAAAGATATTCATTTAATAAATATCTACCAAAAAACCCAATCGCAGCTAACGTTATGTGAAACAATGCTGCCGAGATGCAAACTAATATTATTCAATTTTTTGTAAAGCGCCATGGCGGAACGAACCAAACAATCAGATAACAATTGGGTAAACCACATTGTTTTGACTGTTATGTGCCGAGCGCCGAACGATGGTGGCGGTACATACGTCTGGCTTTTACGTTGATATTTCAACTTCAACTTGCTTGCTGCGAATTCTTATTCTCCAACGAAATCGGAAAACTCTGGGCCAACCGTGTGTTAGGATCGAGAATTATCTTTCTCACAATCTTGTGTGCTTCCACAAAATCAGCATCGCTGGGTTCCTTACCCGTTGCTTTTAGAAGTGCGAAGTCACGCTCAAGGTCAATCAATAGCGCGACGATGTCCTCAGATGGACGCTCTAGCCACTTAACTTCTCTAGCCCGTTGTCCAAGGTATTGAAACGAGTTTAGTAGCTGTTCATGACGGGCAGCCTCTACATCCAGTTTTCTATAGTGAGACATGACGCCTTGGTATAACGCAACGAGGGTGAAAACAATTGATGCTAATGTGAATGGGAAAATGAATCGTGACACACCCTCCGATTGCGGCAAAGTTGAAAAAAAATACACGAGCATTACTGAAAGGATTGCTCCCAGTGAGGCGCTGAGTTCTCTGCGAAAACTCCACGTTGCAGAAGAAGTGGCTCTTTCTGCTGCAACTTTGTGAGCAAGAGCGTTAATCCGGGCCCTGTACCAAAGTTGTTCGATGACTTCACGCGCGGAATCCGGGTTATCTTTCATATAGTTCTCGCTGAAAAGAATGATCGAATCAGTTGTTTTTGAATTATAGTACCCTGAGAAATGAGTTTTAAGAATGCAATACCGTTCGGTGCGCGAGCCACGAAATACTCACAGTGGGATATTCTAGCTGCACCCAAGGCCTCGCTGAGACTATAGTAACGTGTAGCCTCAAGCTGGTTGGCGAATTCATCGACTACAGACTTCGCGAATTTCTCTTCGGGAATTAAATGTGCATGGGCGTGACTTGACCCGAATTTACTTGTGCAAAAGCTGGCGCGTCCTCGTTCTACAAGAATCCATCTTTGATTCGAAAAAGGTCCCCCGCCTTGGAACAGCATGTCCAATGATTGTTTACAATCACTGTCGGCGAAGCTGTGGGCTAGTGATTTTGCGACAACCAAGTAGTGTTCATTGACAATCGGATTTCGATCCGAGACTACGTGTAGATCCTTGCTGAACCAGAGAGATTTCTCGCGCATAATGCGCGAAATAGCATCAGGTGTTGCATTAACGACCATAGTATCCTCCAAATGAATTGTTGTGTAATCTTTATTCGGTTTAACGGTGCAGGTTTAGAGCGACACTGTTAATTTCATCCCTGCTTGATTGCACTCGCGATATGCGCGTACGAGCGACTCTAATAAAGTCTGATGAGGTATCGACGCCAATAAAATGTCTTCCGCCTTCGACAGCTGCACATCCTAATGTCCCCACTCCCATGAAGGGATCGAGTATTGTCTGGCCAGGCAATGAGTACTTGGACACAAGGAATCTTGCTATATCTATGGGCCATGTAGTCGGATGTTGATCGTCCTTGACCACCTGCACTGTCCAAATCTCCGAGGCAAGATATCTCTGTGCCGTTGACATCCTTTTGCCAAAAACAAGGAACCATTCGCTTATTGAATGGATGGTAGAAGCAGTTGTAACTCCATCAATCCATCGAGTGCCTATGTGTAATTGACCATTAGGGGCCAGCTTGATCCAGGCAGACTGCGCGACTCTTTCGAAACCTATTGGTGCAAGAAGAGTCTCGAAAAGATATGGAAAATAAGTAACCTGACCGTTGTGCTTAGTGAATTCTGGTATCCCAACCACCAACAATCCACTCTCGCAAAGCAGTCGATAGGATTCGATAAAACAGCGTGTCAAAAATGCCCTGTATGCTTTATCAGTGCGATTGTCATCTGCATGATAATAGTTCCTGCCAATATTCCAGGGCGGAGAGGTGATAACTGCATCAATAGATGCACTTGGAAGGTCGAGTGGACCCTCTGCAGAACCGTGAATTAGTTTGGTTGTATTATGCAACATGTTTCATATTCTTAGTGACCGACACTATATCTAGATTGGTGTGAGTATGAAGACCGCGAAAAATCGTCGTCTGTGAAATCAAAGTGGTGGAGCGAACTCTATAATCAATCATTGTTTTGTCTGTTATTTGCAGTGCCGCCGCATGAAGTCTTCTGTCAACCTTTTACTTGGCACAACGAATATTAATAGAAAACTCTACACGGGATGTATCTCACACAGACTTGCTCACATTAGGAGTTTCTTAAAGTTTCTAAATTCTTTTTTGTCTCATTATTAAATTCAACAGAACCGAGTACTTTTTTATACAATTCTATATATAACAATCTTTTGTGATAGAGAGGCATTTTGGTTTTTTTTGCAGCCTCTTCAATAAGCGAAATTGCCTCCTCAATATTTGGGTTTAATTTTTTCCCAAACATATATGGAAATATGTTTAAAATAGTTATACCTATTGCAATGAAATAGAATAGAGAATTACTCGGTAAATTAATTCCAGGTTTATATAGATGTAAATAAATTTCAGTAATTCCATATGCGGAAATACCTAAAAACACTCCAATGCTTGTTCCACGAGGGTTTTTTACAAAAAGGAATTCCAACGCAGTTCTAACAGAGTAAGAAATATTTTCTTTTATTGGTGTTAGTTTCAAAATGCAAATTCCTTTCCTGATTCAATAGCAGGTATCCTCTTTAACATCTCTTCAACTTCAAGAGAGGTCAAAATAGGAAGCTCTTTTCCACTTTCTTTTGGAGGTATTTTATTCGAATTCTCCAGGATGAATTCGATTATTTCCCTTGCTTCGGATTGACGACATCCGTAGTAACCTTTCATGACTCGATATTTCATTAATAAATCACTGATGAATAGACCTGAAGTAAGTGAAAAAACAAGGAGATAAATTACAATGCTATATTCAGTTTTAACTAAATAAGTGAATATTATTATTAGAAGTGTACTAAATATGAAAAAGGAATAAGTTATTGCACGCTTTGATAAATGTTCTTCAACCACTAAATTGACAACGGAATTTACATTCAGCGACTTCTCATCAAGCTTAGCATTTTGTTTTAAATAAACTTGAAAATGTTTTAATGTATTGATGCGGGTTATAACGAATATTGATATTATAATGACTATATAAATCGCAAGAAAATATGAAAAGACATCTCCAAAATAATGGTCTTCGGTCATTCCAAATATTATTATTGGGAAAAACCAAAACATGTTAAAGAGAATTTTAGTCATAAAGGTGCTCCAATTATTTTTGCTGGTACGTCTTTAAAATTAATGTTTCGTGGTATCGAACTCCGATAGGGCAGCATTGTAAATAACATGTGCACAAACCACACATTGCCGACCGCCACACAAAATTGACCCATTCACACCAACGGCGGGAGTCATTGAATGCCAGCCCGCCATCATTTGGCGGGAACTCTATATTTCCTTCCAATAGCGTTAGTGCCTGTCACGATGCTTTTTATCGCGAACAAGGTTTGTGATGTTAGGTGAAGTTGCAACAACAATTCATCAAATTAGGAAAGCTGAAATCTTGGCATTTAACCAATCTAAGGCCACGATCAATATAGTATATTTATCATCACTTATATCTTTAGCGTGTGCGTCAATTCTGTATTTATTGACAAGCGGCATGTAAACATCAAAAAGTTCTATTTCGGGGAATATGCTATCAAAATCAGACCAGTTTGATTTAATATACCGACGAAGATCATCAAAATATAGTTCCGAATCAGGAGCAAATATTTGATCAAAACTTAATGAATCTAGTTTTGTTTTTCGTCGATCAGATGAGGGAATTACGCTAAGGAAATAATCTTTGCCTTTAACAGATCCCATCTTTGCTTTGAGTATAAGTTTAACGACCCGACGAAGGTTGGTTTCAAGCGTATTTCGCCTAACAGTGACTTCTTGCCATTTATCTTCTAATTTCTCCACAGTGCGAATCAATTTAGAATTGTCAGCAACGTAGTCTGAAACTGCTTTAATTTTTATATAGTTTTCGTTGTCAGATGATTCGACAAGATTGTAACCGATCAGATGTTGAATCAATAATGGCGTTGCTTTCGCCAGTTGCTTAAACTCATGTCGATTTTCTATTGACAACATTTCAAGTAGTTTATATTCCTGAGGATACCACTTTTGTAAAACGTGCACAATTAATTCAACATAGTCACGAAGAGAAGAATCGAAGTTATTTTTTTGCTCTTTATATTGATACTTTGATATTTTTATTGGTCTCTCTTTGGATGTTATATTGTGAATCCTACTACATACTTGTCTTATTAGAAATGGATGGCCGCCATAATCCTCGGTGAGATAAGTGTATATTTCATCGTCAAAACTAAGACCCATATAGTTACCAATGGAAGACACCATTTCTCTCACTTGTGAGGCATCAAAAAAAGCAAGATAATGGGGGGTAAGCATTCTATATATAGGATTATCAACTTGGTGGACCTGAGGAGTTTCAATAATTTTCGGATTCACCCCAGCAACAATAAATGAAAATAGTTGAGGATTTTTTTGAAATACAGATCGGATAGATTGCCAAAAAAGAATGTAATCCTCACCTTTTTGCCAGTGCTCAGTTGGAGAAATATCAAAAGTGATATTTTCAATTTCGTCGAAAATTAAAAGAATCCTTTTACGTTGAAGTTTTTCCCTTATTTGGTTGAGGTCTTTTTCAAACGCTGTTGATGCATCTTTTTCTGAATAGTTTGTAGACACGTCAATTTCTAAATTATTAGGTTCAAGCACCGTAGAGGTAATAGAGCGAATGATAAATTCTAGAAGTTCGTACCAACGACGTTTGTGAAAAGCGGGTTCTTGACAATCAAGAAATACGGCAAATTCTTCTCGGAATGTTAGATACCTACTCAATGCATAGAGTACAGAAGTCTTTCCAATCTTTCGAAGACCAAACAAGCCACTATTTTCTCCAGACTTATATTTATCATATAAAAATTGAACTGTAGAACTTCTGCCAAAGAAGTAAGTATCACTATGCAATGGTGATTCAAATGCAAAAAGATCTCTTCCGTAAAAAAATTCTTTTAAACGACCCATTGACAGTGAACCCGATCGATCATCAAATAATTCATCGTAAGAGAAAGGAACTATGAGTCGAGTTTCAGGCTCTTGAGATGTTAAGAGTCTGATCTTTTCTCGAATTTTTGAATCTCTGGAAATGAGAATTAAACAAAGCTTATCAAGCCGATTTTGAAATTCAAATATTGTTTTATCGACAAAATCGAGAGAGCGTGCCTCAAATGAGAAATCCCTTGCGAATACGACTAAAACCTCACGATCCAGACGAAAACTTTCATGGAGATCGTCGGTTGGTTTGACGAAAAGGTAAGGGAAAATTGTACCTTTAAAAGTTGCCACCTTACCAAATGTTGTAAACCAAATGCGCGAAAGGTTGATTGCTATGAACCGTTCATTATAGCTGAAAAGAGCCTCTTTTAGATTAACAGCTGGGGCAATACCAGGGGTAGTTGACATGAGATTACCTTTGATTTAAAGATGTTGCAATTACACATAACGTATGCGCCGTCCACGCTTTATATAATTGACGGCGGCATGGAGTGAGTTCAACTTGTCTAGTGTGCGATGGCATGAGCGAAGCCCTTACAAATGAGTCGAACGCCGATGCTTGGCGCTGTTATGTGCAGCGCAACCAACAATATGCTTGACACATAGATTCATTTCTCAATCATAACTCCGGTCGGTTTGAAACGATCACAGTACACCTCTATCCCAAATTTAATCAGCAGCGCAGCAACCGGAACAGCAATTGCTTTTATCCCTATGCCAAGGTCAGCGAGAATCGTCGTGACCGCAGTACCTATGTACAGCCTGTTGAGAACAATTCCCAGTCCTTTGTGAACCCACGCCTTGTAGATATCACTCTCAGGGTCACAGAGGGATTTCCACAGAACCCGCCGCACGGACAAGAACACCGTTCGTCCAACAGTCTCATCCTTTACACGATCTTCTGGGTTTGGAAGAAACTTCAAATCTCCCTTAGGAAGTTGGTTCCGCGAGAACTGTTCGATTCGGAGGATTACGAACTTTGTCTCCGGTGGAGAAAACTTCCCAACCCTGGTGAACATTTCATCCTCTGTCTCAGCTTGCACCAATTGTCCCGCCTCATTCTGTATTTCCTCAGCACTAAGTTTCTCATTGTACTTTCCTCTGAATGATGCAAGGGCGGCTTCTTCTTCAAATCTCTGAATCACGTTGAATTTGAATTCTCTCCGTCTTCGCGGTGATTTGATAAGGGACTCATTTTTAAGAACTTCTGCCATGCACGGTTGGGCAAGCTCGAACTCACCCTTCCGCAGATAGCACACCGCCAAGAGTGCTGTTGCTTCCAGATACCCCCTTGTGTGGCGAGCCATCTTTCGCCGAATACCAACAAACCCACTTATTGCAGTGTCAACCTCCCCGGCCTCCAGTGCGGCCTCGAACAACCAGTTCTTGGCTTGCATGAGGCGGGTCTCGTGTCCGGTTGGGCGAAGGATCGCCTGGATATCAGAAGTTATTCGCTTAGCAGTCGGGTAGTCGCCAAGCCTAACTGCCTTTCTTAGAGCTGGCTCAAGCCGACCAAGTACTTCTTTTTGCTTTTCAGTCAAGTGCGGTGGTTTCATTTGTCGATCTGTATTACCATCCAATCAGGGTTGCGTTGTGACGTCTGCTCATGAGCGAAGCAAATGGCGTCACAACTTCTGTAATCGCGGAACATTTATAAACTTGCGTTTATAATACCATTTTGGGTTAATAGACGCAATGCGTTTATTTTTTCTGACCCGTCAATCCCACCATATTCGCCGGCACGACCCATTGATCGAACTCTTCTGCCGTCACGTACCCGCGCTGTAGTGCCATTTCTTTTAAAGAGCGAAACCAACACGTCGAAGGTTGACGGCGGTGTTTCTTTTCAAGTATTCGCGTCTCTTAATGTTGTGTCACGTGAATAGCCATTTGAACAGCATTGTAAGCGTTCACTATTCCGCCGCTTGCCGACAAAGTAGTAAAAGGGACTTGAATTTTTGTTCCCGGTTTGTTTACCATTTGCTCTGGTATAAAAACAGATTTTAAAAGAATATCTTTCACCTGCATCATTGAAAGATTGGGGAAATAAGAGAGCAATAGTGCGGCAACGCCGGTAACGCATGGAGTCGACATACTTGAACCCGACCTAAAGTCGTATTCACTGGATGGAGCGGTCGTAAAAATATCGGAGCCAGGCGCAAAAAGATCTACATTCTTTTTTCCATATCCTGAATTTGGATGTGCTAACCGGTAATCAAAAAGGGGTCTGTTCCAACCGACGGTAATGAAATTATTTGCTTTTTCACCATCGTCATACAAGGCAACAGGGTAATGATAGTTGTAAAACGAATCGATATTCACCCCGTCATTGCCCGCACAATGTATAATTAATACTTTTTTCTTTTCCGCGTACCGAATTGCTTCATCAACCAATTTTTTATCCGTTGAGTAAATTTTTGAAAAACTGATATTAATAATCCTGGCACCGTTGTCCACGGCATACCGTATTGCATTCGCAACATCTTTGTCTCTTTCGTCGCCCACCTGGGTTGAAGCGACAACAGGCATAATAAGCACATTGTCTGCGATTCCATTCGTACCGATAGTATTGTTTCTTTCGGCCGCAATAATCCCCGACACGTAAGTACCGTGATTCACATTGGGGGGCAATTTAAAATAGGGACTTCCGTAGAAATGAGTAGTTGAGGATTCGGAATCGTTGGCAATCAATTCGCTTGAATGGTAATGACTGTTGTAAGAATAATTTAATTCAATCGAATCTCTGCTCGTATTTATTTTATCAAGATATTCCGTTTTGGCTTTGATATACATTGACAGTTCTTTTTTTTCTGTTGAGTCCAATAAATTGCTGTCGATATTTTCAAATCTGTTTTTCCAGGCCAAATATATTTGAGTTGCGCCTGCGCGCTCGTTACAAATGATCGTGCCATCTTTTGAGCCTCTGAAGTTCCACCCGTGAACATCGTCAATGTAACCATTATGATCGTCGTCTATCCCGTTACCCGGTATTTCGTTTTTGTTGCGCCAGATGATATTCTTTAAGTCTTCGTGTTCGATATCTACCCCATTGTCAATAACGGCAACAATAATGGTTTGCGAGGATTTACCTTTGAGGAGATCATAGGCTTTGTATAGACTTATTCCTGCAATTGTATCTGCTTTCGGGTCTAATGCCAACCAATTCCCGGCATTCGCTTTTGCCGACAGCTGCCCAAAAATGTTTTGACTGCATAAAGCAACTAAACCGAACAAGGCTATCGTTTTAAACATATTGACCCGTCCCATATAATGCGACAATTCTCAATTTAGTTTTGCTTTATCCCTACCATTGGTATGCTCAAATTCACTACAAATACAAAGTGACTCGCAAGGAAGAGCGAATTGTCGAAGCAATTCCCAGGGTGTAAGTACAAAATACTATTGCTCCTGTAAATTATTTGAAGGCGTTATTGTGCCTACCATATTCGCCGGTACCACCCATTGATCGAATTCTTCTGCCGTCACGTACCCAAGCTTAACAGCCATCTCTTTTAATGTGGTTCCTTCTTTATGTGCTTTCTGCGCTATCTCCGCCGCCTTGTAGTATCCGATCTTCGTATTGAGCGCCGTTACAAGCATCAGAGAATTGTCCAGATGTTTTTTAATATTCGCTTCGATCGGCTCGATGCCCACAGCGCACTTATCGTTGAACGACACGCATCCCTCGCCGATCAGCCGGGCGCTGTGGAGGAAATTATAGATCATCAAAGGCTTGAAGACGTTCAGTTCAAAATGGCCGTTCGATCCGCCGATACCGATCGCGACGTCGTTTCCCATCACCTGCGCGGCGATCATCGTCAGCGCTTCGCACTGCGTCGGATTCACTTTTCCCGGCATGATGGAGGATCCCGGTTCGTTATCGGGAATGTGCAGCTCGCCGATACCGCTCCGCGGTCCGCTGGAGAGCATACGGATATCGTTGGCGATCTTCATCAGGCTCACCGCAACGGTCTTCAGCGCCCCGTGCCCCTCAACAATCGCATCGTGCGCCGCGAGCGCTTCAAATTTATTCTTCGCCGTTACGAACGGGAGTCCCGTTAATTTTGCAATATGCGCGGCAACGTTCACATCGTACTTCGGCGGAGTGTTGATCCCGGTGCCGACCGCAGTGCCGCCGAGCGCCAGTTCGCTTAAATGGGGGAGAGCGTTCTTGATCGCCGCAATACCGTGATCGAGCTGGGAAACGTATCCGCTCAATTCCTGTCCCACGGTCAGCGGAGTGGCATCCATAAAATGGGTCCGGCCGATCTTTACCATGTTCATAAACTTTTTGCTCTTCTCATCGAGCGTGTCGCGCAGCTTTTGAATGCCGGGGATCGTTGTTTCGACAAGTATCTTGTATGCGGCAATATGCATTGCGGTGGGGAACGTGTCGTTGCTCGACTGCGATTTGTTCACATCGTCGTTCGGGTGGAGGAATTTTTCCTTGTCTCCGAGCGATCCGCCGTGCAGCACATGTCCCCGGTACGCGATCACTTCGTTCACGTTCATATTGCTCTGCGTTCCGCTTCCGGTCTGCCAGACGACGAGTGGAAAATAGTGATCGAGCGATCCGGAGAGGATCTCGTCGCACACCGTTCCGATGAGGTCGCTTTTTTCCTTCGGCAATACGCCGGCGTCGACATTCGTCAGCGCGGCGGCCTTCTTCAGGTACGCAAATGCGCGGATGATCTCTTTCGGCATTCTGTTGATATCCTGTGCGATCTTAAAATTCTCGATGCTGCGCTGTGTC
>Ga0172379_10008952_pt1 | contig 12464 bp, 8 predicted proteins | sample GrowelOW334metaG_FD_119756 | JGI IMG/M metagenome (GOLD analysis project Ga0172379, IMG submission 119756) | Groundwater microbial communities from an aquifer near a municipal landfill in Southern Ontario, Canada - Groundwater well OW334 metaG | ecosystem: Environmental > Aquatic > Deep... | reverse complement strand
TTTTGCTTCTTGCTTTCCTTTGTATCTTGAAATCTCATTTCATGATTAAGATATTTTTTTATCAAGTCAATGGCTGTTTTTGTAACTGGCACAACCCTTTGTTTTTTTCCTTTTCCGTAGACATTTAGCAAGCTGGAATCTTCATCTAAATCATTTCTATCCAGATCAACTAATTCACTTAGCCTTAAACCTGAACTATAAAATAACTCCATTATCGCTCTATCCCTAAATCCTAAATATGTATTTACATCGCACATATTAAAAAGATGTATGACCTGATCATAAGAAAGTGCATTAGGGAGCTTTTTTTCTTTCTTGGGACTCTCTATATACTCCATGGGATTTTCATCAATTAGTTTTTCTTTCATCAAATATCTATAAAAAGATCTTAATGACGAAATTCTCCTCATGATAGTTTTATTTTTCATTTTCTTTTCGGACAAATGAGCTAAATAACTTCTAATTACCCATTTATTGATTTCTTCTAAAGAAAAATCTTTATCATCTTTTTCTAAAATTTTATTTGAGGTTTTTTGATATTTTAAAACATTTGTTTCAATAAAATCCTTTACTGAATCCAGATCAATTGCATAATTTCGAATAGTATGCACCGAGACATTTTTGACCATTTCTAAATATTTTAAAAAAGATTTGGCCCTGTTTTTAAATTCCATAAATATATGATTGTTTTTTCAATATCTTTTCAGTTATAATAAACTACATTAAAAAATAAATTCATATAAAAATGATTACTTTAGAATCTATTAGTAAAAAATTCGGACCAAGAACATTATTTGAAAATGTAACAATTTCTTTTAATGACGGCTCTAGATATGGTCTTACAGGGCCCAATGGAAGCGGAAAATCAACTCTTCTAAAAATCATTATGGGATTGGATGAACCTGATTTCGGGAAAGTTTTTCGTCCAAAAAAAGTCGGCTTTTTAAAACAAAATATTGAAGATTTTAAAAATTTTAGAGTCATTGATTCTGTAATTTACGGCAATAATCGTCTCTTTGAAGCTTTTAAGGAAAGAGATGAACTATACGAACAGGAAATGACAGATGAAAGCGGTATCAGACTTGCTGAAATCGAAGAAATAATAGCTGAAGAAAATGGCTATAGAGCTGAGTCGGAAGCGGAAGATCTTCTTGTCGGAATGGGAATAGAAGCAGAATTTCTTCAAAAGAAAATGCATGAAATCCCTCTTGATAAACAATTTAGAACGCTTTTATGCCAAGCTCTTTTTGGTGAACCTCAGGCGCTGCTTTTAGATGAACCGACCAACCACTTGGATTTGGAATCGATTACCTGGCTTGAAAATTTTCTTAATAAATATAATGGCACTTTAATAGTAATTAGCCATGACAGGTATTTTTTAAATTCTGTCACTACAGATATTGCAGATATAGATTATGACACAATAATTATGTATCCGGGAAATTATGATGACATGGTTTTCACTAAAACAAAATTAAGAGAAAGCGCTGAAAAAGAAGCAAAGAACAAAGAAAAAAAAATTGCCCAACTCAATGATTTTATTCAAAAATTCAGATCAGGAACACGCGCAAGTCAAGTAAAATCCAGAATAAAAGAAGTTGAAAAAATTCAGCCTCAGGAACTAAGAAAATCAAATATTTCAAGACCATATATAAGATTTGTTCCGACTGATGTTACTCCCGGAAAACTTATATTTAAATTAGACGATATTTCCAAATCATACGATGATAAAGAAGTTATTAAAAATTTTACATATGACGTAATGAGACATGATAAAATCGCTGTAATCGGTAATAACGGCCTTGGAAAAACAACCCTTCTAAAAATGATTTCCGGCACAATTCCGCCAGATAAGGGAACTGTCCAGATAGGTCATAATGTCCAGACGGGATATTTTCCGCAGAATCACTTAGATTTAATAGATAAAAAATCATCAATTACTTTATTTGACTATCTGAAATCTAAAAAAGAAAATGTTGTCGATCAGGAAATAAGAAGCGTTCTAGGAAAACTTCTTTTTTCAGGAGATGATGCCTTTAAAGAAGTTAAGACCTTATCCGGCGGCGAAACCGCACGGCTAATCTTAGCTTCATTGATGCTTACAAATCCTAATACTTTAGTATTAGATGAGCCGAACAATCACCTGGATCTGGAAGCTGTTTCCGCATTGGCCTGGGGACTTGAAGAGTTTAAAGGGACTGTTATTTTTTCATCACACGATAGAGATTTAATTTCAAAAGTAGCCACAAAGATTATCGCTTTCGAGAAAAATAAAGTTGTGTTTTTTATGGGAACCTATGATGAGTATATTGCAAAAAAATCAAATGGATGAAAAAACTTTTACTAAATCAAAATTCCTAAAATTAGATCTCCCTCAAAGACACAAGAAATGCGCTGAAGCCCTAAGGGTAATTCATGAAAAGATACTTTTGAAGCAATATACCGCTCACCTCTATACACATTACAATCAGCTATGCAAATGGCTCAATTTAGATATTTTTGTTTCAGAAAATCTTAAAGACGTTTCCGATCGTTATCACTTTCATCTGAAGCTGGCCAATGTCTCGTTAAAAGAACATAACTTACTTCCAAGTTTAAGAAATATCGATGGTAATAATATTCAAATGCCTTTTTTGGATAATGCAATTTATTTAGATTCATTAAGATCGGCTTATAATGTAGGCAGTATAATTAGAACAACGGAAGCCCTTAGACTCGGCAGTATCTATTTCGAAGAAAAAACCCCATTTGTTGACAATGAAAAAGTTCAAAAAACTTCTATGGGATCTTACCAGCTAACCCCCTGTTATCAGAAATTCAATTTTCAAGATCTTCCAAGACCTTTTATCGGAATCGACACATCTGATAAAGCAGAAAGTATTTATGATTTTATTTTCCCAAAAAAATTTACTCTGGTTTTAGGAAATGAAGAGTATGGGATATCTGATAATATGTTAAAAGAATTAGATTATTTGATAGAAATTCCAATGCTTGGTTTTAAAAATTCAATAAATGTAGCTTCTGCTTTTGCAATATGTGCAAACGAAATAAGAAGACAAATGCAATAATTTTTTTTACTATCCTGGAAAGTTCTTGCCTCCCCAAAGTAAAATAATATTTCAATTTTTAAAAAACATCTAAATTAAAATTCCAAAATAACATTAATTATTATATAATTCCTTATAAAATAAACATAAGAAAGTCATGTCGGTTTATAATAATAAGATAGTTTCAAGTTGTCCGAGCCTATATACATATGCAACATTTGCTGTTAGCAATAACATCGATAGTACCGAATCTTCCAAAGGTTTAGATCAAGAGATTATATTGAATATTGCTAAATGTCTAAAATATTTAAGAGAAGGCTACAGCTTCGAGCAAGCACTTGAAGAAAAAGATACTGAATGGGTAAAAATGTTTTACTATCACAATAAACTAAAAATCACAAAATTAAGAAGTGATAATAAAACTGAACTGGATTTTGCAGCTCTTTATGGTGATGTCGGAAAAATAAGTAAAATTTTTGAAAAAGATAAAAAATTGTTGCCAAATTATGATACTATGAACCTTGCTGCTCAAAGCGGAAATCCTCAAGCTATAGCTATGCTTCATGAGTTACATCAAAACTTGATTGCAATGAAAGATGAATGGGGTCGGACTGCAATGCATTCTGCTGCTAGAAGCGGAAATCCTCAAGCTATAGCTATGCTTCATGAGTTAAATCAAAACTTGATTGCAATGAAAGATAATGACGGTCAAACTGCAATGCATTTCGCTGCTCAAAGCGGGAATCCTCAAGCTATAGCCAAAGTTCATGAGTTAAATCCAGCCTTGATTTCAATGAAAGATGATGACGGTCAAACTGCAATGCATTTTGCAGCTAGTAGCGGAAATCCTCAAGCTATAGCTAAAGTTCATGAGTTAAATCCAGCCTTGATTGCAATGAAAGATAATTACCGTCAAACTGCGATGCATCTAGCTGCTAGTAGTGGAAATCCTGATACGATAGCTAAAGTTCATGAGTTAAATCCAAACTTGATTTCAATGAAAGATGAATGGGGCCAAACTGCAATACATTTAGCTGCTAGGAGAGGAAATCCTGATACGATAGCTAAAGTTCATGAGTTAAATCCAAACTTGATTTCAATGAAAGATACATGGGGTAGAACTGCAATGCATTATGCTGCTAATAGCGGAAATCCTCAAGCAATAGCTAAAGTTCATGAGTTAAATTCAGCTTTGATTTCAATGAAAGATGATGCTGGTCAAACTGCTATGCATTTCGCTGCTAGTAGCGGAAATTCTCAAGCAATAGCTAAAGTTCATGAGTTAAATCCAGCCTTGATTGCAATGAAAGATAATGACGACCTAACTGCAATGCATTTAGCTGCTCAAAGCAGAAATATTCAAGCTATAACTAAAGTTCATGAGTTAAATCCAGCCTTGATTTCAATGAAAAATAATGACGGTCTAACTGCAATGCATTTAGCTGCTCAAGGCGGAAATCTTCAAGCTATAACTAAAGTTCATGAGTTAAATCAAAACTTGATTGCAATGAAAGATAATGATGGTCTAACTGCAATGTATTTTGCTACTCAAAGCGGAAATCCTCAAGCTATAGCTAAATCAAGCCTTGATTGCAAGCACAAGAATTATAAGCATGGATGTAATCTGTTGTAATTTCCTACCTCAAAAGCATAAAATTAGGAATAAAGTATCACGTAAAATGACATGAAAATATTGTTCATATTTTTTGCTTTTATGTAATAAATAATTTAAAAGAAAGAATTGAAAAACATTTATAAGAATATAAATTTATTATAAAATGTTATATTCAACCTATCTTTTTATTGGAATAAATAAATGATGAATAAAAATTATAAGTGGATAGCTCTATCCTGCACCAGTTTAGGAGTTTTTTTCTCAGTGTTAAGCGGCGGAACCCTAATAGTTGCTTTTCCTAGCATAATGAAAGACTTAAATGCATCACTTGCAATAATCATGTGGATGTTTATCGGATACATGCTGGCATTGACAATATTAGTTCCTTTCATTGGAAGATTAGCGGATATTTACGGAAGAAAAAATTTATTCGTTAGCGGCTTTTTCATCTTTACCTTAGCCTCTCTTTTTTGCGCTTTATCAAAATCTGCAAACCAACTTCTGATTTATAGGATGCTTCAATCTGTCGGAGGAGCATTATTGGTAGGAACGAATACAGCTATCGTTGCAGATGCTTTTGGAAAAGAAAATCTTGGGAAAGCCCTTGGGATCAATTCTATGGTCATTGGAATAGCATCTATCATTGGCCCAATAATCGGCGGAATATTAGTTGAAAGCAGCTGGCGAAATATTTTTTATATAAATGTTTTTATAGGTTTTTTTGGAACTCTTTGGTCTTTTATGCAATTAAAAGAAATATATATACCATCAAAAATCAAAAAAATTGACTATCTGGGAACATTTGTCTTCACGATTGCAATATTATCTTTTTTATTCGGTTTTTCATTAGGCGGTTTCTTCGGATGGCTAAGCCCTTTTGTCATAATATCAATAATCTGTTCAATTATTTTATTCTATGTTTTTATAAAGATTGAAAATAACTGCGATTACCCGATGATGGAGATAAAATTAATTAAAAATAAGCTCTTAGGATTTGCTTATAGCTCAAACCTTTTAAACGCCATTGCTAGAGGAGCAATAACTTTTCTTTTGGTTTTTTATTTTCATATCATCAAGGGAATGGACACAATACAGGCGGGAATAATGCTTACTCCATTTGCTATTGCAATGATGATTTCATCCCCTATCTGCGGCGTAATATCTGATAAATACGGTACAAGAATATTAAGTTTTTTAGGATTATTGATCTCAGCTTTTGGTTTAATTGGTTTTATAAGTATTTCCCAAACAACAACTCTTTTTGAATTAGGGTTCTGGATGTCCATAATGGGCATAGGTTCTGGAATGTTCTTCTCTCCCAATTCCACTTTAATAATGAGCTCGATACCGGCAGACAAACGCGGTATAGCCTCAGGCATCAGAATTATGACAAACAACGGCGGCATGATGCTGAGTTTTGCCCTTTCAATGGCAATAATAGCATCTAGCATTGATCTTAACGTTCTTCAGGATCTAATTGTTAATACAAAGACAGAAAACGCGAATCAATTGGACATTTCAAACTTTATAACAGGACTGAGAATTGTTTTCTCGATATCATTTGCCTTAAATTTATTTGCCGCTGTTTTATCTTTTATCAAAACAAAAAAGCCTGTTTGGGATTCCGCTCCATTAGATGATTTAGAAAAATCAACTATTGAAAGTGAAGCAGAGTGATATCTATTATAACAAAAAGAATTTACTTTTTTGAATTACTTACAAATTCTTTTTCTCTTCTAATTACCTAGATTACCTTGCTGCATAAGTCTAAATAAAATTTTAACTTTATCTATTCATTTTTTACTAAGGTAGCTTTATCCTTGAACCGGCAGTTGGATTCGATATTCGTCTAATTCCTAATATGAAGATTCATATATTTATCTCTCACCCAAAAAGTGAACCAAAAATAAATTTAAAACTGCAACTTTTCATAGATAAAAAATTGATTTTTTTCGAATTCGCAGAGCTATTTCTTCCGAATTTAGGTTTATTGATAAAACTGAAACATCCCTTTTCGATATCTAAAGCTCTGATAAGAAATACTATGCTCTCAAAAACATAAAAATGAGTGACTATACTTAGCAAACGGTGTTTTCTAAAACATCCATCCATATGAAATAGAAACTTGAGGGAGAAATAGCCCAAAAATTATATTAAAAGGTAAATTTTCTTTGCTATCTATAAATACCGTAGGATAACACAATTGTCCTTGAATGAATCTTTTTTTATTATATGCATTTTTATATTGATAACCTAAAACAAATTCTGGAAAAACAGCACCTTGCGTCCGATTATCATAATTATTAAATAAATTTGAACCTACGAGCCCGCCAAACCCAGCACCATAATATATCTGACTATCTGAATTAGGGTTTGGAAAATGCAAAAATGTAATGTCAGCTTTTATAAATTCAAAAAAGCTTAAAAATGTAGCTAGCTGTAATGAAGTATTGAAAGCACGATGATCAACTTGAGATCTATATCCCAACTCTAAACTGGGAAATCCAAAATATCCGGCGCCTAAAGCTAAATATGTATTTTCATTTTTAATTTTTTTTGATTTTGAAAAATTCTTTTCTTCATTTTGCTCATCAATAATAGATTCTATAGAAAATCCCTTGGTAATGAAAATAAGTGAACAAATAAGGAAGAAAAATTTTTTGTTTTTTAACATAGAACAATCTCATAATTTTTTTAAAAAAAATATCAATAAATTTGATAAATAACAATCATAAATAAAAAAATTGTATTATTGTTATATTTAATAATACAATTTAAATAATTAGTAATATTAGTTTTTCTAAATTCAATTTAGAGAATCTTGACGTAATTAAGCAACTGAAGTGATGAAAAACCCTTTAGACAAAAAAAATAAATCATATTTTTTATAACTAAAAAAGCTTCCATAATTTCAAAAAAAAATCAATCAAGCCTGCTGCCGTTTTTAGGCTAAAAAAAGCTTAGTTTCTCCGTAAAACCGACCATCATTTTTTGATTTTTCTATTCATTTATAAGACAAGAAATTTTTTCTTTAATAAGAGAATAAAACTTCTCAATGATTAATATCTAAAATTTGAACCTTTTAAAATCTTCAGCAATAAAAACATTTTCAAATTCTGTTTTTGCTTCATTTTCAAAATCTTTTAGATTTAAATATCTTGCTGAAAAATGTGTCAAAATAAGCATATTGACATCTGCTTTTTTTGCAATTGTAGCAGCTTCCTTTGCAGTCATATGCATATATTGTGATGCAAGCTCCTTATGTTCTTCTAAAAAAGTCGATTCACAGATCAATACCTTGGCATTTTTGGCTATATCGATTGCTTTTGGAGTATATTTGCTATCCAGAATAACAACCACAGAATCCCCTTTTTTCACCCAGCTAACATCGGATAACAATATGGTTTTATCGCCTATATTAATTTTTCCATCCATTTCAATTTTTTTTACATCAGGCCCCTTAATATTGGATTCTTCTAATTTTTTCTTGTCAAATTTTATCCTGTCCTTTTCCGTTACTCTCCAAGCAATGCTGTCTATCCCGTGACTTAAAAATTTAGCTTCTATGGTAAATTTATCATCTTCATCTACTATCCCTTCGTGATCTATTGGATGCTCTATTATTTTAATAGTCTGATGATAGACGCATCCGTATCTAAGATAATCGAAATTTTTCTGATGGGATTTTGGATAATAGCAGTGTATCGGATGTTTTACCTTGTCTAGATTTAATCTCATAAGCATTGAACCTAACCCTAGACAATGATCTCCATGAAAATGAGAAACAAAAATTCGATTTACAAAGGTAGGGGCAATGTTTGCAAAAATAAATTGTCTTTGCGTCCCCTCTCCAGGATCGAATAAAAACCCTTCTTCATTCCATCTGACCAGATAGGCACCATGATTTCTTTTTCTTGTCGGCTGCTGGGCGGAACATCCTAAAATAATGATATCTTTATCGCTCATTCTTACCCCAGGAAAAAAAGGGAATTTTTGCTAAAATCATGCCGGTTACAGCTCCTACGATATGGGCTGTGTTCGCTATTCCAGGATTGAAATTTAGCTCTGGTTTGAATATCTGAAAAAGGAACGAGGATAAATCCAACAAGGCCAGCATAAAAATATAAATAGCGAAAAAATAAAATAAAATATTAGGAATTGTGTAACCTTCCCAAGGAGCTATTTTTTGTCTGATAAAAACATATCCGAACATTCCGGTTATAACTCCGGACAATCCTAAAAAATATGGACCCCCCATTAGGTATTGGAATGTGTTTGACACAATTGCCACGATGATTATTAATAAAAGATATCTAAGCGCGCCAAGTCTTGGCTCGATTTGCTTTCCCAAATACCAAAACCAGATCATATTGAAAATTATATGCAAAAACCCGGCATGCAATAATACTGGTGTAAAAAGCCTCCAAACCTGACCCTCAGAGATCTTCTCAAAAAGCAATGGTTTAATTTCATTTTTATGGTTTTGGAGTTTCTGCAAAATTATTTCATAAAATCCAATCCAAGTAGGTTCTTTTTCAATCTTTTGAAGTTCTTCTTTTACAGCCGGAGAAGGATCTTGCAAATCCTTTTGAGTTTTTAATCCGTACCTAATTATTACATCATCAATTTGCGAACGAATCTTTGGAACATCATATAAAAAAGCATTTTGGACTGGGCTAAATATGATCTCATCTTTTAGATCATATTTTTTTAAAATGCTTTGACTTTGAAATAAATCTAATAAAAATATAGCTACACAGATAAAAACAAAAAAAAGGGTAACTCTAAAAGGATGCTGTTTTCTTATTATGGCAGGATCTGAAATTATTGATTCAGAATCTTTTTTATCCTGTTCATTTATTGCATGTTCGATAATTAAAGAATCGTATTTTACATTTTCAGGATCCTGTTTGAACTCTTCATAATATTGCTCAGCTTTTGCAAACAAATCTTCATTAGAAACCCAAATATTAAAAATATCTTTTTTGGATTTCGGATCATTGATTATTTCAATACTATTTTCTATTTTCTCTTTTTCAAGAAAATGAGAAAAACGCCTTGCAATATTTTCTTTTTCAAAAAAGCCAATTAAACGCATAACTTTATCTTTTTTATTATTTCAGAAGTGGAAAGAGAATCAACTAAATCAACAATGTGAATCCTTCCGCCATTTTTCTTCACTATATCCGCTTCAATACAATTTTCGCCATATTCTTTTCCGTTCACATGAACGTTCGGCTTGATGATATCTAATATTTTTATAGGATCAGTTTCTTCAAAATAGGTCACATAATCGACAAACTCAAGCGCAGAGATCATTTGAAGTCTGTATTTTAATGGAATTATGGGCCTATTTATGCTTTTATATTTTTTTATCGATTCATCGGAGTTCAAAGCAACAATAAGAATATCAGCCTGACAAGACGCTTCATAAATAATTTGCAGATGACCGGCATGCATAAGATCAAACGAGCCGTTCAAAGTTGCAATTGTTTTATTTTCAGCTTTTAACTTTTCAACTTTTTTCTTAAGGTCTTTCGGTTCAATTAGCTTTTTTAGGCTTTCTTGCTGCCAATTTTTTTTCATTAATATTTCCAAATGCTATTTTAAATACTTCTTCATAATGATCCACAAAATATATTTTCAATCCCTTTTTCAAATAATCCGGAAGCTCGTCATAATCTCTCAAATTCGCTTTTGGGAATATCAAGCTTGTAATATTAGCTCTTCTTGCAGCGATCAATTTTTCTTTCAATCCTCCAATCGGAAGGACACGCCCTGTCAAAGTAATTTCTCCGGTCATCGCCAATTTTTCTTTTATTGGTCTGTCCAAAAGTAAAGATAACAGAGAAGTCACCATTGTTATACCGGCAGATGGACCATCTTTCTTAGTCGCTCCTTCGGGAATATGTACATGAACAGCTGATTTTTCAAAAAAGTTTTTTCCAGGGGCATAATGATTTATTGAGCTGGCCAAATAACTCCAGGCGATTTGAGCAGATTCTTTCATCACATCACCAGCTTGACCTGTCAGCTTCATTTCAGTTTTTTCTGAAAAGGCCTTTCTGGACTCTATATATAAAATTACCCCGCCTAAAGCGGTCCAAGCTAATCCAATTGCAACACCAACCGGTAATTTTTCATAATAAGCTTCTGATATAAAAATAGGTTTGCCAAGATAATCGCACAAATTTTTCTTTTCGATATTCTGAATTGAGAATTTTTTTCTTTTTTCGATATCTTTTGCTTTCAAAAGAGCAACTTTTCTTAAGATTTTTTTAATGTTATTTTCTAAACTTCTAACTCCTGCTTCTCTAGCATAGCCTTCAATAATTTCTGAAATAGCATCTTTTTTAAACACCACATCAGCAGCTCCAAGGCCTACTTTTTTTCGATTTTTTGGTATCAAATATTTTTTCGCTATTTCAATTTTTTCAGCTTCAATATAACCAGCAAGACGCATTACTTCCATACGGTCCTTGAGAGGTTCAGGAATCGTATCTAAAACGTTTGCTGTTACAATAAACAATATATTGGAAAGATCGGTAGGAACATCTAAATAATGGTCCTGAAACTCTTTATTTTGTTCCGGATCAAGTACTTCCAGAAGAGCTGAGGCAGGATCTCCCTGATAACTCATTCCCATTTTATCGATTTCATCTATCATTATCACCGGATTGATGGCTTGAGTCTGCTTCAGGGCCTGAATCATTTTTCCGGGCATAGCTCCAACATATGTTCTTCTATGGCCTTTGATTTCGGCTTCATCTCTCATTCCTCCAACAGAAAATCGATAGAATTTTCTATTTAAAGCTCTTGCTATGCTTTTTCCAACTGATGTTTTTCCAGTTCCAGGAGGGCCGACTAAACATAAAATACTGCCTTTTACGCCACCTGTAAGCTTTCCTACACCTATGAATTCAATAATTCTTTCTTTAATGTCTTTTAATCCATAATGATCTTTTGCAAGAATTTTTTCGGCTTTGGCAAGATCGTGATTCTCATCTGTATAAATTCCCCAGGGAACAATTGTAAGCCAGTCAAGATAATTTCTGCATACTCCATACTCAGGAGAATGGATTTCCAGAGAACTTAATTTCTCTTTTTCCTCTTTGATAACATTCATTATCTCATCGGGAACTTTTCTGATTTTCAATCTTTGATCGAATTTTTCAAGATCACTTGTTTTATCATCTTTTTCCATTCCAAGTTCTTTTTTAATAGCCTTAAGCTGTTCTCTTAAGAAAAACTCTCTTTGCGCCTTTGAAATAGTTGCTTCAATTCTTTGGTTAATTGAAGTTTGAAGTTTGGATAAATCCAGTTCTTTTTTCAAGATTAACAAGGCCTTATCAATTCTTTTTTGCATATCGAAACAAGAAAGCACATCTTGCAGTTCGTCTCTTGCGGCAGTAGTTAAAGCGACAGCAAAATCAGCAAGCCTACCCGGGTCTGTGAAATCTGAATGACTTAAAAAGATTTGCAGCTCTTCTTTGAAAAGCGGATTTAATTTTAACAGTTCTTTAATCGTGGTTATAATGCTGATTGAATAAGCTTTGATCTCTTTTGATAATTCATGAACGGATGGATCGTCGTGATACTTTACTTTCGCGCTTAAATATTTTCCTTTAACTACTTCTCGCATCGAAATTCTTTTTTCCATATTGAACACAACTTGGGCTCCGCCTTGCTCAACAGGAATTATTCTTAAAATTCTGGCAACAACGCCGACATCGTATAGATCACCTGGCTTAAGATCATAAATATTGGCATCCTCTTTTTTTGTTAAAAAAAGTCCCAGGCAT
>Ga0172379_10008951_pt1 | contig 12467 bp, 10 predicted proteins | sample GrowelOW334metaG_FD_119756 | JGI IMG/M metagenome (GOLD analysis project Ga0172379, IMG submission 119756) | Groundwater microbial communities from an aquifer near a municipal landfill in Southern Ontario, Canada - Groundwater well OW334 metaG | ecosystem: Environmental > Aquatic > Deep... | reverse complement strand
TATATGATATTAGGCAAACCTTTAAACGAGGATATGAATCTACGACCGATAAAATATCCTTGGGCTTATGACCTTTATAACCAGGCGGTCGCCAATACTTGGTTCCCGCATGAAATCGCCCTAGGCGAAGACTTAGAGGATTGGAAAAAAATGTCCGATGATGAGCGCCACGCCGTCAGTTTTTTGATGAGCTTTTTTAATCCGGCGGAATTGATAGTCAACCGGACCTTAGCTCTCGGCGTCTATCCTTATTTGAAAGCGCCTGAAGCTCATCTGTATCTGGCGAAACAGATGTGGGAGGAGGCTAATCACTGTTTATCTTTCGAATATGTATTAGAAACTTTTCCGCTGGATCGGGAAAAAATTTTTAGACAACATCTAGAAACACCATCCATTAAAGCCAAGGAAGATTTTATCACCCACTATCTGACCAGGATGAGCGAGACTAAATTAGATATCACAAAATTGGCGGGCAAAAAAGATTTTGTCCGTAATTTAATCGCTTATAACGTGATTATGGAAGGGATTTGGTTTTATTCCGGCTTCATGGTCGCCCTTAGTTTCCGTCAGAGACGGCAACTGCGTAATTTCGGCTCACTGATTGACTGGGTATTGCGTGACGAAAGTTTACATTTGAAATTCGGGATCAATCTGATCCTCACTATCTTGGAGGAGAATCCGGAAATTGTAACACCGGAATTCAGTCAGGAAATCCAGGATACTATCATCCAGGGGGTAGAATTAGAGACCGCTTACAATCGTGATATGTTCCCGCGCGGCATCCTGGGTGTCAACGCTGATTATGTTAATCAATACGTCCAGTATGTCACGGACCGCCGCCTAGAAGAACTAGGTTTTTCACCTCATTATAATGTCACGAATCCGGCGAAATGGATGGCGTCAGCGACTGATGCCTTGGAACTAGTTAATTTTTTTGAGACTCAAAATACTAATTATGAGGTGGACGGACGAGCTAGCTAATATTACTTAGCGCTGGCGGCATAAGGGCCAGAAGGAATATAAGTCCGACCAGCTAATTCTTTATCCAGTAGATACAGGGCGGAACCATCGGCGCCAATCAGTTTTATTTGCGCGATCATTTCTGTGGCGTTAGCTTCTTCTTCTACCTGCTCGTCAATATACCATTTAATGAAAGAAACTAGAGCGTAGTCTTTCTCGGCTTGAGCCGCTTCGTAAATTTTATTGATCAAACTGGTAATAAGCTGCTCATGCTTTAAGCCTGCTTCAAAAACTTCTTGGATATTTTTCGGATTAGCAACCGGCTTATCAATAGCTTCCAGCTTAACGGCAACGCCCCGTTCCCCTAAAAATTTAAAGAAACCAAGAGCATGGTCGACCTCTTCCTGGGCTTGAATAAGCATCCAGTTAGCGGCGCCTTTGAGATTCCACTCCTCTAATTTAGCGGCAAGGGCGAGGTATAGATAGGAAGAATAAAATTCCTCCTTGATCTGATTATTAAGAATGTTAGTAATTTTTTCGGTCATATAATTTAAATATTAAATTAATAAAAGAATACTCTTCATGTTACCATAAAAATGCAGGCAAGACAATTATCACTAGCCGCTCAGTGCTTATTATTTTTTTATCTGCACATTTTCCCCGATATAATGGAAATTATCCAATATGGGGTTAGCCGGGGCTAAGATTCTAACCACGATAAAATCGTTACCGAACAACCCCTCGATAACGTCTCCTTCTTTAATAATCAACTTGGCTTCTTTCATCATTTGGGCTTCTTGACTACCCACATACAAGGGCTGATAGATCCGACCGCCTAAATTAACGGGCTGGAAATTCTCCGGCGGTAGATCATTTTGCCAGATAATCGGAGCGCTCGTCGCGTTAACTACATAAAACAATTTTAAGTTACCCGCTTCTAAAGCTGACTGGATTCCAGCGCGGCCTATCAATCGGGCCCAGGTACTATTATTAAGGAGGTGGTAATTATCCAGCGGCGTTCCCGTTTTTTCCAGGATAGCCGTGACCCTGACTGAAGGTAGGCCAAAAAAATCTTTTAACTCGTCGCCCGGCGCCTTTAAAATCCCTTCTTCCATCATCATCGCTGCTTCCGTGGCGCCCACGATCATCTCATTGTCGCCCAAGCTGAGATTCCCAGCCTGCACTTTCATTAACGACGGATCTAAATTATCAACGCTCAAAAATAATTTAGGACTCTCTCCTAAAAAAGCGATCTTGATATCCCCCTTAACAATAAAATCATTTATCCGGCTCGCCGTTTCCTGACTGACTAAAAGAATATTATTGCCATTATTGCTGCCCATACTCGCGCTTAGCCTGGTGAACTCAAAAAAGAGGAAACTAAAAACGATGACCATAATGATCGGCGCGGCCAGTGATAAGTAGTTCCTTTTCCGCGGCCGAAAATATTTAAGCAACAAGGAATTACTGACGACTGAAATGGAGCTAAAAGCCATCGCTAGTCCGGCTAATTCTGGCTTTAAAACTAAACCTAAACCGATAAATATCCGGGCCGCAATCGGAATACCGATAATATTATAGAATAAGGCGAAAAACATATTCTGTTTTATCTTGCTCATAGTCTCGCGCGATAATTCAATCGCTGTAATAACATCATTAAGATCATTTTTGATTATCACGATGCCGCCAGTCTCCATTGCGACGTCCGTACCGTTACCCATCGCAATCCCTAATTCCGCCTGGGCTAAAGCCGGGGCATCATTTATTCCGTCACCTACCATAGCGACCTTAACTCCGCTCGCCTGGATTTTCTTGATTTCGTTGGCTTTATCTTCCGGCAAAACGTCAGCTAAAACATTGGTAATTCCGACTTGGGCGGCAATCGCTTGTGCTGTCCGAGCATTATCACCGGTGATCATATAAACCGCGATGCCCATCTTCTGTAATTTAGCGACGGCTTCGCGTGAAGTCTCTTTCACCGTATCCGCTACCGCGACCGCGCCGATAATTTCGGTCGGCGTCGCTAAGAACATAACTGTCTTTCCCTGCTCTTCTAATTTAGAGATCTTCCGATTTATTTTTTGGACATCTAAATTGATCGTCTCCATTAATTTGCGATTACCGAAATAATATTTTAAGCCGCTTATTTCACCAGTTACACCATGACCAGGGACGGCTTTAAAATCACTAACTAGATCTAAAGTTAAATTGGCTTGCGTCGTATAATTATAGATCGCTTCCGCCAGAGGATGCTCGGATAATTTTTCTAAACTGCCGGCTAAAGTTATGATTTCATCTTCATCTTTAAGAGCGAGGGCTAGTACGTCAGTCACTTCTGGTTTCCCTTTAGTCAAGGTACCGGTCTTATCAAAGACAATCGCTTGGATATGACAAGCCGCTTCCAATGGTTCTCCGCCCTTAACTAGAATACCCTGCTCCGCGCCGCGACCAGTACCGACCATGATCGCGGTCGGCGTGGCTAATCCTAAAGCGCAAGGACAAGCGATAACGATAACGGCTGTAAAAGCCATCAGCGCGAAACTTAAACTGGCGCCTAATAAGAAATACCAAACCAAGAAAGTAATAATCGCTAAACTGATAACCACGGGTACAAAGACCGCGGATATTTTATCGGCATAAGCCTGGATCGGCGCTTTTGATCCTTGGGCTTCTTCTACTAAACGGATAATCTGGGCCAGAGTAGTCTCAGCACCGACGCGCGTCGCTTCAAATTCAAAACTACCGACCTTATTAATAGTCGCGCCGATGACCGTGTCGCCAACTTTTTTCTCGGTCGGAATACTTTCGCCGGTTACCATAGATTCATCAACCGCCGAATGGCCCTTAATAATTTTCCCGTCCACCGGGATACTTTCACCCGGCCGGACAATAATGATATCGCCCTTAACGACTTCCTCAATCGCCAAATCCTGAGTTATTCCTTGACGGATTACTCGCGCGGTTTTCGCCTGCAGACCCATCAATTTCTTGATGGAATCCGAAGTCCGACCCTTAGCTCTGATTTCCAGCCATTTACCTAAGACCACAAAGGTTATTAAGAAAGCGGCCGTTTCAAAATATAATTCCGGAATTTTCATCCCCTCTAAACCGATGAGCGATCCGGTCTGGATCACATAAATAATATAGTAAACTAAACTATAGAGATAAGCGGTAGAAGTACCGATGGCAATCAGACTATCCATGTTAAAGGTTTTCATCTTTAAACTTGACCACATTCCCCGATAGAATCCATAACCGATAATGAACTGCACCGGCGTCGTCAGGATCAAAGAAATCAAGCCGAAATAGGGCGGCAGAATATTAGCGCCCGGCAACCACTTAAAGAAGTCTAGTAACATGAAATAAAAGAGCGGCAAACTCAGAGTCAGTGAAAAGATAAATTTTTGGAAATAATTTTTTATTTCCGCTTCCCGCTTGCGCGTTTCAAAGCCCGTGTCTTTAGCGTCGACTAACTGGGCTTGATAACCGGCCGACTTGACGGCTTTGAGTAAATCATCAACTTTTACCTGCCCTTCATCATATAAGACCGAAGCTTTCTCGGCCGCGAAATTAACATTACTTTCTTTAACGCCCGGCACTTTCCTTAAAGACCGCTCAATAATATTGGCGCAAGAAGCGCAGTGCATACCGCTTAAGGAAAGCATGACACGTTGGCTGGAGGATTTATTGGTGTCGGAATTACTAGCCGACTTTACTTCAGTCGGTAGCGCAGCCGGAACAGGAACGGAATTAATTACGGGGTGGGCGGCCGATCTTTCATAGGATACCGACATCGCGTCTGGAACATGGACATGGACGTGGACATGAACGTGAGCCTGATCAGGAACCGGCTGAGGTTGAGACTGAACCGTTTCTTCCCTCTCCGTCTTAACTATGGCTGCCTCATAACCGGCGCGCTTTATCGCCGCTAAGACATCGCTATCGGAAATTTGCTTCTCATCAATTATAACCACTTCAGCTTCACCGGTCCGATAATTAACTTTAATATCAGTCACGCCTCCTGAATCTGTCAGTTCCTCGGCCACGATCTTTTCGCAGGACGGGCAATGCAAGCCCGTGATTTTAAGATATATTTTTTTCATAATAATTAATCATTAATACTTTCCGCCCGATACTCGGTGCCTTTAAAAGCTTCGTTAATTTCGAATAAACTTATTTTTCTAACGGCTTCAACCTCAGCCAAGCCGGTTTCTTTATTAACCGTCACGGCGGAAACTCCGGGAATCCGATAAATCCTCTTGGCGCTTAACTTTTCGCAAGCCCCACAAGTAAGACCGCTCAATTTAAATTGTATATTCATAAGAGTAATATTAAATTAATTATTCCACGATTATCTTGCCCCGAGGCACACCCATCCCGCAAGTAATAAGATAAGTCCCTTTTTGCTGCGGCGTAAAGTCCATAACTAGCGGCTCACCGGCCTGGAGAGGAATAACTTGATTATACAGAGTTTGGATAGTGATACCCGACATGCAACCAACGCCGTCTTCTTGAACATCAATCGTATAATGGACCGGGACACCGACTTTGACTTTAAAAGTATTGGGAACGATATCCGACGCTAGTTGGAAAGTACTATTGATATTTTGTACCGAAGAATTAGTCTCTACCGCTGGCGTCTTAACCGCGGGCGCCGCCACGCCGGAAGAAACCGTCCCTTCGCTCGGCGTAAATTGTTTTCCGCCGCCGCCGCAGCCACAACCGCCACTACCACCGCAACCACCACCACTTCCTCCACAACCGCCGCCACCACCGCCAGCCGCGACGCCGCAACTACCGCTCGGAGCGGCCGCTAACGCCGTATTGGCATTGTTAGTGTTAGAATTAGAGACTGTTCCCTGACCATTTTTATCAACTACATTAAATACACCGGTATACATACCCATGGAACAGGAGAATTTCAAACGCCCGATTTCCTGGGGTGTAAATTCAATGATATTTTCACCAGCCATGAGATTTTTTCGAATATTATACTTCGCTAAGATAATGGTGGAAGCGCAAGAATATGGCGCCTGAGCGTCAATTATCCATTTGACCGGCAGATCTTTCTTGATCGTAAAACTATTCGGTTCATAACCATTATTAGTCTCTTTCATCCGCACGACTTGGACCCCGTTTTCCATCGTCACATTAGAATCAGCCGACGCCGTAGTTAACTCTTTGGTCTGGCCATAAGCGAAATCAATCCCCGCTAAACCAAAACCGTTAGAAATATTGAAGACCGCAAAGACCATAACGGCTAAGCCGGCAAATTTAAAGAAGCGTCTAGCAAAAAGTCCCTTGACCGCCGAAGTGATCCCGCCGATACTAAGTAATCCCGGCATCGTCCCTAAAGCGAAAGCCCCCATAATTACCGCCCCTTGAAAAAAATTGCCAGTACTGATCGCATAAACTTGCATCGCTTGCGTAAAGCCGCAGGGCAAGAAAAAAGTCAGAGCTCCTAAAATAAAAGAATTATTATGGCTATAACCTTGCTGACGATCCTTGATGCCAAGTGCGCGACTTAAGCTTTTAGGCAGGGTAAACTTAATCTTTTCCGCCCAAGGAAAAATATTTATCAACTGCAGGCCCATCAGTAGCATGATGAGACCTACAATGATGGTGATATAGCCTAAAACCGTACTGGAGAGCTGAAAAGCTGATCCTAACAGACCTAGGACCCCGCCTAAAACCGTATAAGACAAAACTCGACCGGAATTGAATAAGAGATGCGGATAAAATTTTTCTCCCGGCGTCGCTTCCGGATGTTTTTCGTTATAACGGGCCGAAACGCCTAGGATTAAACCGCCGCTTAAAGCCATGCAGGTTGAAAAACCGGCAGTCAGGCCGATTAAAAGAATCAGCGGAATAGTTAAACCGCTAGAAGTATTGATGCTTAAATTAGTTATACCCAATCCCTTTAAAACAAAATACAGAACGACGAGGAAAAGAAAAGCGAGACCTAACTCCTGATAATCTTTTTTATTCCGACTAAAAAATCCCGCTTGCTCAGTCGTCCCCACATCATAACCGGTCCGCCGAATCGCTTCTTCTACTTCCGCCATATCCGGCGCTTGGCCTTCATATTTTATTTCCGCCTCGTTGCGGCGCCAGTCGGCCTTTACTTTCTTCACTGCTTTTAATCCGATTAGTTCGTCTTCAATCAGGATCTCGCAAGATTTACAATGCATACCCTTGATTGGCACGATTAATTTTTGATAGTTATTGGTCATAAATAAATGATAATTAAAATTTAACTAAAAAACCATCTTCCGGCAAAGCCACGCTAAAAAATTTTAGCGTCTAAAAAGATGGCTAAAATAAAATTTTAATTCATTCATTCTTGACAATGGATCGTAGCGCGTCCGTTTCGGGCGGCGGCGCGGGAGTGGGTAGATAAAAATTGAAAGATTTAGTTAGAATATTGGCAGTGGAAACAATTAACGGGGTAGCGATGACGTGATGATTTAAAACATTATCGCTAGCGGCGGCTGTGGTCGGATGATGATCAGTATTAAGACAACAATCTTTAATCCCCCGATTATTATCTTGGGAGATCAAATCATTATTCGTCCTATTGCTCTGGTCACTAGTATCCTGAGGAGAACAAACATCAGACATCTCGTCGTTAATCGTTATAACCGGATGATTAGAATCAGTGCTAATATTAGTAAATTCAGCTGCTAAAGCAGACATGGTTAAAAACTCCAGGCAAAAAGAGGTAGAGATAACTAAAGCTAATATTAAGGAGATAACTAGAGTAGATTTTCTATTTCTAGATTTTAACATATCCCTATTATAAGGTATTAAAAATAGCCTGTAAAGGCGTAATAAAATGAAACAAAAAGCGACCATGATTAAGGGTCGCTTTTTAAAATCTGCCTTCTTTCTTTCTGCCAACCCAATCAATTTTATAGATCCAAGTTAGTTTGAGTTTTTCCGGTCATCATAAATCCTCTTTCACCCGCCTTACCTTGGATACCTAAATCCAATAAAATCTTATTAGCTTGCTGCTTTAGATTATAGGCTTGAGTATTAAGGTTATAGGCCTGGACATATTGGGAAAAATTAGTCGCGGTGACCTTCGTGGCTAAATAACTATTGGCACCGACCGCGGTCAACCAAGCCTGATAATCGTTATTAGAAATGGCAGCTTGGATAGCGGCCTTCTTAGTAGCGTCCATCTTTTGACGATCCGCTCTTTTAGCTTCTAAAGCCGTCTTCTGCTCAGCGGTTAATGGAGCTTTATCTTCCGCCCAAGCCGCTCGAGCTTGGCCACCCATTTTACCATTCAAAAACGGCTTATTGGCGGCGGCGTTAACGGTTATTACTGCGCCGGCCGATAAGGCGACAATCGCCAAGGCTATCAGGCCGGTTAAAAAATTTTTTTTCATATTAGGGGAAATTATTTTATAGTCAGTCATTTAGGACTGGTATAAAATAGCTTTAATTTATTAATTAAGATTCGAATCTCTCTTGCTTCTGATAATACGCCGCCCGGGGATTATTTCTTCTCGGGCGTTTGATGGCAGCCTTTAGGTGGACAACCAGGTCGATCACCTTTTATATTCGGCCGGGAAAAGAAGCTGCGGCCCGGCCGGACCGGACGGATGATCTCAGCTTCAAATTTATTCGGTCCAGAGACACGCCCGATGATATCGACCGGCTGATTTAATCTTAACTCCTCGGACGGAAAATCAGGCTGCATGATAACTTGCCAAGGATTCATTTGGGCATCAAAGATAATAAGTCCTTGTTCATCTTTCTCTTTAGTTATTATCCCCGTCAAACGTCCTTCTTCGGGCTTGAACCAAAAATCGACATGCCGATTAATAACGATATCGTATAGTGGCGCCCGTTCTCCCAAAACATTATCGATCTTTTCTCCTAGGCCGGCTAAGAAAAAAAGACTGCCGAGGATGATACTAGATAAAATAGAGGCCATGACCATAAACCAAACCGGATAGCGATAGCCGTGCTTAGTGTGTTTAAAATTATAATAAAGGATAAAGACAAATAGGCTTAAAAAAATTATCCAGAAATAAGGCAGGGTCAGGAGAAAGAAGTCCCAAAGACTCTTATGGGTCTCTTCCTGGATTTCCCAGCCGTTATATTTAAAAAGATAAATCATGACTGAAACCGCCGCCGCTCCGATCAAGAGTGCCAGGAGTCCGATGGCCCAGATCACGTAATTTTTTAATAAAAAATGCCAACGTGGTTTGGGCGCGATATTATCTTGCTTAATCTTAGCGACTAATTTTTGATCAAAATCGTTAGTGTCCATATTTATAAATTAAGCTTTTGTTTAGCTAATTCCTGCTTAAATTCCTGCTTAGCCTTATTGATAGTAGAAGCGACGGTGCCCGGTGGTTTCTTGATGATATCAGAAATTTCCTGATAATTTTTTTCTTCCCAAAATCTTAAGATCAAGACTTCCCGATATTTTTGATCTAACTTATTTAGAATTCTAAAAATATTGGTTTTTAAAATCTGAGCGTCAGCGCCCGCTTCAATATTGATCTCGGCCGCTAAATTTCGGGCGGCGGAATCATCGATATTGACCGCGTAACCTTCGGGGCGAGCCTTTAGTTTTCGATGGCGACTTATGACTTGGTTATGCGTAATCCGATAGATCCAGGAGGAAAATTTTAAATCCGCGCGGAAATCATTCAGATTTAAATAGACTTTGATAAAAACTTCTTGTAGCGTATCTTCAGCATCCTCGGTATTAACATTAGTCAGGCGGCGGATATAACTCATTAGCCGGCTTTTATAACGATCAACCAAATATAAAAAATTATCCTGGTCGGCCAGGCTTAATTTAACTAATTCTTCGTCGGGGGCAGTTTCCGCGTATTTAGCGTCGATCATGGCTTGATTATGATACTTATAATTACCGCTTAGGCGCTGATAATATTACGCTTTAGAAAACATTTCCTTCTGAATTACAGCGGTTTCCGGGCGGCTTTATGGATCTGGCTGAGCAGATTATCAAGAGCGAAAGGTTTTTCTAAAACTCCCTTAACAACACTCAGTTGGCTGAACTTTTCTAAAGATTCATGGAACTCCTCGGGCGGGATCGGTAGAGCGGAAGACATTAATAAAACCGGAATCTCTTTTAATTTCCAATTTTTAACCATAGCCTGGCAGACATCCATGCCGCTGACTTTAGGCATCATGATATCAAGCAGCACTAAATCATAATCCGGATGGGCGACCATCTTATCCAAACCTTCTTGTCCGCCATAAGCCGTATCAATTTGGAACGCCTCTTGGCTCAATAATAAGGCTTGCAGCGTTGTCACCGTACTAGCGTCGTTATCGATGATTAGAATTTTCATATTTTTATGATTATAAAGGTAAAGTAAAATAAAAGGTCGCACCCTGATTCGGTTGGCTAGTGACGCCGATCTTCCCGCCCAGACTTTCGATGTTCTGTTTGCAGATATAAAGTCCTAAACCCATGCCCTCCTGCGAACGGGATAAAGAGGGTTCTAATTGGGAAAATTTATGGAATATTTTCTTCTGGTCTTCGGGTGTGATTCCCGGACCGGCGCCCGACACCGCTACCTTGATCGTGTTCAGGTCGGGCTTAGTCAATTCGATAGTGATGGTCTGTTTTTGGGGCCCATACTTAACGGCGTTATCGACAAAATTATAGATGACTTGGGAAATCTTGGTCTTATCGCTTTCTAAATTAACCTTGCCCTTAGTTTGGATAGCAAAGGCGACTTGAGAATCAGTCCTCTTTACCAAGACCCCTAAGGAGGTTTGCAGCGATAAAAGCAGATCGGCCAGATTAAATTTTTCCTTAACGACCCGGATGCTTCCTAACTCATTACGGTTGGCGGCTAACATAGTCTTGATCAAATTAGTCAGTTTCAAACCCTCGGCATGGATAATGGAAATATATTTAAGATATTCGGCGGGTATGGTTTTCGGCTGTTTTTCCATCACCTCGGATAGACCGACGACAGAAATTAAGGGGGTTTTTAATTCATGCGTAGCGATATTTAAAACCTCGTTCTTTAACTTATCAACTTCTTTTAATTGGCTGATGGTGGTTTTAGCGGTCGTCAATTCCGTAACATCCACGCCGGTCGCTAAAACTGTCGGCGCCGCCTGATTTTCTTCTTTTAAAAGGCTAAAATGCCAAACAATATTCTTGGGGGTCTTATCTTTAGCAATCAGGATATTTTCGATAGTATCCGTAGTAGAAATGGCGCCGCGGACAAAATTGAGGAAGCTACGCGTTTTGACCCGGTCGCCACGAGCCACAAAAAGGCTGATCCAATCCTGGCCAATTATTTCCGCGTCTTCAATGCCTAAGATCTCCCGGCCCTTTTTATTGATCAAGAGGACATTATTATTAGAATCAAAGATAATAACCAGCACTCCAGCGATATCTAGATATTGCTGGAGTTTATTCTTCTCCGCGCGGAGCCGATTACGAGAATTTTTTATTTCCAGATTATACTCTTGCAGCTTCTGGATACTGCTCCGCAGGGATAAGACCATAGTATTAAAAGAGCTGGCCAGACTAGCTACTTCATCACCACCGCTAATTAATGTTTTATCGACGGTAGCGCTCAGGTCTCCTTCTTCGATCACTTTCGCTAGTTTGGATAAATCAACCAAGGGCGAAATCAATCTTTTAGAGAAGGTGATCGCATACCAAGCGGAGCCACCGGCCGCCAGGATCAGGAGGAGGATAGCGATCAGTTGGCTGAGCAACCTCACCCACTCGATTTCTATCTGTAAATTCTCCGCGTATTCTAGTTCTTTTAATAATAAATTAACGGCGTTTTCCCGGACAAAACTATTCTTGTGGCTAGCGGCTTCATAACGGTTCAGAGCCTCTAGATAGTCACCGCTAAATAAACTATTGATACCAATTTCTACGTCGAAAAAAACATCATTAATATTATTTTCCAGTCCAATAAAGGCAATCTGACTTTCGTTACCGACAATGACTATCTTTAATTTATCTAATAGACTTCGGATATCCGAATAAATAGAGTTAAACCGGTTGATCTCGGCTTTATCCAGCGGCGACTTGACGCGTTTATTAAAAGAGGAAATCAAATCATCGGTATCTTCAATCAATTTATATTCCGAAATCATATTATCGGTCAAAGTCATATACTTGGACAAGATAATATAATCCATCGCGATAAAAAACCCCTCCGAGATCAAAAGGACCGCGATGATGGCAAAAAATGAAGCTAATAATTTACTTTTGATGCTCGGCATATGGATCGCGGCGGGTCGGTCCTATTTAGGGACTGATTTATAAACTTCTTCATAGGTATGGAAACCGTCTTTGACGATGGTTCTCATCATATTCTTTTTATCAACGATAATCGGTTCCAAAAAGTATGACGGGACATTAACTTTTCCATTATTGATAGAATCCGTCGTGGCCGGAGTCTGGCCATTGGCCATGGCGATAGCGATTTCCGCGGCCTTAGAAGCTAAAGAAATAATCGGTTTATAGACCGTCGAGG
>Ga0172379_10008950_pt1 | contig 12468 bp, 3 predicted proteins | sample GrowelOW334metaG_FD_119756 | JGI IMG/M metagenome (GOLD analysis project Ga0172379, IMG submission 119756) | Groundwater microbial communities from an aquifer near a municipal landfill in Southern Ontario, Canada - Groundwater well OW334 metaG | ecosystem: Environmental > Aquatic > Deep... | reverse complement strand
GCATTGCTTTAAAACATACCAGCTATACCGGTTAAAACTCGACTTTCACCGATCCCATCAAAGTCCTTGGCGCACCCCAAGTAGTCCGAGTTTGAAGAGTGGCGGAGTTGGACTGGATAAAACCATCATGGATATATTCCTTGTCCAACAGGTTGGTGACATTCAATTGAAGAGTTACCTTGGATTTAGCGACATTCCGTGTATAGCTCCCCAACAGATTAACCACGCCATACCCGGCAAAATCGAATTGCTGCCGATCGAAAGTTGCTTTTCTTGAGCTATACAAGTCCACGCCAGCGCCCACTTTGAAGCCACGCAGGTAATCTTGCTGAAAATCGTATGTTGTCCATAAAGTAGATGTATTTTTAGGAATGCCACGGAGCGGGCTACCGACAGGTATGTTATTAGGGTTGTTTTCCTTAAGAACCTCGGTTTCGGTATAGGCATAGGTGGCTATAGTGTTCCATCCTGGTAAAATTTCGCCTCTAATGTCCACTTCTACGCCACGGCTTTGCGCCTCGCCAGTTGCAATGCTGAAGGTTGGATTAGCAGGGTCAGTCGTGGGAATGTTTTGCTTGGTCAAGTTGAAGTAAGCAATGGTGCTGCTTAAACGGTCATCGAAGAATGCGGTTTTAAATCCCCCTTCCCATTGTTGCGCAGTTTGCGGCGGTAAAAATGTACCACCTTGTCCTTGGCCGTTGGTGGCTCCAAAATTTTCCACATAGTTGCCGTAAAGACTCAACCAATTTATGGGCTGCCAAAGCACACCCGTCTGTGGCGTCACCGCATCAGCTTTTTGCCCGACCTGACTTGTAAGAACATTGTATTGCTCGACATCCTGATAACGGAAGCCGCCCATCACATGGACGTTATAAGGCAACTTGATTTGATCCTGTAGATAGATACCGTACAAATCCGTGGTCGTGTGAAACGATTGGCTGGCGCGCGTCGATGGGTTGACAGGCGGAAGGCCTCTGTGTACAGGGTTATAAATGTCAATGGTGCTAGCAACGGTACTGCTGTAGCCGACGGAATTTTCATCTTGGAGGTAATAATCGCCACCGACTAACAACGTGTGTTTAAGCCCCAAAGTGTCGAAATGGCCGGTCAAATTGGTTGTGGTGAAATAACTGTCGTTGGTATAAAAGTCGCTGGTAAACAATTGCCTGTTCAGTGTGCGTTGGTCGGCATTTAAAACTCCGGGGTTCATCGCTGTCCGCGTTCTATCTAATAGATTGATGCCGAGTTGCTCGGACAATACCCAATCGTCACTGAGTTTGTGGTTCACATTAAGGCCGATAAATTCATTATCGAGAGGATTTTTATTGTCTGGCTCAATCAAATTTCTTTCGCGGGGAATTTTCGCCAGGCGCGGGTTAATCCAAGTGCCATTCGCCGTTTTTCCATCAATGATTAAAGCGCCCGCCCCCGGATCGTAACTATTATTTTCGTGCCGGTATTCCATCTCCAGAATTGCTTGTGTCTGCGGGCTGATATTCCATTGCAAGACCGGCGCGACAAACACTTTTTCAGAATCGACAAACTCGCGAAACGAACCGCTGTTTTCGTAGGAAACATTCATCCGATACAGCAAGTCCTTATTGTCAGTCAAAGGCCCTGTCGCATCGATACTGGTGCGATAGAAATCAAATGATCCGGCTTGCTGTTGCAACGAATAATAGGCAGTCTCCAATGGCTTTTTAGTGACAACATTAACCATGCCTCCGGGCTCGACGCGTCCGTACAGCATAGCCGCAGGCCCTTTGAGGACTTCCAGGCTTTGCACGTTCGCCATGGCGCGCGTTCCGTCTGAGCCCCCGTTAGTATCGATGCGCATGCCGTTACGAAAGTAGTTGAAGTTAAAAAAACCGCGTATGGTAACTTGATCGGAAATCCCGCCTGCGCCCTGACCGGTAGTAACACCGCTGACCAATTTCACCGCCTGATCAAGTCTGGTAGTTTGCTGGTCATCAAGCACCGCTTTCGGAAGCACTTGAATATTCAGCGGGGTCTCCATAATTGGGGTGTCGGTTTTGGTAGCAAAGCTGGAATTGGGGGCCGCATAATGCTTGTCATACGGATCGTTAGCATCGTACTTGCTTTTTCCGGTCACCGTCATCGCTTTCAACGTAGTAGTATTCGCTTGCGGATCCGAAACGGCCACCTTCTCCAACGTCACGCTATTGTTTCCAGTCAAGCGATAGGCCAACCCGGTTCCTCGCAATAATTCGTTCAGTCCTTCTTGTACTTTATAACTACCCTTAAGCGGTTTGGATTTTGTGTTTACTACCATAGAGGCCGGATAGCTTAATTCCATGCCCGTTTTCTCCGCAAAACTGTTCAATGCTGAAGCCAAATCGCTGGAAGGCAGGTCAAATTGAATTTTCTGGATTTTGTCCGTTTCCGAAAACGCCGGTGCCGCATAACAACAAGTTAAAATAAAGACCCCTTTTATGAGGCATGCGCCAAGCCTTTTCCCCGGATTCGCCGCAATATCTCCGGGCAAAAAGCTCTTCTTTTTATTATTAGCCATTCTGGAATTTTCCTTAGTAGTTTCGTGCTCGCGCTAAGTTCGTAAAAAGCCGAACCTAATGCTTGCAGATGTAGTTGTCAGTACAATGCGTTTACAGAAAGTAGACGAGCAAGCTTAAAATCCACCCCACCCGTAAAGCAGGTTTGTTTAAAATAATTTCTGTTGGTAATGCCCGGGGTCCAGAACAAACCCGCTACGCTTGAAATAGGCCTGATAACGCGTCAATAGCTCCCCATTCATCAAGACGCACTCAATGCCCAGCTTCGACAAGACGCCTTGCGTTTCGCTGCAATCGTAGCGGATAGTGTTTTCTTCCAATAATTCCGTTTCATCCTCCTGGTTTTGCTCAGAAAACATCGACAGCAACGGCAACAAGGCAAAATCCTTGCGATTGTCCTCAGCAGCCTCAAGTACCTTTTTCACCCAGTCTCGATAAGGAATACGATCCAGGCGATAACCCGCCCGGCTAAAGCCGTCGACCAGCTCATCGGAATAAGGCGGAACGGGATGATTCAAGTGGAAACAAGCGCCGACAGAATCCGGTTGCAACGATAACGCGACAATGGCCCGGCTTATGTAATCGACCGGCGCAATATCCATGCGGACGCGCTCAGCAGGCGCGCAGCCCATTTGCAGGCAGGCTTTGATTAAACGACACAGAAAATCTTCGGTATTCCAGATACCGCTACGGCTGTCGCCGGCAACGGTAGCCGGCCGATAAATAGTCACTTGAAAGCCCCTGTCCCTGGCGGTTCTCATTAGCTTTTCCGCCACCCACTTGCTTTGCGCATAACCGTTGCCCAAATTTTCACTGGGGTTTGGCGCATCGCTTTCCCGATGACCTTGCGGATGGGCGGACGCTTCGCCAAACACCGACAAGGTCGAAACATAATGGATGGCTTTGGCTCTGCGGTGACAGGCAAGCCGCAGCACCGCTTCGGTTCCCAATACATTAGCGGCTTTTAACGCTTTATAAGGCTGGATAAAGTTGACCAGCGCGCCGTTGTGATAGATCGCTCCAACCTGCCCGGCAATCTCTTCGTAACGCAATTCGGACAGACCCAACCTGGACTCCGACAAATCGCCGCACACCGCAATAACCCGGTTCCAATCGATACGGCCTTGCAGCTCATAACAGCCGATTTGGCGTTGCAATCGGGCCAGGGCTTGCTGTTCATCGCCCGCCCTAATAAAACAATAGATTTTGGCGTCCGTTTGCTCCAGTAATTCGGCCAGCAAAAACACCCCGAGAAAACCGGTCGCACCGGTCAAAAACAGCGCTTGCGCCGCTGCCACGTCGATAGGCGCGGACGGCAACGGAACAATCCCGGCATCAAGCGCGGCTTCTGCTTCAAGGTTGACAAAAGCTTCCCCGCTTGCGCCGGTATCGATTAACCGCGCTTGCGCTGCAACAGTCGGCATCTCGAAAAAACGCTTGAGCGGTAATTGGATGTTGAATTGTTTTTGAACCGCAACCGGCAACTGGGCTGCCAGTAACGAGTGCCCGCCTGATCCGAAGAAATCGTCATGCCTGCCGACACGCTTAACACCGAGTATCCCACTCCAAATCGCCGCCAATGCTTTTTCCGTCTCTGTCGCAGGCGCTGTGTAGAGCTTGCTTGCAGCGTCATTCCTATCCGGTTCCGGCAACGCCTTGCGGTCGATTTTGCCGTTTGCGGTCAATGGCATCCGCTCCAGAAAAACAACAGCGCCCGGCACCATATAGTCCGGCAATGTGGCCTTAAGATTCTCCGTTAATGCATCCGCCGTAAGCGTAGTGCTGCCGACGACATAAGCAGCCAATTGCTTGTTTCCGCGCTGAGTTTCCCTAACCAAAACGGCAGCCTCTGAAACACCGGGCTGCTCTGCCAGCCTTGCCTCGATTTCCCCCAACTCAATCCTGAAGCCGCGGATTTTCACCTGATCATCGGCACGGCCTAAAAACTCGATGTTACCATCCGAGCGGTAACGCGCCAGGTCGCCGGTCTTATATAGCCTGCCGCCGTCAGAATGAAACGGGGCGGGAACAAACTTTTCCGCCGTCAGTTCAGGACGCTGCCAATAGCCGCGCACCACGCCTTCGCCGCCGATATGGAGTTCGCCCGGTACGCCGATAGGTACGGGGTTGCCGTTGCGGTCCAGGATGTACAGCCGGACGTTGCTGATAGGCCGTCCTATCGATAGCGGCCTGTCGTAATCGTCCCGACCCGCTAGGTAAACGCTGCTCCATACCGAGCCTTCGGTCGGGCCGTATTCGTTATATAGCGGCACATCCGGCAATACCGCATAGTGTTGGCTGACGACTTCGGTTGAACACGCTTCACCGGCAACGATAGCCATTTTCAGGGTTTGCAGCCGGGTTCCCGCTTGTTTAAGCAGCAACGCGTAAAAGGACGGCAGCGCCAGCAGATGCGATACCCTTCGGCTCTTGATTAAATCCGCCAATGCCGCCGGGTCTTTGGCGTCATCGTCAGTCGGCAAACACAGACAACCGCCCTGCCCCAGCGTCCAGAACAAACCGGCTACGGAACTGTCGAATGCGAACGAGGACAGCAGTAGATAGGCGCTCACCGGTTCCCGGTAATGGGTAAACCGCGCGATTGTCGAATGCACGGCATTGCGGTGCGAAACCGTCACGCCTTTGGGCTGGCCGGTCGAACCGGAGGTATAAATGATATAAGCTAAATTGAGCGGGTGATTGCATGGCTCAGGATTATCGTCCGGCCATTGCGCAATAGTTTGCCAATCGCTATCCAGGTAAATGGTATTTTTGGCGCGATGCGGCAGCCGTTGTTGGCTAAGCAGCAGATCAATCCGCGCATCGTCAAGCATATAGGCGATGCGCTGCTCGGGATAATGCGGATCGATTGGTACGTACGCGCCGCCCGCTTTCAAGATGCCCAGCATGCCGACCGCCATGTCCAGCGACCGCTCGGCGCAGAGGCCGACCGGCACATCCGGCCCGACACCCTTGGCTCGCAGGTAATTCGCCAACCGGTTGGCTTTGGCGTTGAGTTCGGAATAGCTCAAGACCTGCCCTGCAAACGCCACCGCATCGGCGTCCGGCGTTTTTTCCGCCTGCGCTTCGAACAGGGCCTGCAGGCTTGGTTCGGCCGGATGATCTGCGGCGGTGGCATTCCAGTCTAAAAGCGCCTGCTTGCGCTCAACTTGAGTCAATAAAGGCAATTCGGAAACTCGGCTTCCCGGTTGGCTGACCATACCGGCCAGCAATGTTTCAAAATGCCCGGCCATTCGGGCAATGGTGTTTTCTTCGAACAACTCCGTACTGTATTCAAAGGTGCAGACCATGCTGTCCTCCGTTTTTGCTATCAGCAAGGTCAGATCGAATTTTGCCGTGACGCTTTCCTCTCCCATCAGTTGAACCTTCAAACCGGAAATTTCCGGCAGATCCAGCGGGCTGTTTTGATAGCTGAACATAACCTGGAAAACCGGATGATGGCCGAGGTTGCGCTCAGGATTAAGCTCCTCGACCAATTGCTCAAAAGGAAAATCCTGATATTTTTGTGCATCCAGAAGATTGCGCCGTACTTCAGTTAAGAAATCTGCAAGTAGCGGATTACCCGCGACCTGCGTACGCAAAACCAAAGTGTTGACAAAAAAACCGATCAGCTTTTCGAGTTCAGGCTTATTGCGATTGGTAGCGGGATAACCGATGCACAGGTCATCCATAGCACTGTGGCGGTGCAGCAATAAGGCAAAAGCCCCCATCAAGGTCATAAACGGAGTCATGTCCAGCCCCCTGCCCAGCCGCACAATGCCCTCGCTTAATTCCTGCGGCAAGACAATCGAATAATTTGCCCCCCGGTAGGTCTGGACCGATGGCCTGGTATAATCCGACGGCAATGCCAGAACTTGCGGCGCGCCGGAAAGCAAACCCAACCAGTAGCCGCTTTGTTTATCGCGCATATCGCCCTGTGCTTTCGAGCGTTGCCAGCTGGCGTAGTCGGCATACTGGATGGCCAATTCCGGCAACGGTGACTGCCCACCCTCTATGAATGCTTGATAGAGCTGGCCGATTTCGCCGATCAGCAAACGTAGCGACCATTCATCTGAAACGATATGGTGCATACTCAGCAACAGCACGAATTCCTGAGCTTCTTTCAGCAACAGCGCCATGCGTAACAAAGGCTCGGTTCCTCCCAACGCAAACGGCTTCTGCAACTCAGCCATTATCAGCCGGTCTTGTTCTTTATCCTTGTCCGGCAACGGCAAAGCACTCAAATCCAGCAAATGCAGCGGCACCCGGCTATTGCTTAACAGGACTTGTCCGGTCTGCCCATTCACGGTTCCAAAGGTCGTGCGCAACACCTCGTGCCTACGCACAACCTCGTTGACACACTGCTCCAGCAGCGGAATATTCAGTCTACCGGAAATTCGAATCGCTCCCGCCACGTTGTAATTCGGGTTTTCAGGATCGAGTTGCGCCAGAAACCACATGCGTTCCTGGGCAAAGGACAACGGCGAGCCGTCTTGCGTATGCCGTTTCGGAATGGCTTGAACTTTGACCCTATTTTTTAGCAGGTTGGAGAGTAGCGCCCGTTTTTGTTCGGATAGATTTTCAATTCGTGTTGCAGTGCTGTTCATAACTGGGTTTCCTGTGGCTATCCTTTATTTTTGTTTTATTTATCGTTCCCACACTCCGGCCTGGGAATAATAAAAAATCATCAATCGTCCAAATGAATCTCGTCCCGGCCATACAATTGCCGAGCATCGGCATAGCCTTTGCGTTGACAAGCCGCCAGCACTTTGCCGATTTCTTTGATATAGGCGTCGTCATCTTCCGGTTCCAAGGCCATGAAATATTGCAGCCAAGGCTCCCGGCCTATGGCGTAGATATAAACCCGCCCGGCCTGCACCGCATCCAACAGGTTCAAAGCCGCATCGGCATCGCTGCCTTTCGAGCGCCGGGATTGGCAATGCTTGTGTTCAGGCAGTTTCGGCAGCAGCGGGCCGTATACCCAAGACAACGGCGCGCCTATACACTCCATGCCCAAAAATACCGTCTGGATAGGCCCGTACTGCGCGCACAGATTTTCGTACATGCGCTTGTCCAGGCAGTTGGAATCGGCGGCAAACAAGATGCGTTGCCCGCCGGCACGGATCAGGTAAGCGCTTTTGGCAAACGGCAGGTCGTTATGCTCGCCAAGAAACGGCGCAGCGACAATTTCGCCGCCGGGAAACGGGATCGTATCCAGCGGATCGACTTCGATCACATCGGTAAAACCCAGTTCACGCGCCAGCAGTTTCATTGAAATGTCGCCGTAAAAAATGCCCGAACTTTTCGGCACCACCAGGCAACCGATTTTGTGGCGAAGGCGCAGCAGTGTCTCAAACACAAAGTGATCGTGATGGACATGGGTGATCAGCACATAATCGATACGCGGAGGCAAATCCGCGAAACTGTAACGCTCGATGCCGCCCTGTCTAGGCTGTACCGCAATGAACGGGTCGATCAAAATTGCCACGCCGTTATATTCGACCAGCACACAGGCATGACCGAGATAACGGATACGTACGCCGCTGCCTTGCCAAGCCTCAACCGTTTGCGCCGGTTGCTCGGTCAGCAAACCAAGCAGTTTTTTATCTTCGGCGGCATCCAGCCCCAACAGCTCGCGGATATAGGCCAAGGGTTGCGGCCGGCTGTCCAGCTTAAACAACTCGTCAACTTTCGCTTCGGCAAACGGGGTCGTCCATTCGATACTATCGTCCGTCGGCAGACGCGGCGTACTCATGTAATAAGGCCGGGCGCGGTCATGCGTCTGGGTGAACAGGCGCAACGATTGCAGGCGGTTTTTGTAATACCGGCTTTTGTAAAACAGGCTTTCAATGCAACGCACGATGGGGCGGCAATTGTAGTCGTAGAGCAGTTCGACGCAGCCTTTCAATGACTCCGGCAGCATCGCGTAATAGGGTTCCAGGCTTTGCCCTGTAGCTTCCCGGTCCAGCAGGTTCTGGAAGTCGATCAACTCCTGCGCCATTTGCAGGTTGCCGCCATGCTCACCGTCCATCCGTTCCAGCATCTTGGCAACGTCCGCCGCTCGCTCGACCGGGATATTGACAAACGGCCCGCCCAGCAACTTGGGATTGGCGCTGGATTTGACATGAATCCCTGGATTTTGCAGATACGAACTTAAATTTTTCTTCTGATAATTCAGCATGTGCAAACTGTAAGGCACCGGCGAAAAGGTATGCGGCCAAGCCACCCAGTTATCGACCAGCGCCTCTACCGCAGTCGAGTCGGCAAGGCGGTACAGGGTTTTTTCATTCATATTATTTTTCTCCAATTTAGAAAAATCATTTCGTCCACGAAAAGCATGAAATTTTTTATCGTTTTATCGTTCCCACGCTCCGGCGCTGATCGTTATACACAACTCGTCATCCCAGAAATAGCTATCCAAAGCCATGGACAGGTTAGTTTCGAGCCAAGCCGGCGAGAGGTGTAAAACGTCCTGCCTGTTCTGAAGGTTGCGCGAGTTAGACTTTCCAGGTTTTAAAAACCTGGAAAGTCTGCATATCGCCTGACGGTAAGCAACTTCCGGAAGGACAACCGCTCCGCAGATACTTGTGTATAACGATGAACGCGCTGCGTGGAAACAAGAGCACTATCGGTAACCCGGCCTACACAGCTAACCATTGAGCATCAAGCCCGCCTCTTCATCGCTGAGCTGTTCCATTTCCTCCAATAACGATGCCATATCGTCATCAGCCAATTGCTCAAGTTGCGCTTGCATAACCAACCCGGCCAATTTCTTAATCGTGGTATGCTGAAAAATATCCTCCACCGCCAGCTCAATGCCGAAATGCTCCTGAATGCGCGACACAACCTGGATAGCCAACAGTGAATGGCCGCCCAATTCAAAGAAATTCCGGTTTACGCCTACCGCCGTTATGCCGAGGAGTTCCATCCAGATATTCGCCAAGGCCTGTTCTATAGGATCGGCGGGTTCATCGCCTTGGTGGCCGTCAATAGCCGCGCTATAGCTATCGGGCGGAAGCAGCGCTTTTCGGTTAACCTTGCCGTTGGCGGTTACAGGGAATTCAGCCAAAAATACATAGGCCGACGGTTGCATATAATCCGGTACGCTTTGCTTAACCGCATCGCGCAAGGCATCTTCCGTTAACGTCGCGTTATCGCGGGCAATCACATAAGCCACCAGCCGCCGGTTTCCGGGCTGGTCTTCCCGCGCCAATACGACAACCTCAGTCACTCCGGGATGCTCGCTCAGCTTTGCCTCGATTTCGCCCAACTCGATCCGGAAACCGCGAATCTTCACCTGTTGGTCGATACGGCCTAAAAACTCGATGTTGCCGTCCGGGCGGTAACGCGCCAGATCGCCGGTTTTATACAGCCTGCCGCCGTCATTCTGGAATGGGTCGGGGATGAACTTGTCCGCCGTCAAGTCGGGACGCCGCCAATAGCCTCGCGCCACGCCTGCGCCGCCGATATGCAGTTCGCCCTGCACGCCGATAGGTGTCGGATTACCGAGGCGATCCAAAATATAGAGCCGGACGTTGCCGATAGGCCGCCCTATCGATAGAGACCTGTCCAGATCGTCCGGTTCCGCCAAGTGGACGCTGCTCCACACCGAGCCCTCGGTCGGGCCGTATTCATTGTATAACTGCACCTGTGGCAACATCGCGTAGTGCTGTTTGACGACCTCGGTTGAACACGCCTCTCCGGCAACGATGGCCGTTTTCAGGGTTTGCAGTTGGACTACCGCGTGCTTTACCAGCAACGCATAAAAGGACGGCAAGGCCAGCAGGTGCGTTACGCGATGCCTTGCGATCAACTCCGCCAAGGCCGCCGGATCTTTGGCGACATCGTCCTCCGGCAAGCACAGGCAACCGCCCTGCCCCAGCGTCCAGAACAATCCGGCCACGGAGCTGTCGAACGCAAACGACGACAGCAACAGATAACAGCCAACCGGCTCCCGATAGTTTGCAAACCGCGCACTGGTCGAATGCACGGCATTGCGATGCGAGACCATCGCGCCTTTGGGCTGACCGGTCGAACCCGAGGTATAAATGATATAGGCCAGATCGAGCGGGTGATTGCATGGCGCGGGATTATTAACCGGACATTGCGCGACGGCCTGCCAATCGCTATCCAGGCAAATCGTTTCCTTCGCACTATGCGGTAATGCCGCTGCCAGCAATTGCCGGGTAAGCAGCACGTCAATCTGCGCATCCTGTAACATGTAGGCGATGCGCTCTTCGGGGTACTGGGGATCGAGCGGCACATAAGCGCCTCCTGCCTTCAGTATGCCCAGCATGCCGACCGCCATGTCCAGCGAGCGCTCGACGCAGAGACCGACCGGAACATCCGGCCCGACACCTTTGGAGCGCAGATAATGAGCCAGCTGGTTGGCTTTGGCGTTCAGTTCGGCATAGCTTAAGGCCTGCCCTGCAAATGCCACCGCATCCGCATCCGGCGTTTTTTCCACCTGCGCTTCGAACAGCGAATGCAGGCTTGGTTCGGCAGGAACATCGGCCGCTGTGTCGTTAAAATCGAACAGCACTTGCCTGCGTTCAGCCTCCGGCATGATGCCGATCGTATCCGCCGGCTGCTGCGGATTTTGTTCCAGCGCCGCGACCAAACCTTCGACGGCGGTGCAGAGATACTCGGCAATCCGCGCCGGATCGACCCCGCCCGCGCATTGGACGGTCAAACTAAACCCTTGCCCCAAATCATCGACCGACAGCGTTAACGGATAATTGGTACGCTCCTCGCTGCTGAATACATGCATACCCTCCCATTCCAACAGCGCATATTTATCCGATACGGCAACCATGCTTGAGTGCCGGTAATTCAACAGCGCGGTAAACAGCGGCATCGAGGCGGGCACCGCGCTACAGCGCTGGGCCAGCGCCAGCGAGGCTTGTTCATGCTGCAACAATTCGTTCAAGTTGCGATGCACGCTACCGAGCGTTTCCTGCATCGTCCGCCCAGGCAACGAAACCCGTATCGGCAAGGTATTGATGAACATGCCCACCGCTTTGTCCGCCCCCGCGCCGCCATGCAGGCGCCCGGACAGCACGGTGCCGAACACCACGTCGGAACGGTTGCTGCATTGACCCAGCAGCAAAGCCCAAGCCAAGTGAAACAAGCTGGCCGGCGTCACGCTGTATTGCCGTGCGCTGTTGCGGATGCGTTGCGCCAAATCCGCTTCCAATGACATAACGGCTTCTCCGACTTGTCCGCCGCTGCCTTGCACATTAAGCAAGCCGAACGGTGCGGTCGGCTCATCAATGTCGCCAAGTTGGCTACGGAAATAGCTTTCGTGCTCCGCTTGGGAAGCCGAACGCATTTGGGCGATGAAATTCCGGTACGGCTGCACTGCCGGTAATTGTCCGGCCTGTCCGCTAAGCAACAGCCGGATTTCCGACAAAATAAGCTGGAGCGTATAGTTGTCGTCTACCATATGATGGTTCAGCATCGCAAACCAGCATTCGTCCGATTGGCTGTCCTGAATCGCATAGCCCGCCAGCAATGGCGCTTTTTGCAAATCCATCCTGAGCTGCCGCGGATCGGTACGCTCCAACAAGCGTTGCCGTATCCAGTCTTTTTCAACCGAAGGCAGTTCCTCAACCGGCAGCCGCGCATGGCGATGCACTACCTGAACCGGTTGCGGCAAGCCGTTCCAACGCACCGAACTGCGCAATATGTCGTGCCGGTTGATCACCGTCTGCAATGCGACCAAAAAAGCATCAAGACGCGCCCGATTGTCGAACACGATGATGGAGCGGGTGATGTACGGGTCGCCCTGGGTTTCCAGCAAATGATGGAACAGTATGCCTTCCTGCAACGGCGCCAACGGGTAAATATCCTGAATACCGGCCACACCCTCCGCCACGCTATCGACGATCAGGTCTATCTCGTTCTGGGTCAGGCTGACCAGCGGCAGCATTTCCGG
>Ga0172379_10008949_pt1 | contig 12468 bp, 14 predicted proteins | sample GrowelOW334metaG_FD_119756 | JGI IMG/M metagenome (GOLD analysis project Ga0172379, IMG submission 119756) | Groundwater microbial communities from an aquifer near a municipal landfill in Southern Ontario, Canada - Groundwater well OW334 metaG | ecosystem: Environmental > Aquatic > Deep... | reverse complement strand
GAGCGGAGGCTCAGCAGCATGCTCGCAACCTACCCAGCGGCGCTGCGGAGGACACCCTGGGCCGGTCTCGGCTTGACACGAACGGCCACTGTGTAAAGGACCACATTCCTACCACCCAGTAGGCAGAGAGACGCTCCTCACATACCCTCGGTACATGAGCGCCCAGAACCCCCTCTCCTCCGGCGGGGTCAACCCGCTCGCCCAGGGTCCCGCGGACCCGGAGCACGACCCGACCGCGGCCTACGCCCTCGAGCCTGAGTACGTCGAGTCCCTCACCGCCCGGCTGCTCGCCACGTCGGGCAGCTCGGTGCAGGTGAGCTCCCCGCTCAACGGCGCCCCCCTCGCCCACATCCCGCAGTCCAGCGCCGCCGACGTGGCCGAGGCCTTCGCTCGCGCCCGCCGCGCGCAGGCCGTGTGGGCGCGCACCAGCCTGGACGAGCGCGCGGCGATGCTGCTGCGCCTGCACGACCTGGTGCTGGACCGCCAGGACGAGATCATCGACCTGATCGTGTGGGAGTCGGGCAAGGCCCGCAAGCACGCGTTCGACGAGCCGCTCCACATCGCGCTGACGGCCCGCTACTACGGCCGCACCGCCCACCAGCACCTCGACACCCAGCGCAAGCTCGGCGTCGTACCCGGCCTGACCCGGGTCGAGGTCAACCACGTGCCCAAGGGCGTCGTCGGGATCATCTCGCCCTGGAACTACCCCTTCACGATGGCGCTCTGCGACGGGCTCCCGGCGCTGCTGGCCGGCAATGCCGTGGTCGCCAAGCCCGACGCGCAGACGATGCTGTCCGCACTGCTGGCCGCCCGGCTGCTCGACGAGGCCGGCTTCCCGAAGGACCTCTGGCAGGTCGTCGCCGGCCCGGGCTCGAAGCTGGGTCCCGAGATCATCGGGCGCGCCGACTACATCTGCTTCACCGGCTCGACCGCCACCGGCAAGCTGGTCGCCAAGGGCTGCGCCGAGCGGCTGATCGGTGCCTCGCTCGAGCTCGGCGGCAAGAACCCCCTCCTCGTGCTGCGCGACGCCGACCTCGAGAAGGCGGCCGAGGGCGCCGTACGCGCCTCGTTCTCCAACGCGGGGCAGCTGTGTGTCTCGATGGAGCGGCTGTTCGTCGCCGACCAGGTCTATGACCGGTTCGTGGAGCGCTTCGTCGCCCGCACCCAGGCGATGACCCTGGGCGCCAGCCTCGACTGGGGCAACGACATGGGCTCGCTGATCTCCCAGGAGCAGCTGGACACCGTGGTCGCCCACGTCGAGGACGCCGTGGCCAAGGGGGCCCGCGTGCTCGCCGGCGGCAAGGCGCGTCCGGACCTCGGCCCCTACTTCTTCGAGCCCACGATCCTCGAGGGTGTCTCACCCGAGATGACCTGCTTCGGGCACGAGACCTTCGGACCGGTCATCTCGCTCTACCGCTTCCACGACGAGGCCGACGCGGTGTCGCGGGCCAACGAGGGGGAGTACGGCCTCAACGCCTCGATCTACAGCCAGGACGGGCCCCGCGCCCGGGCGCTCGCGCGCCAGGTCAAGTGCGGCACGGTCAACATCAACGAGGCCTTCGGTGCCACCTTCGCGAGCATCGACTCCCCGATGGGCGGCATGCGCGAGTCGGGCATGGGCCGGCGCCAGGGCAGTGAAGGCATCCACCGCTACACCGAGTCACAGTCGGTCGCGACCCAGCGACTGATCCGCTTCGCCCCGATGTTCGGGATGTCGGACGAGGCCTACGCCAAGATGATGAGCGCGAACCTGCGCCTGATGAAGAAGCTGGGGCGCGCCTGATGGGCAAGCACGAGGGTTACGACTACGACGTACTGGTCATCGGCTCCGGGTTCGGTGGCTCGGTCACCGCGCTGCGGCTGACCGAGAAGGGCTACAAGGTCGGCGTGATCGAGGCCGGGCCGCGCTTCCAGGACACGGACTTCTCGTCGGGCACGCTCGACGTCAAGCGCTACCTGTGGGCCCCCGCGCTCGGCTGCTACGGCATCCAGCGCATCGACGCCGTGCGCGACACGTTGATCGTCGCGGGCGCCGGGGTCGGCGGCGGGTCCCTGGTCTACGCCAACACGCTCTACGAACCGCTCGAGCAGTTCTACGACGACCCGCAGTGGTCGGGCATCACGGACTGGAAGAGCGAGCTCGCGCCCTACTACGACCAGGCCAAGCGGATGCTGGGCGTCGTCCCCAACCCCGTTCACACCCCGTCCGACGAGGTGATGCAGAAGGTCGCCGCCGACATGGGCGTGGCCGAGACCTTCCACCCCACCCCGGTGGGCGTGTTCTTCGGCGGCCCCGGGCAGCAGCCCGGCGACCACGCGGCCGACCCGTTCTTCGGCGGCGAGGGCCCCGCACGCAACGCCTGCCTCAACTGCGGCGAGTGCATGTCCGGGTGCCGGCACAACGCCAAGAACACCCTGGTCAAGAACTACCTCTACCTCGCGGAGAAGCGCGGCGCCAAGGTGATGCCGCTGAGCACCGTCACCCGCCTGCGCCCCCTCGACAAGGGTGGCTACGAGGTCACCATCAAGTTCACCAAGGCCCGTCGTGCCACGGCGAGCTCGACCCGCACGCTCACCGCCGAGCACGTCGTGATGGCGGCCGCGTCGCTGGGCACGCAGAAGCTCCTGCACCGGATGAAGGACGAGGGCTGGCTGCCGCGGCTCTCCGACCGGCTGGGTCACCTGTCGCGCACCAACTCCGAGTCGATCCTCGGCGCGATCGCGCCCAAGAGCGACACGACCGACTACTCCTACGGCGTGGCGATCACGTCGAGCTTCCACCCCGACGAGCACACCCACATCGAGCCGGTGCGCTACGGCAAGGGCTTCAACACCATGGCGCTGATGCAGACCGTCCTCACCGAGGGCGACAGCGACCGCGCCCGGTGGCAGGTGTGGCTCAAGGAGCTGTGGAAGCAGCGCACCAACGTGCGCGAGCTCTACGACTTCAAGCACTGGTCCGAGCGCACCGTCATCGCGCTGGTCATGCAGAGCCTCGACAACTCGATCACCACCTTCGGCAAGCGGGGCCGGCTGACGAAGCGCTGGCACATGACCTCCCGGCAGGGCCACGGTGCCCCCAACCCGACCTGGATCCCGGTCGCCAACGAGGCCGTACGCCGCATCGCCGGCGTCTTCGGTGGGATCGCCGGCGGCAACATCGGCGAGCCGTTCAACATGCCGCTGACGGCGCACTTCATCGGCGGCTGCGCGATCGGCACCGACGCCGACAGCGGCGTGGTCGACCCCTACCAGCGGGTCTTCAACTACCCCGGGCTCCACATCGCCGACGGCTCCGCGATCTCGGCCAACCTGGGCGTCAACCCGTCGCTGACGATCACCGCCCAGGCTGAGCGCGCCATGTCGTTCTGGCCCAACAAGGGGGAGCCGGACCCGCGTCCCGACCTCGGCAGCGACTACGTGCGGGTGACCCCCGTGGCGCCGATGGCGCCCGTCGTACCCGAGAGCGCGCCGGGGGCCCTGCGGCTGCCGATCGTGCAGGTCTCCTGAGCGGCGGTGGCGCGGTCTAGACCTAGCCGGGATTCGTGCGGGCGAGCCCGTAACGGGCGTCGAGGCAGGTCGTTGAGGCCTATGGAACCGGCAACCCATGCTCCCTCCCAACCGCCGGTTCCGCAGTCCGGGCGCTGTCCATCAGTTGCGTGGACGATCAGGGCCCGGCCACCCTCCCTCCCCGGCCGGGCCCTGACTTACGTCCGGGGCCGGGCGGGTCAGCCGTCGGGGCGTTGCCTCGATAGAGTTTCGCCATGACGCAGCCTGCGGAGCACGATCTGGTCCTGGTAGTGGACTTCGGGGCGCAGTACGCGCAGCTGATCGCGCGCCGTGTGCGCGAGGCGCGCGTCTACTCCGAGATCGTGCCGCACCACATGCCGGTCTCCGAGATGCTGGCGCGCAACCCCAAGGCGATCGTGCTGTCCGGCGGACCCGCGTCGGTCTACACCCCCGACGCCCCGCAGCTGGACCCGGCGCTGGTCGACGGGCGGGTGCCGGTCTTCGGCATCTGCTACGGCTTCATGGCGATGGCGCAGGCGCTGGGCGGCGAGGTCGCTCACACGGGCCAGCGTGAGTACGGCCGCACGCAAGTCGAGGTGCTCGAGCCGGGCACCCTGCTCGCCGCCGTACCCACCACGCTCACGTCGTGGATGTCGCACGGCGACGAGGTGGTCAAGGCTCCGGAGGGCTTCACCGTCAACGCGAGCTCGCCGCGCGCGACCGTCGCCGCCTTCGAGCACGTCGAGCGTCAGCTGGCCGGCGTGCAGTGGCACCCCGAGGTCATGCACAGCGAGCACGGCCAGGCGGTGCTGGAGCACTTCCTGATCGACATCGCCGGGTGCCGGCCGACCTGGACGATGGTCAACATCGTCGAGGAGCAGATCGAGTCGATCCGCACCCAGATCGGCGACCGCGGCCAGGCCATCTGTGGCCTGTCCGGCGGCGTCGACTCCGCCGTCGCGGCCGCGATCGTCCAGCGCGCGATCGGTGACCGGCTCACCTGCGTCTACGTCGACCACGGGCTGATGCGCAAGGGCGAGACCGAGCAGGTCGAGCGCGACTTCGTCGCCGCGACCGGCGTCGACCTCAAGGTCGTCGACGCGGAGAAGCAGTTCCTCGACGCGCTGGTCGGGGTCAGCGACCCCGAGGAGAAGCGCAAGATCATCGGCCGCGAGTTCATCCGGGTCTTCGAGACGGCCGAGGCCGAGATCCTGGCCGACGCGGTCTCCGGTGACGACGGCGACAAGGTCGCGTTCCTGGTCCAGGGCACGCTCTACCCCGACGTCGTCGAGTCCGGCGGCGGGGCCGGTGCCTCCAACATCAAGTCCCACCACAACGTCGGCGGCCTGCCCGACGACCTCGAGTTCGAGCTGGTCGAGCCGCTGCGCACCCTGTTCAAGGACGAGGTCCGGCTGATGGGCGAGCAGCTCGGCCTGCCGGCCGAGATCGTGCACCGCCAGCCGTTCCCCGGTCCCGGCCTCGGCATCCGGATCATCGGCGAGGTCACCCGCGAGCGTCTCGACATCCTGCGCGAGGCCGATGCGATCGCGCGTGAGGAGCTGACCCGCGCCGGTCTCGACCGCGACATCTGGCAGATGCCGGTCGTGCTGCTCGCCGACGTCCGCTCCGTCGGCGTCCAGGGCGACAGCCGCACCTACGGCCACCCGGTCGTGCTGCGCCCGGTCACCTCCGAGGATGCGATGACCGCCGACTGGGCCCGTCTGCCCTACGACGTGATGGAGCGGATCTCCACCCGGATCACCAACGAGGTCAGCGAGATCAACCGGGTGACCGTCGACGTCACCTCGAAGCCGCCCGGCACCATCGAGTGGGAGTAAGCCGCGACACCGGGGTTACCTTGAAGGGGTGACCTCCCCCGCACGCGCCCGCCGTACCGCACTCCTGCTGGCCGGCTGCGTGGTCGCTCTCGCGCCAACGCTGGCCGGGGCGGCCACCATCTACGGCAAGTCGGGCAACGACAAGATCTACGGCACCAACAGGGCCGACACGATCAACGCGCGGCTCGGGGACGACCGGGTCTGGGGCAGGGGCGGCAACGACGCGATCTCCGGCGCCGACGGCAACGACCGCCTCGACGGTGGCTGGGGCAACGACCGGCTGGGCGGTGCCCTCGGCAACGACCAGAGCTTCGGGGGACCGGGCAACGACTTCATCAGCTCTGGCCCCGGCAACGATCTCGCCGACGGGGGCGGGGGCGACGACACGTTCAACCTCGGGCCCGGCAACGACGTGGTGGCCGGCGGCGCCGGCAACGACCGGATCAGCAGTGGTCCGGACGACGACACCGTCACCGGGGGCGACGGCAACGACAAGGTCAACCTCGGCCCGGGTGTCGACACCGTCGACGGCGGTGAGGGTCGCGACCTCCTACAGGGCCTCGACGATGCCGACGTGATCCACGGGGGACCCGGTGACGACCGCGGACCCGAGCCGGCCGACCCGGGGACGGACCGGGACGCCTACCTGCTGGGCGGTGGGGGTCCCGACCGGCTCTACGGTGACGGTGGCAACGACTCCCTGGCCGGCGGTCTCGGCAACGACCTGGTCGTGGGTGGCGCGGGCGACGACCACCCCCAGGGCGGACCGGGAGACGACGAGCTCTACGGCGACGAGGGCAACGACGAGCTCGACGGCGACCTCGGCGACGACCTCATCTACGGAGGGCCGGGTGGGGACATCGACATCACCGGTGACGAGGGCAACGACACGATCTACCCGGGCGACGGGCCGGACCAGGTCTACGGCGAGGAGGGTTATGACCACGTCATCGCCACGGACGACGGCGTCAAGGACCTCATCATGTGCTACGGCGTCCCCGGGACTCCTCCCCCTGACTCGGGTGGGTTGCTGACCTACGTCGGCGCCAAGGACCCGTTGGACCACGTGATCGGGTGCGAGGTCGAGGTCATCGACCCGCCCACGGCGCTGCTGCGCCACTACCGCCTCTGGTGAGGCGACCGGGCGGCGCGCCGTTTGCCGAGGCCGGGTTGGGGCACCGGGGTGGCACGACGCCCGCCTCACGAAGGAGCAGCCCATGAAGAAGATCCCCCTCCTCATCGCCGGCGCAGTCGGCTACGTGCTCGGCAGCAAGGCCGGACGAGGACGCTACGAGCAGATCAAGTCCGGGGCCCAGAAGGTCGCGGAGAACCCCCGCGTCCAGGCGGCGACGCACAAGGCCCAGGAGACCGTGGCGACGCAGGCAGCAGCGGCAGCCGACGTCGCCAAGGACAAGGTCTCGGGGGCGGCCACGGCCGCCGCCGACAAGGTGCGGCACGAGGCCTCCATCCAGCCGGCTCCCTAGGGGCGACGTACCGATCGAGCGGCTCAGGTGAGCTTCACCCTTTTGGGTGAGGCCGCCTGACTTGCCCTCGACCCTGCTGCCCGGCCAGGATTCGCCCATGTCCGGCCCACGCATCCGGCTCGCCATCGTGGCCGAGCAGGAGGTCATCTCCGCAGGTCTATCCAGCGTTCTCGGGGTCTATGGCGACCAGGTCGAGGTCGTCTCCTACACGCCCTACGGAGGCATGGACGCCCCCGACGTCGTGCTCTACGACGTCGTCGCCCTCAACGAGGGAGACGCGCCCGACCTCGACCACCTGGTGAAGGAGACCGACGCCGCCGTCGTCGCGATCGCACGCGACCTCCGGCCGGACCTCGCCGCCCAGGCGCTCGCGCGCGGGGTCGACGGGTGCATCTCGCTGGCCGCCCCGGGCGAGCAGCTGCTCGCGCTCGTCCAGGCCGCCGCGGCGGGTGACCTCGCGGGCGACCTGACCCTCGACGACGCGGGGGTCGAGCAGCCCTTCGAGCGTCTCGGCATGGACGCCGGGCTGACCAACCGCGAGACCGAGGTGCTCGGCCTGATCACCCAGGGCCTGACCAACGTCGAGATCGCCGAACGCCTCTACCTGAGCATCAACTCGGTCAAGACCTACGTGCGGTCCGCCTACCGGCGGATCGAGGTCACGACCCGCAGCCAGGCGGTCGCCTGGTGCATCCAGCACGGCTTCGCCCCTCCCGACGCGTCCTGACGGGACGGCTCAGCTGTCCGAGGCGACGAGCAGGTGGGGTACGACGACCAGTAGCGCGCCGACGAGAACCGCGACCGAGGTCCCGGCCACCGCTGCGGCCCGGTCGCCGAGCACCACGTCGAAGACGAAGACGACCATCCCGACGATCAGCAGCGCGAGGGTGCCGAGCACGGCGTGCATGAGGAGGTGCGCGGAGGTGATCAGCCGGTCCTTGATGTGGTGCCCGGCGAGCCGGCGGTGGATCGCCACGGGGGTCAGCACCAACGCCGTCGTGACCGCGGCGATGATGACCAGCCCGAGGTAGAGGGACCGCTGGAAGTCGTCGAGGTCGCCGAAGGACTCCTGGAACGGCAGCGTCAGCAGGATGCCCGCGAGCAGCTGCACGCCGGTCTGCATCACCCGGAGCTCCTGCAGCATGTCGTTCCACTTGCGGTCCAGGCGCTCCTCGTGGGACTCGTCGCGGCCGTCGGCGGCGCTCATGCGTGCGCGCCGGTGCCGAGCAGGACCGACGTACCAACGCCGCGGGCGAGGTCGGCCGGGGTGTCCCAGACCTCGACGCACCCGGCGTCGAGGAGCTCCGCCTCGGTGATCCCGCCGGTCAGGATGCCGATGCAGGCCACGCCGGCATCCGCCGCGGACCTCGCGTCCCAGACCGTGTCGCCGAGCAGTACGGCCCGGTCGGCCTGCGCGCCCACCGCGTCCAGGGCGCGGCGGACCAGCTCGCCGTCGGGCTTGCTCTGGTCCGCGTCCGGGCCCGAGACGACCGTCTCGAGTGCGGCGTCCGCACCCTCGACCAGGTCGAGCAGGCGGTCGGTCTGGTCGCGCGCGCCGGAGCTGGCCAGGACGAGGCGCAGGCCCCGGGAGCGCAGCGTGTCGAGGAGCTCGGCTGCGCCCGGGGTCGCTGCGATCTCGTGGAAGCGATGGTCGAGATGCTTGGCGTGCCGGGAGCGGATCTCGTCACCCAGCGCCCGCTCCACCGCCTTGCCGGCGACGTGGGGGACCAGGCGGTCGCTCCCCATGCCGATCGCGCGGTGCAGGTGGTGGGACGACACCTCCACGCCGACGTCGCGGAAGGCGTCGCGCCAACAGGTGGTGTGCACGTAGACGGAGTCGACGAGGGTGCCGTCGAGGTCGAGGACGACGGTGTCGACCGGGATGTTCGGTTGGGGTGCCATGGGGATCCTCCGGGGGGTTCGACCTTCGACTCTCGCACGGCTCCCCGGGCACGGTATTCACCCCGAACGGTGGTGTCCGGGCAAACCGCGCGTGGCAACGTCGGAGACGTCCCGAACCGAAGGAGGCAGTCATGCCGGCCAAGAAGGGCCCCGGACCCAGCGTCAAGGATGACGAGCTCTACGAGAAGCTGCGCGACGAGGGCAACAGCAAGGAGAAGTCGGCGCGGATCGCCAATGCCGCCGCCAACGAGTCCCGGTCTGCGGTCGGACAGCGCGGCGGCGAGTCCGGCTCGTACGACGACTGGACGGTCGACGACTTGCGCAGGCGGGCCGCCGAGCTGGAGATCGAGGGCCGCTCGTCGATGACCAAGCGCGAGCTGGTCGACGCGCTGCGCCACCACTAGCCTCGCGTGCTTCGGGTCGTGTGCCTGAGAGTGCGCTCAGACGCTCGCTGAGGCACACGACCCACCCAGCGGGACGCGTGTCCGTCGCCGCACGGGGTACCGGAGTGCCATGGACAACGTGAAGCTGGAAGCAGTGCAGGCTGTGGTCGACCGGGTGACGTCGTGGCAGGACGACGCGACAGCGGGCACCGTCCAGGTCTCGGAGGTGCTGTCCTGACCGGCCCCGACCCGGCGCACCTGCGCCCCGACGGCGTCTCCGACGCCACCGTCTCCGCCCTCGGCAAGCTGTCCGAGGCGCTGGAGGCGGTGGAGGCGGCACGCGGGCACCTCTACGCCTTCCACCGCCTCTGCGGTACGGCGGACCTGACGCTGGGCGACGCGGTCGCGGAGCTCCGCGAGGCCGGCCACGCCGACCTGGCCGACCGGGTCGAGACGGAGCTCGTGGGCCGCAACGTGCTCGAGGGCCGGTGGTCGTTCCAGGTCGTCGAGGACTACGACGAGCACTACTGGTCGGCGTTCCGGGACCTCGAGCGCGCGGCGCGCGACGAGCTGGTCGAGGGCCGCCGCCATCTCTACGAGTCGGAGATGAAGGAGGACCGGCGCACCCACGGCCGGCGCCACCACGAGTCCCGGTGAAACGACTCCGTCGTTCCATTGGGAGTACTCGCTTCGCTCGTACTCCCGCCCGGTGGAGGGCCGGGCCGTGGAGGGCCAGCCCGAGGGCGACTAACCGGCGAGGGGGGCGATCACGTCGGCGGCGAAGCGCTCCATGCCGTCGAGCTTCTGCGCCAGCGTGGCGTCGAGACCGTGGTAGTAGGCCCACGGCATGGTCCACACCTCGGTGATGCCGCCGGCCTGGGCGGCCTCGAAGTGCTCGGGCAGGAAGGCGTCGGACAAGGCGGTGATCACCGAGAAGTCGCCCTCGGCGCCGATCTCGGCACGGACCTCGTGCAGACGCCGTGCGTGGCCGACGGCCTCCTCGATCGTGTAGATGTCGCCGACCCAGCCGTCGTGCCGGGCGGCACGTGCGAACGCGATCTCCGACAGGCCGCCGACGTAGATCGGGATCGGCGCCGCGGGGGAGGGGTTCATCTTCATCCGCGGGGCCGTGTAGAAGTCGCCGGCGAACTCGGTCCAGCCCGGTTGCCACAGGGCCTTCATCAGCGCCAGGCCCTCGTCGGTGCGCTTGCCGCGGGTGCGGAAGTCCTCACCGAGCAGGTCGAACTCCTCGCGGCACCATCCGATGCCGACGCCCAGGGCCACCCGGTCCCCGGACAGCACCGCAGCGGTGCCCACGGTCTTGGCGACCTGGAACGGGTTGCGCATGGAGGCGACGTAGACGCTGGTGAAGAAGCGCACCCGGGTCGTGACCGCGGCGAGCGCACCGACCAGCACCCACGGGTCGGGCCACTCGGCGTCGATGTCCCAGCGACGCTTCCCGTCTGGCGTGTAGGGGTACGGCGTCTCGAGCTCCTCGAGGTCGACCACGTGGTCGGGCACGGAGATCGCGTGGTAGCCCAGCTCGTCGGCGGCGCGGGCCAACGCGATGAGCTGGTCGCAGGGCTGGAACGCCGTGACGATGGAGAAGCGCATGAGCGCAGCCTAGCGGCGAAATAGAACGTGTTCTCGTTTCCGTGGTAGCCCGAGGTCCTAGGGTGTGGCCATGGCGCGCGCGATCCACCACCTCGACCTCTGGGTGAACGACCCGGTCCTCGCGGCTGATGAGTGGGGCTGGCTGCTCGGTGAGCTGGCCTGGGAGATCGACATCGAGGGGGTCTCGTGGGTGCATCCCGACGGCACCTACCTGTTCCTCGAGCGGTCTCCGGACCAGGTCGACGAGCCCTACGACCGGATGCGGCCGGGCCTCAACCACCTCGCGCTGCACGTCGCGAGCCGGGCCCGGCTGGACCGGCTGCGAGCCGAGTCGTCCGCTCATGGCTGGCACGAGATGTTCGCCGACCGCTACCCGCACGCGGGTGGTGACGAGCACGTCGCGCTCTACGTCGAGAACGCGGAGGGCTTCGAGGTCGAGATCGTCGTCGTGCCCGACGACGAGGGCTGAGCGCCCCCGCCGTCGGCGGATCAGCCGAAGATGCTGTAGCCGCCCGGCCCGACGGCCAGGCCGACGATGATCAGCACGACGCCCCAGAGCGTCTCGCCCTTGAAGAGCTGGAAGATGCCGGCGATGACCAGGATCACCGCGATGATCCAGAGGATGAAGCCCATGTCGTACTCCTGACCTAAGGGGGTGCCGGACAGGATGTCCGGCCGGTCTCTTGACGACCACGGCCTCGGTACCCGCAACCGTCGAGTCGCAGTCGTGCGGGTCTTGACTTAAGTTCGAGTCTCGTACTTAATGGGATCGTGACGTTGGTTCTGGGCATCGACTCCTCGACACAGTCGACCAAGGCACTGCTCGTCGACGCCGCCGACGGCACCGTCGTCGCCTCGCGCAGCGCCCCTCACCCGCCCGGCACGGAGGTCGACCCGCGCACCTGGCTGGCGGCGTACGACGACGCGACCGAGGGCCTGCTCGAGCGGGCCGAGGCGATCGCCGTGGGCGGCCAGCAGCACGGCCTGGTCGCGCTGGGCGACGACGGCGAACCGGTGCGCGACGCGCTCCTGTGGAACGACACGCGCTCGGCCGACGCCGCCCGGACCCTGGTCGACGAGATGGGCGGCCCCGACGCGTGCGCCGCCGCCGTCGGCAGCGTCCTCGTCGCGTCGTTCACTGCCAGCAAGCTGCGCTGGGTGCGTGACCACGAGCCGGAGACGGCTGCGCGGGTACGCCAGGTGCTGCTCCCGCACGACTACGTCTCGCGCCATGCGTCCGCTCCCGGGACGGCCCCGTTCACCGACCGCGGCGACGCGTCGGGGACCGGCTACTTCGCCACCGCTGCGGGCGAGTGGCGTCCCGACCTGGCCGCCGCGGCGCTGGGCCACGACGTCGCGCTGCCCCGGGTCGCGCCCGCCGGCAGTGTCGCCGCCCACTCCGCCGCTGGCCGGGTCGTCGCACCGGGCACCGGCGACAACATGGGCGCGGCGCTCGGCCTGGGTCTGCTGCCCGGGGACGTCCTGGTCTCGATCGGCACCTCGGGCGTGGCCTCCGCGGTGACCGCGACACCCGTCGCTGACGGCACCGGCAGCGTGACCGGCTTCGCCGACGCGCAGGACGGGTTCCTGCCGCTCGTGGCCACCGTCAACGCCGCCCGGATCCTGGCCCACCAGGCCCGGTGGCTCGGGGTCGACCTGGACACCCTCTCCGACCTCGCGCTCGCGTCGGTCCCCGGAGCCCACGGCGTCACCCTGCTGCCCTACTACGGCGGCGAG
>Ga0172379_10008948_pt1 | contig 12468 bp, 10 predicted proteins | sample GrowelOW334metaG_FD_119756 | JGI IMG/M metagenome (GOLD analysis project Ga0172379, IMG submission 119756) | Groundwater microbial communities from an aquifer near a municipal landfill in Southern Ontario, Canada - Groundwater well OW334 metaG | ecosystem: Environmental > Aquatic > Deep... | reverse complement strand
TCAAGCATGCGCTCCGTCATTTGCATGCTGCCGATGATTCCGATTTTCATATAAGATATTTAGCAATTAAAAGTTAGCAATTAGAAATTATTAAAAACAATAATAATTCATTCTTTTTTCCAGTTCTGTCTGTTTTTCATTCTAACCGTATATAACTTTTCCGTGAAGCCGCCGTTTTCTACGAATGCTTTTTCTAATGCACGCAGTTGCTGGTCGAGCAGGTAATTGGTTTGATGGATTAGGCAAATTAAAACATTTGCAGCAATCTCGGAATCAGTCATATAAGACGAATAAGTCGCAGATGACCTATCTTGCACGTAGGCCAACTGCCTGATTTTTTGGGCTTCCGTATTTTCTTTTTCCCACTGTGCGAAACCGCGTTGGCGCACGTAATCTTCGTAATCAAGCAGAAGCTCTTCCAGACTTGCACGTGCTACATTAACCAGTTTAATTTCAGTTTTCTTTGAAGTGCCGGAAGCCTGGCAACCTTCCGCGATATTTTGTCTACCGGAACGCGCCGCTTGCACCATTTGGTCGCGCATTCGGTGCTCTTTAACAAAACGGTTGCAAAACTCCGCAGTTAAATCGTAAACAACTGTTGCACTTTGAAACGATTTGAGTTGGCGGTAGCCTCCGTGCGGGTCTATCAACTGGGAGTTATTGGTCATATTGGACTTATTGAACCTATTCGACCTATTTCCCATGACACTTTTTAAACTTCAACCCACTCCCGCACGGGCATAGGTCATTTCTACCAACATCTTTAAACTTCGGATCCCGAGATTCGAGATTCGAGATTCGAGATTCGCTCTGGTCTAGTTCGTCCGCAGTTTTTGCGGCGCCGGAAAAGATGAGCGGTTTTTCGCTTGCAAGACGTTGGCTGAACTGGCGAATCGCCACTTGCTGCGCGACGGGAATTTTGAAAATGGCGTGCGCGACTTGTTTGTTGATTAATGCATTCAACTCGTTAAACATGCGATAAGCCTCGCGTTTGTACTCGACGAGCGGATCGTGCTGCGCATAGCCGGTAAGCCCGATGCCGCGGCGCAAATGATCGATGGCATCAAGATGCTCAATCCATAAATCATCGTACGAGCGCAGTAAAACGCCCTTCTCGATGTCTGCCATGAAAGCTTGATCGACGATTGTTTCTTCGATTTTTATATAAGCCTGACGCGCCAAATCCATGCACGCGGTGATAATCTTCGTTCTGACTTCCGCCATGCCCTGCTTGCCTGTTGATGGACTTTCGAAAGCTTTGATGACGGACGTCGCGTCGTATTCAGCGGGCAGCAAAGCGTTGACTGCTTTGGCGACTTCTTCCAAATCCCAAAGAGACGAATCCTCCGCACCGGTGTGAAAAAAAACCGTTTGCTCAATTTCATTTTCAACAGCCTCCAATATTTTCTTTTTAAGAGGTCTCTCACCGTCTTCGGTGGCTTTAACGGCATCTTCCAAAATTTGACGGCGCTGGCTGTAAATGGCGGTACGATGTTTGTTGATGACATCGTCGTATTCAAGAAGATGTTTGCGAATGTCAAAATTATGGCCTTCCACTTTTTTCTGTGCGCCTTCGATGGCCTTGGAAAGCATTTTGCTTTCTATCGGTTCGTCTTCCGGAATCTTTAAAAAGTCCATGCGTTTTCTCATGCTGTCGGAACCGAAGATACGCATCAAATCATCTTCGAGCGAAACATAAAACTGCGTGGAACCCGGGTCGCCTTGGCGGCCGGCGCGTCCTCGCAACTGATTATCGATGCGGCGGCTTTCGTGGCGTTCCGTGCCAAGCACATGCAAACCGCCGAGAGATTTAACCTCATTTCCCTCATCGTCAATCGGCGGATTGCCGCCCAGGATAATGTCGACGCCGCGGCCTGCCATATTAGTTGCGACTGTCACGGCGCCTTTGCGGCCGGCTTGAGCGATCCATTCGCCTTCACGCTCATGATTTTTTGCGTTCAAAAGATTAAACGAGATGCCTTCCATCTTTAGTAATTCTCCCAAAATTTCGTTCTTTTCAATTGACGCGGTGCATACCAAAACAGGCTGTCCCAACTCGCGCAAACGCTTGATCTCGCGCACAACCGCCATAAACTTTCCTTTCTCCGATTTATAAACGCGATCAGGAGAATCTTTGCGTTGAATTTGTTTATTGGTAGGAATCTCCACGACTTCGAGTTTGTAGATTTTATAAAACTCTTCAGCTTCCGTAAGCGCAGTACCTGTCATGCCGGCAAGTTTGTCGTACATGCGAAAGTAATTCTGAAAAGTAATCGTTGCCATAGTGACGCTCTCGCGCTGAATGGCGACATGTTCTTTTGCCTCAATAGCCTGATGCAATCCCTCGCTGTAACGGCGGCCGATCATCAAGCGGCCGGTAAACTCGTCGACTATCAACACCTCGCCGTCTTTAACGACATAGTCCTTGTCGCGCTTGTACATGGCATGCGCGCGCAAAGCATTTTCCAAATGATGGACTTGCTTGACTCCGCCCTGCGCATAAAGATTTTCGATGTTCAGCCATTGCTCCATTTTTGAGATGCCGGCTTCGGTAATTGATGCAGTTCTCAACTTTTCGTCGATCACATAATCAGTGTCAACTTCCAATTTTGGAACAAGTTCCGCAAAACGCAAATACATTTCACTCGACTCTTCCGCAGGACCGCTGATGATTAGCGGCGTGCGCGCTTCGTCGATCAAAATCGAGTCGACTTCGTCAACAATTGCGTAATGCAATCCCCGCTGCACCATTGCATCGAGTGAGACGACCATGTTGTCGCGCAGATAATCAAAACCGAATTCGTTGTTTGTTCCGTAAGTTATATCAGCCGCATAAGCCTCTTTGCGCGAAACAGGACGCAGATAATCCATGTCAACTTTAAAAGATCCTGTTTCGTCGCGGTTTTCGTCATGCTGCGGTTCCGCTTTAAAAGTCGGATCGTAGACATAACCGCTTTCATGCTGGATACAACCGATCGTCAAACCAAGCGCATAATAAACCTGACCCATCCAAACGGTATCGCGGCGAGCCAAATAATCGTTGACGGTAATCAAGTGGACGCCTTTGCCTTCGAGCGCATTCAAATAAACCGGCGCAACGGCAGTCAAAGTTTTACCTTCACCGGTGCGCATCTCGGCAATCTGGCCTTGCTGCAAAACATATCCGCCGACAAGCTGCACGTCGTATTGGCGTTGTTTAAGATTGCGCCAAGATGCCTCGCGGGCAACCGCAAAAGCCTCGGACGAAATATCGTCTAAATTAGCGCCTTTTAACAACCGCTCCTTAAATTCCAGGGTTTTTTGTTTTAAACCTTCGTCCGACAACGTTTTTATACTGGGTTCCAGCGCATTTATCTGTTCAACAAATGGCCTAATCTTACGCAAAACCTTTTCATTTGGATCACCGAAAATTTTCTTTATTATTGACATAATATCGCTATCTTACGCAGAAAAACGCCGAAAGTCAAAATAGCCCCTTTGTCATTTCGACCGAAGCGTTCCTCTCCTCTGTCATTTCGACCGAAGCGTAAAAGCGAAGTGGAGAAATCCTATCGCCTCCAACACAATTGCTTCAGTGATTCTGTTCTGAGATCTCTCGACTCCGTCCAACTCCGCTCGAGATGACAGATGAAGGTCAGATTCGGTCGAGATGACGAAGCTATGGACTAGACAGTTGCTCCGCGCAGTGACTCGCGGGTTTTTTCTTTCCAGGCCGTAATCTCTTCGCGCAAGTGATCGCGTACCTTGTCTATGGCTTTGTATAAATTCTCTTCTTGCTTTTCGACTTTAAAAATGTTGCCCGGCACGTCTACAGCCGCTGAGCACATATAGATATCGCCTTTGTTGTGATGATGATTATCAAGGCCGAGATCAACCTCGATATGAATGATGTTGTCGTAAAATTTCTCCAAAGACGTCAGTTTTTCTTCGGCATATTGCTTGATCGCGTCCGTAAGCTCCATATTGGCCGCACGAATGTTGATTGTCATAGCAAGATCAATTATGAATTAAGAATTAAGAATTAAGAATTTTGGATGTATCCACACCTATTAGAAGATTAGACTGGGTGCGAGACATCGTCAAAAGCCGATGAGCTGAACTTCGTCCTCAAGCATAATATTGTAATCGTCACGGACTTTCATTTTTACTTTGCTCGTCAACATCAAAACGTCCTGCGCAATTGCATCACCTAAGTTGATTATAAAATTTCCGTGTTTTTCGCTGACCTGCGCGCTGCCGATTTTTTCTCCCAGCATCCCGACTTGTTGAATAAGCCAGCCTGCTGAAATGGACTTTTTAGCCAGCATGTCCGCCGGAATTTCTTTGACGTCTTGTTTTAGACGCTCGAGTTCGCTCTCGTCTTTAAAAACAAAGTTTTTAAACATGCAGCCCGCGCTGCCGAATTCCAAAGGCTGTTTTTCTTTGCGCATCTGCAAAACCTCTTCTATGCGTTTTTTTAAAGGCTCAGGATCAGTTGGCGTCAACTTAAAAGTGGCGCGAAAAATCACATGCGGCTCGTGTTTAAAAAGGCTGTCGCGATAACCGAATGCACATTTTGCATTTGGATAAACTTCGGGTTTACCTGTTTTAATATCGTAGCAGTCGACGGTAACCAAACTATCTTTGACTTCTCCGCCGTAACAGCCCGCATTGCCGTAGATCGCACCGCCGACCGTGCCGGGGACTCCAACCGCCCACTCTAAACCGCCAAGCCCGGCTTCCGCAGTCTGGCGTGCGACTGCGGACATTATCGCACCTGCTTCGACGGTAGCCGTCTGCTGGCGGAGTTTAACGTCGCGAAAAGCAATTTGAATCGCCAAACCGTCGTAGCCGGAATCCGATACGAGCATGTTCGAACCGCCGCCAAAAACAATCCAAGGGATGTCCAACTTTCTCGCAACGGCAGCCGCGTCTAAAATAACGCTCGGTTCATTGGCGATTATGAATAAACGAGCCGGACCTCCGATGCGCAAATTCGTATGCTTGCTCATCGGTTCATTTTCCACCACGTCTGGAAATTGTTTTTTGAATGCGGAAATTGTTTCTGTGTTCATAGTTGATTCCCCCTTTGTTTCCCCCCTTACCGAAGGGGGGCCTTTAGTTACGGGAGTTAATTAAATCATATATCACTTTCTTAACAACTTCAAAATTTTCCGTTACCTCTTTATTGGTAAACCTGATAATTCTTAAACCATATCCCTCCAACACCGATGTCCGAACACTGTCATTACCGATTCCCATTTCAGATAAATGCGAATCGCCATCGACTTCTATAACCAACTTCAACTCCGGACAATAAAAATCAGCAATGTAATGATCAATTATACGTTGACGGTAGAATTGCGGCTTAATGCCTTGCAAACAATCATACCAAAGTTTTTTCTCCTCTTTAGTTGCATTTTTGCGATTTTCTTGCGAACGCTTTTTGAGATCCGGATCATACGGCAAAAAACGACCACATCCGATTAACTTTGACATAACATTAAACTTCTTAAAGCCTCCCTTATTTAAGGGAGGTGCCTCGTCCTACGAGGCGGAGGAATTGACTATCGAAACCGGAGTACGAAGCACCGCCTTGCGTAAAAAACCATCGATATCCCCCGCACCAATCACGACGCAAACGTCGCCCGGCTGCAAAAGCTCAAAAGTTCTTTTGACCGCAGCATCGGGATTTGGAGCGTACTCCAATACTCGTGACTCGGTAATCGAATTTCGGTTATCAAGACTCGAATCCCGATCTTCGATTCCCGAAAACCGATCTTTAATGGCATCAAGCAATTTTTGCGATGACATGTCAGCATCTTCCACTGCGCTGCGACCGGCTACGTCATAAATCTCGCAAAGAATAAGAACGTCAGCTTGATCAAAACAAGTTACAAAATCATCAAACAATTGCTTTGTGCGATTTTTATGATGAGGTTGAAAACAAAGAACGACTCGCTTGTCGGGAAAAGCTTGTTTGACTCCGGCGATGGTTTCGCGCACAGCAGTCGGATGATGGCCGTAATCAGAGTAGACTTGCGCACCGTTAAGATCGCCGACAAACTCCATGCGGCGCCAAATGCCGGCAAACTCTTTAACCGCAGTCCATATCGCTTCGGACGCAGCTCCGAGCTCATGTGCCATGACAGCGGCGGCAGCGACGTTCATTGCGTTGTAATCACCGATCAAAGACGACTCCAACTTCCAGTTCTCGGCGCCAAAATTGATTTTTACTTCCATTCCCTTTGCTCCATGCGAACTTTCCATCATTGCATCGTACGATTGACTTTTCAGTTTGACGGTCGAACTGCGCCCGAATTTTACAACTTTCATTTCATGCAGCTTGATCGTATCTACGGCTTTCATCGCCTGTTCCGACTCGCCATTAACGACGACGATCGCGTCTTTTTTTGTCTGCCGAAGCAAACGTTCAAACGTATGACGCATGTCGTCTACATCTTTAAAAATATCAGTGTGATCAAGCTCGATGTTATTTATAATCAAAGCCGACGGATGGAAATCCAAAAAATGCCGCGCATATTCATCTCCCTCGATGATTACCAAATCGGAATTTCCCAAACGCAAATTCGCATCCGGCCAGCCAGGCACTCGGCTGCCGATGATCACCGTCGGATCAAGACCGCCTTTGATGCACATATTGCCCAGCAAAGCCGTCGTCGTGCTCTTGCCGTGCGTGCCCGTTACTAAAACCACTTTTTTATCTTTAAACCATTCTCCCAAAAATTCAAAATTCGACAAATCTGAAATGTGCCGCCCCTTGGCTGCAATGCGCTCCGGATTATCATCTCGCGAAGCGGAAGTATGAATCACAGCCTGGCAATCCTCCGCAAGATTCCTTTCATCGTGCGGACCGATGATGACTTTGATGCCTTTGGCCTGCAGCTCTTTTGTAATTGGTGTTTCCGCCAAATCAGATCCGCTGACAATCACTCCTGACTGCGACAACAACTTGGCAACGGCAGACATGCTGATTCCGCCGATGCCGACCAAATGAACGCGCTTAAGTTTATGAACGTCTAACATAATTTATTTTACTCACCGAAATAGTTTTTCAACGCTTTGTCCAAAGCCTCCATAAGTTTTGGTCTACCGTATATCTGGAGATTGTCACGAAGTTTTTTCCAATATCTATAAGATTCTGCCTTAGTCATATTTCTATCAACCGTCCAGCCTGCAATGTATGACGTTATTTTCTCAGATATCTGTTCAACGCTTTTTTTGGGAATCGCCGCGCGCGCAGCCATCCGCCGGCTGTCGGCTTCTTTTTCTTTGCGTGATTTTTTACTGACTTGATTAAAAGTCAGCTGGTCGTAATATTCTCCAAGGCTGTCGCCCCAAACTTTCAGCATCCCATCATCTCTGTTCATTTCATGGATAAAATCGCCGATTTTATTACCCGACTCCGGAACAGACTCGTTCGAGCTGCCTGTTATCTTTTCTTCAAATCTAAATTCCATATTTGATTAACTCACTATGCCGCTATTATACAGAAAGGCATATTTGTATCTAAAGTCTAGCGTAAAAGAAAAGAGGACGCTAGAACGTCCCCATAAAGAGATAGACTGACGAACAGTCGGCTTTGCCGGAATCTGCACGCCAGCTTCCCAAGTGCAAGTAGCCGTATTGGCGCAACATAGCGTCGCGCCGTACGAGAACAGCATCCAGATTGCCATCAAAATCCGTCTCGTCTCCGGAGATAACGGCTGAATGGACGCTGAACTCGCGCTTAAGAGGAGCGAGTGCCTGGCTCATTGCAAGATGTGCGCCGACAAGAAAGAAAGTTATCGGCGCGACGGCTATCGCCACAAGAAGCCAATTTCTGCACGTCCGCAAACCCATCAGACGGGCCAGTCTTGCGCCGAGTGCGGTGATCGCGATTCCGAATGTCACAAAGACCGTCGCCGCCATTCCAAGTTCAAGAAACAGCTCAAGGTTGCTTAAGCCAAACGTCCCGCGGGACGCATTAGGTACGGCTGAAGCGAGCAACGCCAGCAGGCCAAAAGCCACCGCACCCTTCCAGTTAAACACCTCGTCGGACCAAGTTCTGATGACTGCACCGCGAGCATTCAGCATTTATTTTCCGCTTTCTCCCCCGCCGGTTCGTAAGAAAGAGCAAGGCAGAAATACTACCGCCGAATGGGTGGGATGTCAATCGCTGACAGATCAACGATACTTTCGAAAGAGTGACAGCTTTTCCTCATCGCTTAATCCATCCAAATCAACATAGGTTTTGTTATCATCAGCCAAAGCCACTGCCCTCGGTTCTGTCGAAAGCTCCGCCTCGGCAAGACTGCGCGAAAAATAGTCCGCGACTTCATCGTCCCTGATGCGCCACTCCTCGAAGTTGACTTCGGCTGCAGCTTCGACTCTGACTTCCGGCACTTGAACCTCAACGTTTTGAGCCGCAGGAATTTCCGAAATTCGCGAGACCGCTTTTTCCGCTGTCTTCTTATTACCAAGCAAGCCGACTCCGCGTAGAACTTGAGTAAAAGTTCGCACAATCGGAGACCGTCTGCTTTGAACAACGGCGGGCTTTGCCGACGGAAAGTTGAAGATCCTCGATGCTTTTCTGCGCATAGCCTCTTCTTTGTCAGCATTTTCAAAAAGCCTACGCGGACCCGTAATGCGTTCGTCGTACATAACCGTGATACTACAGAGCTCTTTGTAGTCACTTCCCTCTCTCAAGAACAGCCTGAGCAGAACTGTTCCGTACGGAACGACAACATAACTGTCTCCGGCACGACCCTTGAACATGTCATTCGTTAAGTATCTGGCAAACGCATTCGCTTTCCCGATACACTGCATCGCCCTGTTCATGTATGCGACACTGGACCTTGCCATATCGTTCAACACTTTATCAGGGACTTGGCACTTACTTTTCAGCACAAGAGTACCCTTTTGAGTAATCCAAGCTTTAGGTGCCACATGGCTCTCAAACCACTCTCGACTTCCGGACGCTTTGCGTTTCGATGCATCCGTGTTTAAACTCTTTGTTTTCAAGGCTGGCGGATGAATGGATATCTTCGAGGCCTTCCTGCGTACAGCATCTTCTTTGGCGGACCGCACATCCGCACGCATCGCAGCCTCGACGAAGGACAGAAGACGCTCCGCGTGATTTGCTCTTTGAATCCACAAAGAATCTTTGCCTACGCCTCCAGCGTCTGCAATTACTTCATTCATGAGGCGCCTGATCAAACCAGGCATGTCATTGATCGACTCAAGATTGGGCTGCGCCATCTTTTTGCGCAGTTCAGACTCGATGACAAAACCGCTTTCGTCTACCCATTCTCTTTTTTCCGCGTCGATTTGTGACTCGACAATATGCACGAACCGCTCGCAGCGGTTGCAAATCCAGTTGACGTGGCGTCTGTTAAAGCCTGCACGCTGCATCGCGAGATACGTTCTGTGTAACTCATCTTCTGAAAGATGATTAAACGGCACTTTTGCCATCGCTGCGAACTTTTTCTTCCGTGCCGATTCCGACAGCACCGCTTTCTTGGGCGGTAAAATGCTCTCAGGCAATTCGAAACCGTTTTTCGCGCAGAACTCTTCGTCCGACATAGCCAGATCTATTCCCGCTACAAATCGCTCTGCGTTTTTCGGGTCGCAAAGCAACTCAGCGAAGTCATCGTCGTAACCCGCGTCGGACAGCGCGACAACCGTTGCATGTCGTTTTTTGCCGGGCAAATTATCAAGCCTATCGTCGATAAAGATCTCCCTGTCTTTAAGAGGAACAACAGGCGCAGCAAAGTCAGCCCAATGAACGGCTTGAACCAGCCGTGCGTTCTTTCCGTTGCGCAGTCTCAGCCACTTGGCATGCTCCCACGTCCCGCCCGCCAAAGCAATGGCGGAGAACATGCGGCAAACCAATTCTGACGAACTCTTCCTTAATGGCTTTCCCATGATTTTCCGCCTTTCTGTTGTCGATGAACGTGACAATCATATATTTTCTGCACAGACAGTCAACTCTTCGACAAACCGATGGGCACTTTGACCAACTCTACACATGTGCTTGTCAATGGAGTAAGCTTTTTGCATATTTGTTTATATAACCAAACCTATGTTTACCGCCATACAGAACAATGACCCTCAAATGTTCGATTTATTGAAGGCCGAGGAAGATCGCCAACGCGATGGTTTGACGCTCATTCCGTCCGAGAATCACACTTCCGTATCAGTGCTGGAAGCGCTTTCAAGCGTTCTGTCCGATAAATACGCGGAGGTTATCCGGGCAAACGCTATTACCCGGGCAATGAAGTTGCCGACAAAGTCGAGTCGTTGGCGCGCGACAGAGCCAAGGCGCTTTTTGGAGTTCCGCACGCCAACGTTCAACCATATTCCGGCAGTCCTGCGAATCTGACGATTTACTCCGCGATTTGCGAACCAGGCGAGACGATCATGGGTTTAAATCTTTTGGACGGCGGACATTTAACGCACGGCTGGAAATTTTCCATGACTTCCAAATTTTGGAAAAGCGTTCCATATCACATGACAGCGGACGGCATGATTGACTTGGATGAAGTTAGACGCCTTGCTCTCGAAAACAAACCGAGAGTGATTGTCTGCGGAGGAACTGCAATACCGCGCGCGATTCCTTTTGCTGAGTTTGCAAAAATCGCAGACGAAGTCGGTGCATATTTAATGGCTGACGTTTCTCACATCGCAGGGTTAATAGCTGGCGGCCAACACGAAAGTCCCGTTTCACATTGTCACATCGTGATGACCACGACGCACAAAACTTTGCGCGGACCTCGCGGCGCCATGATCATGGTGACGCAAAAAGGTTTGGACAAGAATATTGAACTCGCTGATAAAATCGACAAAGCGATTATCCCAGGTTTGCAAGGCGGACCGCATTTGAACACGATCGCTGGAATCGGAGTTGCTTTGCTAGAAGCATCGAGACCTGAATTCAAAGATTACGCAACAAGAGTCGTCGACAATGCAAAAACTCTTGCGCAAGAGTTGACGTCGCACGGACTTAAACTCGTTTCCGGCGGAACCGACAATCACTTGATACTGATGGACTTGACGACAACCGGACCGGGCCGCGGCATGTTCGTCGATCTTGCCTTGGACCGCATCGGCCTTTGCGCCAATCGCAATACAATTCCGAACGACCCGAGCAATGCGTTTTATCCGAGCGGTTTGCGCCTGGGTTCGCCGGCATCGACGACTAGAGGCATGGGCGAAACGGAGATGAAACAAATTGCAGATTTAATCGCAAAAGTCATCGAGCACACAAAAGACTTTCAGCTTCCCACAGACAAAGAAGAACGCCTCGCATTAATCAAACAATTCAAAGAATCTCTCAAGACTGATACGTGGTACGAACCATTGAGAGTAGAAGTAAGAGAGCTTTGCAATAAGTTTAAGGTGCCGGGGTTGGAGTAGCACTGTCACGGCCGGGGCCGGACCCCCCCCTCTATCCGACCCTCATTTTGACGATATTGCGGGCCACTTTTCCCCCGTCGAACAGGGGAAAGGTAGTTGTTTTGTTTTTGAAGTGAGACGCCCTCCGAGGGCGTCTCTACAGAATGACTGATTAACTCCTTTCCCTCGTCTGACAGGTGAAAGGTGTCACCGCAATAAAATTTAATAGAGGTGACGGATAGAGGGGGTTGGACAAACCTGTAAAAACGCACTATCCTATTGCCCATGCAACGCATTCCGGGCAAACAAATCGCCCAAGAAATCTTGGACGAACTTAAAGATCAAATTCGCGCCAAAAGCCTTAAGCCAAAACTCGGCGTTTTGCTCGTAGGCGAAGATCCAGCTTCGGCGCTTTATGTTTCGCTCAAACGCAAAGCCGCGGATGAAATCGGTGTCCTGACCGACTTTAGACAGTTGTCGGCCGACACTCCGGATTCTGAAATCATCAAACTCATAAAAGAATGGAACGTCGACAAGAGCGTTAACGGCATTTTAATTCAAATGCCCGTTCCCGAAGGACATGATGCGGATGCGCTGGTACAAGCGATGGACCCGCAAAAAGATTCGGACGGATTTCATCCGGCGAATGTCCAATCGCTTGAAAACGGAGAGGCAAAAGTCATTTCACCTTTACACGAAGGTATACTGCGTTTAATCGCCGCGACGCCCATCGAACCGAATCACTCGCTCTGCATCATTCTTGCCAACACGCACACTTTTGCAGATCCTCTCAAATACATCTTGGAACGCGCCGGCGCAACAGTGGAAGTGATGCTCGCCGATCACAAAGACGATAAACGACTGCGCGAGGCGGACGTCATAGTCGTCGCAGTCGGTAAAGAAAAATTTTTGACCTCAAACGGCGTTAAACCTGGCGCTTGCGTCATCGACGTCGGCATAAACAAATCCGCAGACAACAAAGTCCGCGGAGACTTCGATTCCGAAGCCTGCGCCGACATGGAAGGCTACTACTCCCCCGTCCCCGGCGGCGTAGGGCCGATGACGGTGGCGTTGCTTATGAAGAATGTGGTG
>Ga0172379_10008947_pt1 | contig 12470 bp, 7 predicted proteins | sample GrowelOW334metaG_FD_119756 | JGI IMG/M metagenome (GOLD analysis project Ga0172379, IMG submission 119756) | Groundwater microbial communities from an aquifer near a municipal landfill in Southern Ontario, Canada - Groundwater well OW334 metaG | ecosystem: Environmental > Aquatic > Deep... | reverse complement strand
GAAGGCAGGATTCAGAATAAAACCGAATTTGAGTTCAAATTCAATTCTGTCTCCTGAATTCTGACTACTGAATTCCTAGTTTTGAAATTACCTCGAAATATTTGTTTATTGACGGCTCCTAGGGGATTTTAAGGTTTCAATTTCCAGTTCCCATCGGAATTAATTTCCGGAAAATATTATTTGGATATTGGATCTTCTCTTTTTCCGCCTGATTTAATTAAAAAAAACGCTAAAGGAGATTTGATATGTCGGAGAACATAAAACCGGAAAACAGGATTAGGAAGACAATTTTGCTGATCGGTTTGATTGCGCTTGTAATTGTCCTTTCAACTCTCAGCAGGAAACTGGGACTGGGGTTCCTGAGGATGAAAGCACTGGATGCCCTGCGTGTGTGCGACCTCCTGACCCTGTTTGTTTTCGCCCCGTCTGTAATAATGCTCGGATGGACGCTTTTTAAAACAACATGCGTCAGGAGATCCGTCATGTTGGAGGGTGCCGTCATCATTGGTATTTTCCTCCTTGGAATGGGTTTCGGGATGCACGAACCCGCGAATGTGCTGAATGGCGGTGCCGGCATCCCGAAGGCGTTGAAAGAAAGCCTCGATTTTTTCGACAACTGTCTCGGGCACTGGATTTTCTTTGCCGGATTCATGGTGGTGACAATATCTCTCTCCGCCGCTGAAACGCGTGATCCGCATGGGTGTCCCGTTCCCAAATGGATACTGGCGGTTGCAATTGTGTCCGGGCTTGCGATGGCTGCTTCAATCTATGGAAACATGGTCAACGAGAAAACCGGTGTTGATATCGCCGTACTGGTCGCCTCTTTCCTTGCAATGCTGGCTTTTCACATGATGAACGGAAAGGCGTCTCTTTCGAGGATTCCCATCACGCTCATGCTTTATATTGCATTTGGGCTTGGGGCTCTGTCCACTCTTCTGAAATGGTGGATTTGATCCACTGACGGTACATGAAGGAACCTTCGACGAATACCGCCGGCCCAAGGCGGCGTATGAAACCGTCAAGTCAATCTTCACATCGTCCGGATCTGCAAGACAGGCCCAGAATCAATGATATTGCGAGATCCGCAAATCACCGGCGACAAGCGGCATTTATTTAAGAATCTTTATTTTTCTCCATTGACTTATCCGCCATATTGGTATATCATTGGTTTATGTTTATATGTGTTAATGTTGTTTTGTTTAAAAATAAAGGAGAGAAATAGATGCAAGCTGATCCCCGTCCGAGTTTTGGGTTTGACCCTCTGCCCGCCGAAATTAATCGGGACAGGAAGGCGCTGACAGAGCATATAAAACTTTATGCGCGCAATCTTGGCGCCGATGTGGTCGGCATAGCTCCCATGAGCCGTTTTGAGGGTGCGCCCAAACAGATGGATCCGCGTTATATAATGCCTGAGGCGAAGTCATGCATAGCCATGGCTTTCCGTATCCTGAGGGGTTCGCTGAGGGGGATAGAGGAAGGGACGTTTTTCAGCAACTATTCCGCCATGGGGTATGGTGCGATCACTTATATGTTTTTGCCGTTGGCGGTAGTTAACCTGAGTCGTTATATTGAGGACATGGGCTATGAATCGTTTCCCATGGGGCATCAGAGCGACTGGCGGGCGATAGACAATGAAGGACATCTCAGGCAGGGATTCAGCAAACCGGTTTCACCGGACAAGCCGGCTCCGGACATCATGGTGCATCTGCGGATTGCCGGATATCTCTGCGGTCTTGGCGAGATAGGATGGAGTAAGATGCTTATCACCCCGGAATTCGGCCCCGCCGTCCGCGTGGGCCTGGTATTCACAGAGCTTGATCTTGAACCTGATCCGATATATGACGGAACTAAGCTTTGCAACAGATGCATGGCTTGCGTGAAGGCCTGCCCCGGAAATGCAATGAGCAAAGATAAATCAGTGAAAGTCAATGTTTGCGGCAATGAACTTGAATGGGGTGAAATTGATTGCGAAGGCTGTGATGAAGCCTTCCGAGGCGCTGAAAAGATTCCGGAAGGAGACGAAAGTAAGGGGTATTATGTTCAAGGCAAAGACAGTTACCGTCCAAACCGCATAACACCGTTTTATCAGACGCCGCCGAAAGTCTACACTTCAGGCAAGGCGATATGCGGGGCGGGGGGATGCACAAGGGCGTGCCTGGCGAGTTTGGAGGCCAGAAATGTCCTGACAAGAAAAATGAAAAAACCTTTCCGCCGTTACAAGCCGTGGTCAATGGACTGGAGCAACTACGAAAAAGAAGTGGCCGGTTTGAGAGGCGGAACGGTCGGCATACAATCAAAACTGGATACGGACTGATATAAATCATTTCGCGGCAGAACACTAGGTGAAAGTTGCAAAACACTATGAACTGGAAACTTGAAAAGTTTTTTAAGGCGTCTCCCGTAGTCTGGGTTCCCATGTGGGGCATAAGCAAACTGCGCAAACGCGCAGGGAGTTTTGCGGGGGAGGTGCCTGGGGACGCCCTGTGGTTTGATGAATGGTACGACAGGGCCATGTCCCGTGACAATGTCGGAAAACTGGCGGGGCTTGGCGTGAATATGGTTGTACTGCCTTTTTCCCTCGGCGCTTCAGCTGAGGCCGAGCGGCGGGAACGTGACGATTTCATGCGTGTCACACGATACCTGCACGAGTTCAATGTGATGAGCCTGCCTTACTTGCAGTACCAGAATGTATTGCAGGAGGAAAATGTCCCTGGAGGCACAGTCTGGGCTGAGAGCCTGACCCGGGAACGTCTCGGTTATTCCTATTGGCGCAGAACCGCATGTCAGTCTTCAAAGGGGTTCAAAGACTATTTCAAGAGCCTGATTGCGGATGCCGTAAAAAGGGGTTCCGACGGCATATGGATAGACAACACATACCTGTATCCGTGCAGGTGTGAACTGTGCCGTGCCGACTTTGTGGAATATCTGAAAAACAATCATTCGTATTTATTGAACGAGTTGTATCTGCGGGATTTTGAAGGCATAGAAATCCCCCCGAATCTCGATGCTGTAGGCGATCCCGTCGTACAGGCGTTCATAGAATTCAACTTTGACAGGAACATCAGGATCCAGTCTGAATTGAAGGAATATATGGAGAGTCTGAAGGCCGATGCCGTTTACGGCTCGAATCCGGCATTGTACAGGGGGCGGTGCAGCAAGGATATCGGCGTGGATTTTTACCGGCTCATGAAGCTGAACGACATAATGTACTATGAAAACAAGTTTTATCCTCAGGAAAAGAACGGGCAGCTGTCAGGAAACTTCCATGGCTTTATTGCAGGCGACTCCCTGGGGACGCCGGGAATACCCGGGGCGTGGAAGAAGGAGGATTTCGACGCGGTCAGCGGCAAGTCCTCCTGTGGTCTGCCGGATGCCGGGGGCTGTGAGAAGACACTTCTCGAAGCAGTCGTTTTCGGCGGCATAACCGGTGCTTTTTGGGCGGTCAGGGCTGTGCCTGAACAGCTTTGTGGAAAAGCTGAGGACCAGTTGAAAATGTATTTCGAACTGCCGGAAATATATGACACCATGAAGGAGACGCTCGGCTATTTGAAGAAACTGCCGGTTTTCGGCAAGCGGGTCAACAAGGCTGAAATAGCGGTGCTTTATCACAGGGCTTCAAGTATCCTGAAATTCGAAGTTCATCAGGCGTCTCTTCATGGCATTGAAGAATTGCTCTTGAGTTCTTCCATTCCCTATAATACCCTCTTCTCGGAGGAGATGGCTGAAAAAATCAGCGGTTTTAAACTCCTAATCGTTCCCGATGCAAGAGTCCTTTCAGACAAAGAGGCGCTGATTATCGGTAAATTCACGGAAAACGGCGGAAGCGTCCTGATACTGGGACAGGAGTGCGGACGTTATGATGAACGTTTGAAATTACGTCTGGATTCCGCCTTGAAGGAACTCTCAGGAGTGAGTGTTTTTGATAAACTTGCGGCGCCGCATTTCCAAGCGTGCGGGAAAGGTGCGGTTGCAGTGATGCCCACTGGTAATGTCTACGGGGAAGCATATGTCAATATGATGTCGGCTAAATCAGGGACAATGCTCAGGCCGGATTATCTTGAAAATCCCTCGTCGGTTTTAAATGCCGTAAATCAACTGTTGCCGGAACCTGAAGTGAGGATTGCCGCGGAGAAAAAACTAGGTGTTTCATGGGCGCTGATTGAAGGGCGTATGGTTTTGCAGATGCTCGCATATACGGAAAGCAAAGAAGATGCAAGGGTGAAGGTTTATATTGCAAAAGGAAAAACTCCCGCAGATGCATCTCTTTATCGTGATGCTGCGCCTGTGACGCAAATCCGGGGAGAGCCCGATGGACGGTATACTGTTTTCGAGATATCCGTGTCTCGTCATGCCGCAATGGTTTTCGAATCGTAATTTGAGGTGCTTGTGAAATTCGCGATAGGTTATCAGCAGACGGAATCCGGGGAGTCTTTTTCCTCTGTTGTCAATGACTATCGCGAACATCTTGCCGAAGTCTATTTCCCCTGGGTTGGCGCGGCTTCATGCAGGGCTCCCCTTGGAAAAGCCCGCGGAACCGTAGATTGGAACGCACAGTATAGCCTGGAACAGGAGTTGGCCGATATTCGCAATATGGGTGTCAAACTGGATTTGCTCTTCAATGCGAACTGTTACGGCGACCGTGCCGTAAGTGTCCACTTCGAAAATGAAATCATCTCCACGATAAGGCATCTGGATTCGCTGGAAATATGCCCGGATATAGTAACCACCACATCACTTTTCGTCGCGCGAACTGTCAAGAAGCATTTTCCGCATATTGAAGTCAGGGCGTCTGTAAATATGCGCATCGGTTTTACCGGTGCAATGAGTTACGTGAGCGGTCTTTTTGACAGTTTTTACATCTGGCGTGATATCCAGAGGGATGTCAACGCGGTCAGGGATGTGAAAAAATGGTGCGATGCGCACGGCAAAGGTTTGTATATGCTCGCCAACAGCGGGTGTCTCAGATGCTGCCCCGGACAGACATTCCATGACAATATGGTTGCGCATGATGCCGGAATTGACGAGATGAAGAATGTTCCCGGCTGGACTCCCCACGTATGCTGGAATCTTTATAGGGACCCTGCCAGTTATGCCGAGTTCCTCAAATCATCATGGATACGTCCCGAAGACACATGCCATTATGAAGGCGTTATTGACGTGATGAAGCTTGCGACACGGCAGCACTCTCATCCCAGGGTTGTGATAGGAGCCTATGTCAACCGCTCTTTCAGGGGCAATCTGCTTGATTTGTGCGAGCCGTCTTTTTCCCCGGCCTTTGCGCCAAATATCATAGATAACAGCCGTTTCCCCGGTGATTGGTTCGGCACCGCCGCTTCGTGCGCGGCCAACTGCAATCATTGCGGCAGATGCGATAAAGTGCTCAAGGAAGTGCTTCGCCATGTCGCAGTGGACAAGTGACCGGTTTTAAGTTGTCTGCAATTGGCCCACCCATGAGAAAACAGTTTTTTTTCACAAGCCCCCTGCTTGTATTCCAATGCTAGACCAGTATCTTCATGTCCATATGCGAAACTTTAGAGGTTTCCCGTAGTTTTAACGAAAACAAGGCGTTGGGCATTTGACTCGGAAAAAAAACCATTTTGTTTATGAAAGAATAGCGTCTGACATAAAGGAACGCATTCAGGGCGGTGAGTTCACCGATGGCCGCCTGCCCCCCGAAAGGAATCTTGCCGCGATATACAAGGCCAACCGGCTCACACTGCGCAAGGCGATAGATGTCCTGATAAAAGAAAAACTACTGTTCAGGGATAGCACCAGAGGCACCTTTGTCGGACGGAGGACAACCGTTGACAGGGATAATAAGATCATAGGCTTCCTGCTTGTCGGACGCAGCCCCCTTGACAGGATACACTCCATAACGGTTATGGAGCTGGAAAAACAATTGAAGGCAAAGAATTCAAACGCCATGATTTTTACGGCGGCTGAAGAGGGTGAAGTCGGAAAAGTCCTGTCTTCCGCCGTCTCCAGACGCCTGATAGACGGGATAATGGTTACCGGCCTTGTCACCCCTAAAACAGCAGAAACCATCAAGACGTTCAGCATTCCTTCAGTTCTCCTTGGACATTTGATGTACGCCGCGCCCGTGGAACAGGAACTCGACCGGGTTTATCCAGACAGTATCCAGTACAGCTATGAGGCGGTGAGGTATTTGGCAGGAAAAAAGCATCGCCGTATAGCCCTGTTGAACGGCCCGAGCTATCAATGGTTCCTGAACATCTACCAGGGGTACATGCGGGCGCTTGATGAATTCGGCATCCCCTATGACGAACGGCTTGTTGTAAAGTGTGAAGACGATACCCCGTCCCATGCTTTTGACGCCATGAAAGTCCTCGGAAAATATAAGCCGGACGCCGTCTTCGCGGCAAACGAACGTCTGGCGATCGGGGTTCTTGACCATATGCGGCAAAACGAGTTGAAATCCAACAGGAGAATAGAACTTATTACCGTCGGCACCTATCAGTCTGATCTGATAGGAAGGCAAGCCTTGAAGACAGTTGCCTGCGACTGGCCCGATATGATCAGGACAGGCCTCGAAATGATTTTCTCAAGACTCAACGATCCTTCTTTGCCGCCCCGTTCCGCCACCGTGCCCTTCAAGATTGTGTGAATAATTGATAAATTCCCGTTTTGGCTATTGACTTACATGAAGCAATGATATATGATTGGTATAGCAAATGCAGTATACCAAGAATAATAAGGCGAATTCTTTTACAACAGGAAGGTGTCATATGCGCCAGCACTTATCTGAGCCGGAACGAATGCCGGAAGACGAAACTCATCGGGAAAAGCGGACACGGGGAATCCGTGAGTCCGGTTGTGTCCATGCGATGAAGGCGATGCGCAACCCGCTGACACGGAAGGTTTTTACTTTAATAGAACTCCTCGTGGTAATTGCGATAATCGCAATTCTTGCCGCGATGCTTCTCCCGGCACTCAAGAATGCGAAGGATATGGCGCAGCGGATACGGTGTCTCGGGAATCTCAAATCGATTGGGTTAGGCGTATTATCCTATGTCGGCAACTACAACGACTACGTGCCGTACATTTGTAAAGATGCCACGTATACCGGCAATTTTGGGCCGAATCTTGTCCAGAACGAACTGAACGGCAGTTACTATCTTTCCCCCTTGTGGATATGTCCTTCAGACCAGAATGGCGGAATCTCCACTTACGCAGGGAAAACTTCCTATGGGATTTGCAACAGCACCGGTAATGAGACGGGAATCCCCATGAAAAAATATTTTATGGTGAAAACTCCGGAAGACAGAATGATTTTCGGCGACGGAAACTATTGGCTGATTGATCCCTGGAACAGTAACCGTCTTTTATCCGCCAGGCATTCCAAAGGCGCCGACATCCTGTATCTGGCGGGAAACGCCTCGTGGCTCAAGTCTCCGTTTCCCGCCGCCGTCTCCGGTTTTTATCAATTGCCGTATTGACAATTCTTAGAGGTGTTTTCAAAATTACGAAAATTAAGGAGTCAAGAAATGCAAGACAGTTTTTTTCGAAGTTCCCGTCAATTTTTCGGCCATATCCTTTGTGCGTTCTTCGCATGTGCGGTGATGGACGTTTTGACGATGGGGCTTTCCGCACAGGATGTGAATGTGAAGACAGCGTCGGATGAACAGTATGGAGAGGTGGCTTTATTTGACGCTGAAAAAGATGAGCCGGGAGCGTTTTACAACAACTCAGAGGGTGGCGACTACCTGCCTCAAGTGAAACCGGCAACGACCGGTGACGGGGAAAAATGCTTGGAGTTTTCATGCACCGGAACAAAAGGTCAGGCGCGTTCTTCGCTTCAATGTGGAAAAATTGTGCAGGGGCTGGTTCAATCCGGCGCTAAAATCGCAGGTGTCAAACTTATCATTGACTATGGTGAGGGCGATAACGGGAAACTGAATTTTCTTGCCTTCACATCGTCCGGCGGATTTAATCTCACCCAGCCGCTGCAAAAAGGAACTCAGGAATATGTTTTTCTTTCAGGATATCCTTTCGGCGGCTCGCCAAAATGGCCGCTCATGACCGGGTTGGGTATTTGGAATTCCGCAGAAAATGCCTATGCAAGAAAATTTAAACTTCTGAAAATATCTTTGCTGACACAAAAGACCGTAAAGGGCTCTAAAGAACTTAAGATCACCTATACCCGTCCGATCAAGGAAATTTATTTTTCACCGTCTCCGCTGAAAGACGATGGCACATTCAATCCGGATTATCAATGGGGCAAGCTTTCCGGAATCAATGAATTAGATTATATCCAGGAAGGGAAAAGCCGGCCTGCCAAAAGTCCGGTAAAGGCGAATGTCGGGTATGATAATGAAAACTTGTTTCTACGCGTGGATGCGGAATATCCCACTCCACCTCGATCGGTAGTCAAGGAAAACGATCTGGAGGTATGGCAGGATGAGGCGCTGGAACTGTTTTTCGACTGCATGTGCAGTGATGTCCGAAAAATACAGTTTGTCGTTAATGCCGACGGTGTGACGTATGATTGGCTCTATTCCTTTGATGTGGTTGCCGCATCGGTAATACAAAACCTGCGCTGGAATCTGCCGCATAGTAAAAACATATCGTACGTAAACGGGAAAATCTCATACAAACTCGCATTTCCGTTGAAGGATCTGAACGGTGGAATTACAAAACAGCCGTTCATCGGTTTTCAAATGGCGCAGGATTACAATAACAGGGAATCAGAAAATCTGTTCACGCTTCGTTGGGCAAACGCGCCGAAAATTACCAGAAATGCCGACCCATACGCTTTTGGTTTCCTGGTGTTCAATCGCGAGTCATTCGGATCCGGGGATATTAAGGCCGAAAAAGTTGACTTGATTCCGCTTGACGCTCAAAGTGAAGGAGATCTCTATGTTAAAGTCGCGTTTTCCGGCTTTGCGGACGAGACCTATACCGCAACCCAATGGCTCATGTCTCCGGATCATACGGTTTCTGAAAAAAGCGAGAAGCTTATTCTTAATGGAGATAGATCCATCACCTGCTTTTTGCCGAAAATAAAGAACCTCAATGGTACGTATACATGGGCGCTTGGAGTCAAAAACAAATCGGGAGACACCCGGCTTTTCGCCGTTAACTTTAACAATGAAGCCGAACTCATTGATCTCTTTGGCCAAGATGTTATCTGGCCTCGTCCGAAAAAAGCGCTCTGGGCGGCAAGCGGTTCGTTCAGTGCCGGAGAGAGACACACTATTTCAGTTCAGGACAACGTAAGCGAGCGCACGCTCCTTACCGCCAAACTCTTTCAGGAAAAACTACTTGGCTATGCCGGAAGTGAATACAAAATTGAAAAGGGTGTTGCCAAAGACATTGTGCTCCGCATTGCCGAAGAAGCAACATTCAACGGCAAGAATGAAAAACTGAAACCGGAGGGATATCATCTGAAAGTAACGCCCGACATGGTCTTGATAACCGCTGCCGACGAGCCGGGTCTGTATTACGGGACGCTCACATTCATACAGCTTTTGAAAATGCCTATGAAACGGCTTGATAACGCGCCTGCGAAGTGTGTTGATATCCTGGACTGGCCCGATCTGCATACCCGTCTGGCTCATACCGATTTCCTGCCCGATCAAATCGGCAACAAAGTCTTGGAGAAGACCACCGTTGAACACCTACTCTCCTGGATAGACAGATTTGCCGCAGGCAATAAATTAAATTTTTTTAGCATCCGTATGGATTGTACGACCATATTCAAACGCCGCCCCGAAGCAAATTATAATCTCCCCAACAGGGAATTTACTCTGCAAGATTGGAAAAAAGTCAGTGACTATTGTCGGGAGCGTTTTATCCAGATAGTTCCGATATTGCCTGCTGGAGGGCATGATTACTGGCTTACCAGGGCAAGGCCGGAATTTCGGGAAAAAGGGTGGGATACCATGGGAAATGTCGCCCATCCCGAATATTGGACATGGTACCGTGACTGTCTGCTCGATATCATTGAAGCCACCGGCTGCGAGTATTTCAAGCCGCAGCTGGATGAATGGTGGCACAAACGTCAGGCAGGAGAAATCCCGGATGAACTGCTGTACGGCAAAACACGGGCTCAGGCGATGCTTGATTTTATCCTTGAGCTCCATCAGTTCCTTAAAGAGCATAATGTCAAGCTTTCACTTAATGAAGATATGCTCAATCCGATGCATAACGGCAGGAGGTATGAGGTTTATAAAATTATTGACCAATTGCCGAAAGATATCATTGTCAACCCGTGGTCATGGCAAGGCGGGGTAGGCCCCTGCACGGAATATTTTTATAACAAGGGGTTTACAGAAATGTGGGCGGGGAGTACCGGATTCAGGTCGGTTCCGGAAAAGACAAAACGTATGTACAGCGGTGTTGGGGCGGCCATCTACGGATGGTGGGGCGGCGGAGAGAGCCCTAATCCAAGTAGAAATAACATGCGTGATTTTATTGCCCACTGGTTCAGGAGTTCAGATTACGCCTGGAATTATTGCCAGGGAAATGAATGCAGTGTTGACGATGAGATTAATTCCGGGGTGTTTCCGGCGCTGAGCGCCATGTTTTCAGAAAAGGCAAACCCATACGCATCACAGGATATCGTTCCCATCAATATTGCATCGTCGCTAGACACCTCTCTGGCAAAGTTCATGAAGGAGAACTGGACGGATGTGTATAAAAACGATAGTCCCCCCGTTATGTTGCCGGAGGGCGAAACAGTTATCGGGAATATTCCGACAGCTTTTTCCAGAGGATTGAAAAACTGTGTCATCGTAAATCAAAAACAGAATGTGGAGTTCCCGGTCAGCGGAAAATATTCCTCTCTCATTTTTCTGCAGAGCGCAATAGATTTGCGTGATTACAAAAAAGAACTTGCCGGATTTGATACTGACTGGCGAAGCTGGCACATGGGCTTGCCGCTGGGGAGTTACCTGATCGAATATGCTGATGAAACAACATCGAAATACACCGTTTGCCTGGGGCTTGACATCTATTACCTGAAAACTCGTCCGCTCGGGGGCGGCACTGTTTACAATCGCTGTATTTATCATGCAAAGGATGCCAATGGCACCAATGTATTCCTGTACCAGTCGGAATGGGTAAACCCGTATCCGGACAAGGAAATAAAAAAAGTAAGCTTTGTTGATGAGTCCAGGATTCCCTTGAAAACTGCGATATTCGCAATATCCGGGAGGAAAGTAAAAAAACAGACATCGGGAGATGATGTCATAAAATCATCTGCGACAGAAAATAAACAGGAGTGAAAAAGGAGACAAGCATGCAATCAAACATCATCTCTAGGGCAATGTTAATCGTATCGGTCATGCTGGCACTGCTGGTAAGTCCCTCTGTTTTCTCACAAACTATGGACGGAGCGCCCATAAAGGTTGGCGTAATTAAAATTGGTTATGGAGCAAAGGGTATTGTGGAAGCCCTTCAGGCGGAAAGCAGTATACAGACAACTGTTCTGACGAATGCAAACGTCTCTCTCGATGAGTTGCTCGCGTATGATGTTGTTGTCATCGGGGGAAACAGAAAGCTAGGCAGTGTGTTTCTTGAAAATTTACGATCTTATGTTTATTGCGGTGGAGGTGTGTTGGCGCATCATCTGACCTGGAGCTGGAATATAAAAGTGTCTCCGTTTCCTGAAATTGTTCTTGGTGTCGACCAGAAGAATCTTCTTCTGCAGCCATCAAAAAAAATCAATCACCCCCTGTTGAAAAATATACCGATACAGTTCGGGTATGGGCATGATGACCATGTCATATTCGAAAAGGGGCCTGTCGGTGAAGTGCTGATCGTGAATCAAGACGGTGACCCGGTGGTGATTGCCGACACACTGGGAATGGGCCGGGTGGTGGCCAATGGAATGCTGACAGGGTATGCCTCTGGAGAGGTGGAAAAAGGCCCGCAGGGGGGGGAGCGTACATTATTGCTTAATGCAGTGCGATGGCTTGGAGAATCCCGTATGAGCACCATAACCGGGAAAGAACTGACCGACAGAAAAGAAATGTCCAGGAAAAGCAAGGAGCAGATTGAGCGCAGTAAGATTCTGGCGGCTGAAGAACTGAAAAACAAATGGTTTAACGAGGATCTCCTTAGATGCATGTCTCTTGAAAGACCGCCGGTAACCACCCTTGGCGGCAAATATTTCGCTATCATACGGCAGGATTATTTGAACAACTTCGGTTATTTTCGAACCCGTCAATATATGCATCAGTTGAAGGCGATTGGGATAACTGACATCGTTCAACTCAATATACGAAGCGCCAAAGTATATTTTCCCTCGACCAACCCTGATGCCGTCGGCGCTTCAAATTATATCGGATATGATCCCCTGATGATGCTGGTACGTGCTGCAAGCGAAGAGGGAATCAAAGTATGGGTGAAACTTCAAATGGCGCAGGGAGGAGGCCTGCTTCCTGAAAGAATGCAGGCGCGCTATCCTGACGGGAAAAAAATCACCTACGAGGGAGGGGATCCGCCGG
>Ga0172379_10008946_pt1 | contig 12470 bp, 8 predicted proteins | sample GrowelOW334metaG_FD_119756 | JGI IMG/M metagenome (GOLD analysis project Ga0172379, IMG submission 119756) | Groundwater microbial communities from an aquifer near a municipal landfill in Southern Ontario, Canada - Groundwater well OW334 metaG | ecosystem: Environmental > Aquatic > Deep... | reverse complement strand
TCCTTTTAACGCGTTGGTTGCGGTGCGGGTATTGGCCCGTACGGCAATCCACATTCCACAAAAGCCGATGATCGCGCTAAAAATAGCTCCCATAAGAAAAGTAACCGTTATTTTTACACCGAGTCCAAGGGCTATTACGCATGCCAAAATGAGAATAAAGATGGAGATGACTTTGAATTGGCGGGAAAGGTAGCTCATCGCGCCTTCTCTTACCGCTTTTCCGATTTTGACAACCTTGCTGTCCCCTTCAGATTCTTTCAGGACGTTTTTGGTGAGATAAGCCCCGTAAAGAAGAGCAATAATAGCAGTTGTTGGAGCAGTAAAAAGTGCGACGACCTGAATATCAACCATAGACCGTTCTCCTTAATAATTGTTATTAAAAAAAACTTAAGCAACTTAAGTCACTTAAGTACTCTCTTATTATACATGAAAAAACGCTTAAATATCTAGGGTAGCTGACTTGGCGTGTGTCTGGATAAAGCGTTTTCTCGGAAGTACTTCATCCCCCATAAGCATACTGAATACTTCGTTTGCATTAGTTACGTCATCAATAGAAACTAATTTCAAAATACGGTTTTGGGGATTCATCGTGGTCTCCCATAGTTGTTCAGGATTCATTTCCCCAAGACCTTTATAGCGTTGGATGGAGGGAACAAATTTCGTGCCTTTTTGGGCTTTGATGAGGGCATCTCTTTCATCGTCAGAATAGGCATACTGTATATCTTTTCCGTGTTGGACTTTAAAAAGAGGCGGCTGTGCCACATAGAGATGTCCGTTTTGTACGATATAGGGCAAATGGCGATAAAAAAACGTCAGGAGGAGTGTCCGGATATGTTCGCCGTCAACGTCGGCATCCGTCATGATAATGATCCGGTGATACCGAAGTTTTTCCGGGTTCAGGCTTTCTGCAATTCCCATACCGAGCGCTATAACAAGATCTTTTATTTCCGCGAACTCCAATACCCGGTCCAGACGTGCGCGTTCCGTATTTAATATTTTTCCCCGGAGAGGCAGGATCGCTTGAAACTTACGGTCCCGGCCCTGTTTTGCGCTTCCCCCTGCCGAATCGCCTTCGACGATATAAAGCTCGGATTCTTTCGGGTTGCGGCTTTGGCAATCCGCGAGTTTTCCGGGAAGTGAAGATCCTTCCAGAGCTCCTTTTCGGATAATAGCGTCTTTCGCAGCTTTTGCCGCGAGACGCGCCCGTGCCGCGAGATATACTTTTTCCAGAACTTTACGCCCTTCTGTAGGGTGTTCTTCAAAGTAGACATCAAGGCCTTCATTAACCGCGCTTTGTACGAAGGGCTGGATTTCGGCATTACCTAATTTTGTTTTAGTCTGTCCTTCAAACTGCAAATCCTGGGAAGGCATTTTTATATAGATAACCGCGGTTAATCCTTCCCGTGTATCTTCGCCGATAATGGAATCATCGTCTTCTTTGAAAGCTCCGGATTTCTTCCCGTAATCATTGATAGAGCGCGTAAGAGCCATTCTGAATCCGGTAAGATGAGAACCGCCTTCAATGGTATTGATGACATTGACATACGATTCAACGGATTCATTGAGCGAGTCGTTGTATTGAATTGCCACCTGCATTTCGATATCGCCTTCCTTTTTCTGGATGAAAATGGTGTCATGGAGCGGAAGTTTGTTGCGGTTGATCGATTCAACGAGGGATCGGATTCCTCCTTCAAAATAGAAATGATCTTCCGATTGGTCCCGTTCGTCATACATGTGGAAATAAAGACTGGATACGAGGTATGCCCGCTCTTTTACCTGTTTTCGTATGGTGTCATAAACCGGCTCAGTCCCCTGTTTAAAAATTTCGTCATCAAGGGAAAAGCTTGAAATCGTGCCCGTATTCGCCTGATACCGGAAATGGGACGGTAGACCTTCAGTCAAGTCATTTAGATTTTCTTTGATGGGAGCGACTTTTCCCTTCGGGACTCCCCTTTCATATCGTTGGCTGTAAAGTTTTCCGTTTCTCAGTACTTTCACTTCCATCCACTTTGAAAGAGCGTTAACGACTGAAGCGCCGACGCCGTGCAATCCTCCCGATACCTTGTAGGCGCCGGTAGTAAACTTGCCGCCGGCATGGAGCTTGGTCATTACGATTTCAAGAGCTGAAGCGTTATATTTGGGCATGACGTCGATTGGAATTCCCCGGCCGTCATCCATGACGGTTACCGAATGGTCTTTGTGGAAGATGATCCAGACATTCTTTGCAAATCCGGCAAGGGCTTCATCAACAGAATTGTCGATGATTTCCGTTATACAGTGATGGACTCCAACCAGTGATGTGGAGCCGATGTACATTGCCGGACGTTTACGGACGGGTTCCAGTCCTTCAAGGACCACGATCTGTTCTCCGGTATAAGAGGATTTAGATGATTGTGAGGCTGTTTTATGTTTATTGGGATCAGGAGTCATTTTCCCATTATAACGGGGAGGATCCGTTTAATCAAGCGAATTTCTGCCTTGGGAAGCCGAGAAGAAGTATGTCGATCGTGGCTTTTACGGAGACGTTGGCTTTCAGATACTGGCGCGCTGCAAGCGTTTTTGACAGGAGAATCGTAAGAGTCTGAGGCGATAATTCCGGTGTTAAATTGTGGTTATGAAGACAGCAGTGGATCGTGTCTGTCATATGATCGGTATACTTAAGTGCATCCTCTCTCGTTTTAGTATAAAGGCTTGCTTCCTGCAACCGCTCTCCCGGACTCATTGCCATTATTCTTTTCAGATCGAGTAACTGGGTTTCCGGTGAATTTTCCCCGCTTTTTGATACCGAATTATTAGGTTGTGACTGAATAATCTGACATCGGGACAGGACGGTTGACAAGAGGAGATTCTTTGATTTTGCCGTGAGCACGATAATCGTCCGTACAGGAGGTTCTTCGAGAATTTTCAAAAAAGCATTTTGGGCTTCAAACGTAGCCGTATCAAAGTCATGAATGATAATCATCCGATTGCCGACGGTGCCGCTTCCCACGAGAAGGGATTTACGGATATTCCGGATCATGTCGATGCCGACGGACGTTTCGGATTGATATTCGTAGCAGTAGTTAGCGTGGACTTGGAATTGCTTTTTCAGGGTTTCGATAACATCCTGTTTTATTTTAAGGTTTGAACCGAGTATCAGAAATGTTTCCATAGGTTTGCTTCTCCTTCTCTATACGGGCGGAATTTAAGACGTGCGTAATGTTTTTTCTAGTATATACCTTCTATGTAGTAAATCGGTATAACGGATATATGTTTATTGACAACTATGGGAGTATTTAGTGATAATAAATTTATAACCGCTTAAAATTGCGGAATACTGCCCATGGATATTGATCAGAAGATATTATCATATCTAATTACGCATAATATTATCACGCAGGAAATTGCGGATTCCGTAAGAATACTCGCCATCAATTCCGCGCGTCCCGTATCGGAAATTCTACTTTCCAAAAGACTGGTGAGTGAGGAAGATGTTTTCAAAGCGAAAGCTGAAATTTACCGCGTTGCGTATGTCAACTTGGAAACCAAGGGAGTATCCCCGGATATATTAAATTTGATTCCCGAATCCGTAGCCCGCAAATACACACTCTTCCCTTTTGAGATTGACAGAAAGAATAATATTTTGTCGGTTGCTATGGTGAACCCCCTTGATTTGCCTGTCCTGGAATTTTTGGAACAGAAATCAGGCAAGAAAATTACTCCGTTTTTGGCCACAAATTCTGATATCATCAAAAAAATCGACGAAGAATATACCAAGGGACTTTCACAGGATGTTAGTGATGCCATTAAAGAAGCTGCGCCGGCGATTCGTACAATAGATGCAAGCCAGATCGGCCAAATCATCAAAGAGGCCCCTATCGCAAAAATCGTGTCGACCATTTTGGAATATGCGGTAAAAAGCCGGGCGTCGGATGTTCATATCGAGCCCCAGGAAACACGTACGCGTGTACGCTATCGGATTGATGGAATTCTTCATGAGAAATTGGCACTTCCCCGTACCGTGCATGACGGCGTTGTTTCCCGTATCAAGATTTTATCCGAGATGAAGATTGATGAACGTCGTGTTCCTCAAGACGGACGGTTCAATTTCAAATTAGGAACTGAGGAGGTTGACCTCCGGGTATCTTCGTTGCCGACCGTTCACGGAGAAAAAATCGTTATGCGGTTATTGAAAAAATCCGGAGGAATTCCCGATCTGCCGGAGTTGGGTTTGCGGGGGACTTCCCTGAAAAATCTCGAAAGCGCGATAACGAAACCTCATGGAATCATACTGGTTGCCGGACCGACGGGCTCAGGAAAAACGACCACACTCTACTCTATCCTAACTCGGCTCAACACGTCTAAAGTCAATATCGTGACTCTCGAGGACCCGGTCGAATACGAAATTGTCGGGCTTAATCAAGTCCAGATAAATCCCCAGGCCGGTTTGACGTTTGCCTCGGGTTTACGGTCATTTCTTCGACAGGACCCGAATATCATTCTGGTGGGAGAAATCCGGGATTCCGATACGACCAATCTTGCGGTACAGGCGGCACTTACCGGCCATCTGGTTTTTTCAACCATCCATACCAACGATGCCGCGACCGCAATTCCCCGGTTGCTTGATTTAGGAGCCGAACCATTTCTTATCGTTTCCGTATTGAATGCCGTAGAGGCCCAGCGTATAGCGCGTAAGATCTGTTCTTCCTGCAAGGAATCCTATACTCCGTCTCCTATGATTATTGCGGATATCAAGAAAGTTCTTGGAAATCTTCTTACCATCCCGGACGAAAAAATAGTCTGTTATCGAGGTAAAGGGTGCGACCAATGCAGTAAGACCGGATATCTGGGGCGGGTAGGAATTTTTGAGACCATTATTATTACTCCGATGATCGGAAAAATGATTATGGAACGGGCCACCGCGGACTCGATACGGAATCAGGCAATAAAAGAAGGAATGGTTACGCTATTACAGGACGGATATTTGAAAGTATTGGATGGTACGACAACGATTGAAGAAGTTCTTCGGGTAGCGAAGGAGTAAAACTATGTCAATATTGGAATTACTGACGATGACCAATGTCCGGGAAGCATCCGACCTTCATCTCGTTCCCCCGTATCCCCCTACGATCCGTATTCACGGGTTACTGAGACAAATGATGACGTATACCAATTTAACTTCTGAGGAAATAGAGGAGATGGTTTTTTCCTTGCTGAATCCCAACCAAAAAGAATTACTTATGACGAATAAGGAAATAGATTTTTCCACCGTCATTACCTTGACGGACGGAAAAACGATTCGTTTCCGGTCGAACGCCTATTATCAAAAAGGAGGTCTTGCCGCTTCCTTCCGGCTTATTCCGGATAAAATCAAGTCGATTGAGGATTTGGGACTGCCGTCTATTTTGCATGAATTCTCAAAAATGAAATCGGGTTTTATCCTTTTGACGGGCGCAACCGGACAAGGCAAATCTACGACCCTTGCGTCAATCATCGAGGAAATAAACATGACCCGGACCGTTCATATCGTGACCATAGAAGATCCGATTGAATATGTTTATCCACCGCAAAAAGCGATTATTTCCCAGCGGGAAATGAATCAGGATACGAACTCCTGGAGAAATGCTCTCCGGGTCATGCTGAGGGAAGATCCGGATGTTGTATATATCGGTGAAATGCGCGACTATGATACCGTTTCTACGGCTCTCACGATTGCCGAAACCGGGCACCTGGTATTTTCAACGCTTCATACGAATTCTGCATCTCAGAGTATTGACCGCATTATTGATATGTTTCCGGGGAACCAGCAGCCCCAGATCAGGATGCAGATGTCTATGGTTCTGTCCGGGATCGTGACGCAGCGACTTGTGCCGAACATCATCGGTACGCGTACGCCGGTATGCGAAATATTACTGGCTACCAGTTCGGTTCGAAGTATTATACGCGAAGGAAAATCACACCTGATCGATAATACGATTCAGACGTCCCGTGACATGGGTATGCGTTTGTTTGAAGATTCACTGAAAGAACTTGTTGAAAAAAATATTATTACCAATGATGTTGCTCTCGAACATGCATTTCGTCCTGATCAATATCTGCTCATCACGCAACAATAATTCAGCATGCCACGTTATCAATATCAGGCCAAAGATAATCAGGGACAATCTAAAAACGGAATTGTCGAAGCCTCCTCCGAGAAAAACGCCGTTAATCTTCTTCATGACCAGGGTTTTTTCATCGTATCCATGAACGAAGCCTCAGGCGGATTTACGGCAATATCCGGAAAAATCACCAAAGTATCTTTCGGAGATCTTGTGTATATTACCCGCCAGCTTTCGACCATGATAACCGCAGGTTTGACTCTTATAGAAGCATTAAATATTTTGCGTCAGCAGGTTACGAAACCGGCTCTCATAAAACTTATCACGCAACTCGAAGAAGACATTCAAGGGGGATTATCGTTTGCGGATTCTCTCGCAAAATATCCCAAGATTTTTCCTCCCATATATCTGGCATTAGTCCGCGCGGGCGAGGCTTCAGGAAAATTGGACAGCATTTTGTCTCGTCTTGCGGATAACCTTGAAAAAAACCGGGATTTCAGGAATAAAATAAAAAGCGTAATGACGTATCCGGTGGTAATCGTGACCGGTATGTCAATTGTCGGTGTTGTCGTTATGACGGTGGTAATTCCGAGGCTTACCGGCATGTACAAAGATTTTGGTATAGAATTGCCTCTTCCTACCATGATTTTGATATCTATTTCTGATTTTTTGGTTCAATGGGGGGTAGTGACATTTATAGGACTGGCTTTGGTTATAGGACTTTTTATGCGATGGGCGCGCACGAAAACAGGTAAGCACGCAATTGACAGTGGAATTTTGATGATTCCGGTTATTGGGAATCTCATAAAGGAATCGACGCTCGTTGAAGTGACGAGGACATTATCTATTCTGATTGACGGAGGTGTTCCTATTTTAACCGCGCTTGAAATTGCTCAAAACGCAACCGGAAACGTCATATACAAAGACGCGTTTGATGACGCAACCAAACGGGTGGAAAAAGGATTTCCTCTATCCAAGCCGCTATTAGAAAATTCTCTCTTTCCTCCTATCTTCGGCCAGATGGTGGCTGTTGGTGAACAGACGGGTAAAGTCGGTGACTCTTTGATGAAAATTGCGAACTATTTTGAGTCGGAAACCGAGCAGGTCGTTCGCTCCTTGACAACACTGATAGAGCCTTTTATCATGGTTATATTAGGTATAGGAGTAGGTTTTTTGGTGATGGCGGTTCTGCTTCCGATCTATTCACTAACAAGTAAATTTTAAGCAATAAACTAATTAAAAATTTTCTTTGTAATTTATAATGAGAGGAGGTGAATCTTTTTAAATTTTATGAAAATAACTACTTCACGAAAAGGATTCACCTTGGTGGAATTATTAATCGTTATCGCGATTTTGGGTATTCTTGCAGTCGGATTGATTGCAGCTTTGGACCCGTTTGAGCAATTAAGAAAAGGAAGCGATGCGACCCGGAAAAACTTGTCAATTGAAGTATTCAACTCAGCAATGGGTTACTACGCCGCAAAACAAGCATTTCCGTGGGCAGGAGTGGCGCAAAACGGCGTTAGCTTAACCGCTGCTGCTATGCAGCCTTTTATTGCTAATATCGTTACCGCAGGAGAACTGAAACCTGATTTTACAACTCTCGCAGGAAGTAACCTCGGAAGAATGCTGTTAACATCTACATCAGTTGGAAATAACATGAGTTTGGCGGTCTGTTTCCAGCCGGAATCTAAATCGGTACGAGCAGAGACTAATACGCAATTCAATGCTTCAGGAGGCGTTGGTACAGGATGCGGATCTCCTACAAGCACTTGTTACTGGTGTATGAAGTAAGGTAAGATGTGAAAATGCGAAGCTATAGACTTGGCCTTGTTGTAATAGGAATTGTAAATGGCATTATACTCTTACTAACACAAACGAATACGATATATGGCGGAGACGCAGGTGATCTGGTCTCCGCCATTGTTACTCGCGGAATCCCCCACCCCCCCGGTTATCCGATCTACACGTTGTTTGGAATCCTTTTGAATGAGAGCATAAAAATATTTTCGCCGGCCTGGCGGGTAAGTTTTCTATCCAGTATTCCTTTGCTGATAAGTTTGTTTTTTTTGTATGATTTGTTTTGCCAATTAACGAAACGCTGGTTCTTCTCGTTAATAACCGTAGTCTGTTTTGCATTTCTCTATCCCGTATGGCTTTATGCGATCGTTCCCGAGGTTTTTTCCCTGAATACGTTATTTCTGGTTGTACTGCTCTGGTCCTCATTTAAATTCGATCTGTTGAAACAGCCCAAATATTTACTTTTGTGTTCTTATGTTTTTGGTCTGGCATTGACGCACCACCATATCATTCTGTTTATCGCGCCGGTTGTTTTTCTCATCTTCTGGAATAACAGAAAAATCATCAGGAAAAAAACAGCACTTTGGGCGGGAATTCTTTTCTTGTTAGGTCTGCTTCCTTATACCTACGTATTCATATCGGCAAGCCATAATCCGGGTATCAACTGGTTGGGAGATTCCAATCTTACAAATTTTATTGCTCTTGTTTCGCGAACCATATACGGTTCATTTCAGGCTGGAAAATTTATTACAAATCTGCCGATTACCAGACTCATCAATCTTGCTGCCCTGGGTATTTTTGTTTATCAGGACTTCAGGTTCATCGGAATCATTTTCATCATCACGGGTTTTTTGTTCGGAAAAAAAGTATTTCCTTCGCGGTTTAAATATATCGGTATCGGACTCGTATCCTACCTGTTTTTTCTTTTTTACGCGTCATTTCCGATCGCCAATTCATTTATGCTCGCTACGTTTGAACGATTTATTCAGCCTATCTATTTGTTGTTGATGTTTGTACTGCTATCCGGTTTTATCGGATTGTCACAAGCTCTAGAACGGATGCTCAAACGGATGATTCGTCCCGAGAACCGGAAGTTTATTCTCGCCCTTACGTCGCTTGTATTCATTATTTATCCCGTAGCACTTCTTAGGATGAATTATCCGAAATTATCCGTATTAAAAAATGACAAAACCGCTGAATCAATTGGGGAAGACATCCTTACCAGTCTGCCCGCCGGTTCTCTCCTGATTCTTACTCAGGATACGCCCATCTTTAATACCCAATACATGTATTATTCAGAGCTTACCAGGTGGAAAAATATCAAAATCATCCACGGTTCCAAGCTCCTGATTCCGGCGTATTCAAACCAGGTGAAAGTTCAGTATCCGGATATAACGCTTCCGGGTTCTGCTGATGAGTCATCTCCATTTATCAGCCGGTTTGTTTCGGATAATAAGGATAAGTTTATCATTTTCGGATGGGAACCTTTGCAGACGAATCAGGGGCTTTGGGTTCCTTGGGGATTGTTGTTCCGTTATTATCCTGAGGAAAAATTATCCGATGATCTTCAAAAGTCGGTTGTAACCGAAAACAACCGGTTATGGACTACGTATCAGAATCCCGAAAAAGGGAGTCTCTCGATATACCATAATTTATTTCTGGATGAATCGTTACGGATTTACAGTGAGGCGCATAAACAATATGCCGTATGGGCGGGCAAAAATAAATTATACGAGATTGCCCGTGACCATGCGGAAAAAGCGTATGAATTAAATAATGAGGATACCGATCCGCTTTTGATCCTTATCCAGGTTGATGTTTTTGAAAAAAAATGTGATGACGCAAAAGCATTATTAGTAAAGTTACGGACGCAAGATCCCAACAACTCAACGTCCGATTTTTTCGAAGCCATGAATTACAAGGAGTGCTATCACGATGACGAAAAAGCTAAGGAGTACGAGGATCGGTACCGCGAGAGCGAACACAAAGAAGAAACACCCCTGAAGCAGTTATAACGGCAGTAAAGATGGTTATCAGTTTTCCTAATTCGAACGCTCTCGAAGTAAAAAAGAAGCGTACTGTATGGTTTCCTTCCGGTATCTCAACTGCCATCTGGTATAAGTTTACCGTGTGAACCGGTATCGATTGATTATCAAGTTCCGCACTCCATCCGGGGTAATTCGTATCCGTAAAGACCAGAAGACCGTTTCGGGGAAGAGATGCGCTCAGACGTATATCCGTTGGTTTTTCATCCTTAACCGTTATTGATTCCCCGCCCTCTTTACCGGAATTATATTCCCCGAAAGTTTCCTCCGTCATAACTTTTTTTTGCTGAAGGAAATTCCTATCATTCATATTCCTATAAAAATCTTCAATCGTATCGATTTTTTCTGTTTTGTAACTTATAAAAAACCTCGGTAACGCGGAACTGTTCTTATACACGGTAATCGTTTTGTCAGAGTTTATTTCTTTCGGAGGCGTGATGGTTGTAACCGGTAGAAGGTCGTCATTGGTTATTAAAAAAGGACTCGTTATGTATTCGGTTGACGAAAGTGAAAAAGCATTTATAAGAGTAGCGCTTAAGGTTGTTTCTTTATCGTCTGATTCGGATACAGGAAGACCGAGAATGTCGGTAAACAGTTTGGTCCTTCGGGGTATAAGCCCGCCCATATTCAGTTGCGATTGCCGAATATCATACAACGCGCCGGAATTAGGATATAGAAGAGCGGTTGAATAACTGTAGGGCATTAGGGATTTCCATCCGTCCGTTAAAAAATACGAATTCCAAAAAACCGAAGCTCCGATTTCACCAATCCGCGTATCATTTTTTAGCGCAAGATTAACAACGTCCGGTCGTTTGTTCCACAATTCAATAGAAGAAACCGGAGGATACTGATAGGAGAACCGGTATCCGTCGATAAGAAATAAACCGATGCAAAGAAGCGGAATTACAAAAGCAGCGCGTATAAATTTTATCGGCAATGATTGCATAATTTTTTGAATTCCGATTGCGGATAGAATTGAAAATCCAAATATGACGATAATAAGAAATTTGGAAGGAACCCGGAAGAAACTGAAGGGCGGGAATGTATAAAAAAAATAGAGCGGAGAGAATTTTCCAAAAACCAATAAGAATGCCGCTATAACTACTAACCAAAAAACTCCAACAATACGGGATCGGATATGACGTAAGGTAAAAATCGACAAGATGAGCGGCAGGATACCTATATAAGCGGTATTTTCCCAGAATATTCCCCATGAGTCGCTGAATCCCGGGTACGTTCCGTTTGCCGGATTCCCGAAAAAATACGGGAACAGGAAGGTTATTATATGTTTGTACGGGTAAGGAAATTGAGTCGCAGTGGCAAAATCAACGCCGCCGCTTTTGGTGGATTTAAGCCATAATTCTATTGTGGGTATCAGCTGTATGGAGCTAAGTAAACCTGCAACGGCGCATCCTGTTGTTATTAAGACTAAAACCTTTATAGACGTTTTGACGGATTGGAATTTGAGAATCATCAATGCCGCTAGAAATATAAATCCCCCGACGAGTGTGGTAAAAGCCGTATTAATATAACCGGCAAAAAGTTGCTGGGACAGGAAAAAACTCAGCAGCAGCGAATTTAATACGTTAGGCCGCCGATAAATGCGGTATAGGGACCAAAACACAAATGGAAGAAACGATGCGGTTTGGATAACGTCCACGTGATTAAGCTGAACCGCAAAATATCCGCTGAAAGAAAATACAATTGCGGCAAATAAAGAGGGCCACATTGATAAACGAAGGGATCTGCAAAATACATACATGCCGATTCCTGCAGTCAGAAAGCTAAGCGCCAAGGATATATTGTATGCAGGAACCGTAGGCAGAAGGCGGTAAAGTATAAGGTTCGGTAAAAAGAATGTCCCGATTTGGCTCTCAGCAAGAACCGGAAATCCGCTTGCGATAAACGGCGACCAAACGGGCCATTCATTATTCTTTAACGACCCGGCAAGAATATTTTTTAGAGGAAGATGAAAATGAAGTACGTCGCTTTCCCCGAAATCCGGAATCATAAAAAGTGACGTACTTGGATAGAATAGTCGGAAAAAGAAGACCAGATTAAGGCAGACAAGAATAATTATGGGTAAAAAAATATGATAAACTGAAAAGATGACGCTTCTATATCCGGGAGTTTTGTTTCTTTCCGTAATCCTGACAACATTTAACCGCGGTTTTTTTTCATTCCAGGGTTTTTTCGTAGTCGTAGTTCTTCTTATCATACTTATTTATCTATACTTCAGGAGACCTGATACGGCGGTAAATAAAGATAACCCAATCCAGCCCGTTTATCAAATGATGCTTTTGATCATTTACACCCTGTTTATTTTCTTTTCAAACGGAATATATCAGACACAGTTGATTCCGTCCGGATTAATGATTTTATGTTCCCTGTTGTTATTTCCGCTCATTTTAACCTATCTTTTCCCGGAACATAACTACTCAGCCGGAGTCTGCAAGAGAAGATTTATATTTTTAATTGCATCTGCTCTCTTTCTCCGGGTTCTTATGATTGCCGCTTCCCCCGGTCCCATTATAGATGTGTTTAC
>Ga0172379_10008945_pt1 | contig 12471 bp, 7 predicted proteins | sample GrowelOW334metaG_FD_119756 | JGI IMG/M metagenome (GOLD analysis project Ga0172379, IMG submission 119756) | Groundwater microbial communities from an aquifer near a municipal landfill in Southern Ontario, Canada - Groundwater well OW334 metaG | ecosystem: Environmental > Aquatic > Deep... | reverse complement strand
ACCAATCATCAAAATCAACATTCCTTGGGCTTGAATTAAAACATTCTTCCGGTTTGCGCGTGCAAATTTCTTTTGATGAAGATGTAGCGTCATTCAGAGATTGGAATATGTCTGTCGGGTATCATTTTTAGTTTTTTAAAAGATACTCAAAAGGAAATTCCGCAGTTTTAAAATGGCAGATCAGAATTTGGGTTTTGGCTGCCATTTTTATTTAGTTCAACTTTTCGTTTTTAATCGGCATTTGGGAATTTTTTCAAACTTTTTTCTTTTTTTCGAAAAGTTTTTAACTTAGTTTAGCGGTTGACCCTTTAAGTCGTGGTACTTTGGAAGATGCTGATTAAATATTACAGCCATAAATTTCAAAAACAGTAAAAATGACAACCCGGTTACAAAAAATAAAACGGTCGCTTTTTATTTTAGGCGTTACTTTCATTCTGATGATTGCCGTTATGGTGATTGATGAATGGGTGAAAGATTTGCTCTTTCCAAATGCGCACGGATGGGAAAGCAATCTAATCAACATTATTTCTGCAAGCGTTTTTGCTGCAATTATTTCCCATTTTTTAGCAAGGAATTATGAAAAGAACTTACAAATAAGCAGAGTTGAAATAGCTGCAAGAAAAATAGCCGAAGAAGACTTAAACGAAACGCTTTCCATTTTACAAACCACGCTCGAATCCACTATTGACGCAATCCTCGTAATCTCTCAAGAGAGAAAAGTGGTAACCTATAACCAAAAATTTATTGAATTGTGGAATGTTCCAAAAGAAATTGTTGACACGAAAGAGGATAAACAATTGTTGGGATACGTCCTTTCTCAACTAAAAGACCCGGAAGAATTTTTACGAAAAGTTGAAGAACTTTATCAATCCCCCGAACAAATAAGTTTTGATGTTATCGAATTTAAAGATGGAAGAATTTTTGAACGGTACTCTCAGCCGCAAAAACTCGGAAAGAATATTCGCGGAAGGGTCTGGAGTTTTGATGATATTTCCGAAAAGAAAAAAGATGAGTTGAGAATAAAGGAATCAGAAGCCCGCTTTAAGACTATCTGGAAGCACTCGCGCGATGGTTTTCGTCTAACGGATGAAAACGGAATCGTTCTTATGGCAAACGATGCCTATTTTAGTTTTTTCAATAAAACCGAAGAAGACGTGGTAAATCATCCATTCTATATTTTTTATAAAGAAGCAATGCTTCAATCTTCAATCGAAAATTATAAAAAGCGGTTCGAAAAAAAGGAGTTTGAAGATGCGACTCTCCGCAAAGTGGAATTTGCCGATGGAAGGATTGCTTGGTTTGAAATTTCAAATTCTTTTGTTGAAATTGAAAAGAAAACTTATCTCTTAAGTATTTTTAGAGATTTTACCCAGCACAAAAAAGCCGAAGAAAAAATTACTCTTTCCGAACAAAAATTCCGCACCCTCTATGAAAAAGCTACTGATGCTATTTTCTTAATGGATGGAGAATCTTTTATTGACTGCAACCCAACTACAGAAATAATGTTCGGCGGAAGTGCAGAAAAAATTCTAAAATTAAAACCGTATGAAATTTCTCCGGAATTTCAAGAAGACGGGAGACCTTCCAAAGAAAAAGCGTTAGAAAAAATTTCTGCAGCGCTTATCGGCACACCGCAAATTTTTGAGTGGAAGCACCAAAAGTTAAACGGCGAAACTTTCGATTGTGAAGTAAGCTTAACAAAAATTGAACTTGAAGGGAAAAATTATATTCAAGCTATTGTGCGTGATATTACAGAAAGAAAAAATGCTGATAAATTACAAACCGCTGTATTCAAAATTACCGAAGCCACAAGTACGGCAACTGATCTTGCAGCATTATATAATACAATTCACGAATCAGTAAAAACTTTAATGCCCGCAATTAACTTTTACATTTCGTTGTATGACGAGAAGAAAAACGAAATAAGCTTTCCATATTTTGTTGATGAATATGACGAGACACCCACAGCGCGTCCGCCCAAGCGGGGCTTAACCGAATATGTACTTCGAACAAAAAAGCCATTACTAGCAACCCCGGATAAACTACAGGAAATTGAAGATGCCGGTGAAGTTGAAAAGATAGGAACGAACTCTATTGATTGGCTTGGCGTCCCTTTATTTATTAAAGAAAAGATTATCGGCGTGGTTGTTGTACAAAGCTATTCCCCCAGTACGCGATACACTGAAAAAGAGCGAAACATTTTGACGTTCGTTTCTTCTCAAATAGCTATGGCAATTTATAAGAAAAAAGCAGATGATGACTTAGCCGCTTCCGAACTTCAATTAAAAGAATTAAATGCAAGCAAAGATAAACTTTTCTCAATTATTGCTCATGATTTGCGCAGCCCGTTCCATGCGCTTCTCGGGCTATCCGAATTGCTTGCGACCGAAATTGATGATTTTTCAAAAGAGGAAATACAAAAATTTTCAAGGGAAATGAACACCAGTTTAAATAATCAATATAAGCTGCTTGAAAATCTTTTGGAATGGTCGCGTCTGCAGACCGGGAGAATGCAGTATGCCCCCGAGAAGATCAACTTATTAGAAAAAGTGAATGATGTTATTGCTTTGCTTGCCGGAAATGCGTTCAAAAAAAATATTATCGTGGCAAATCTCGTTTTACCAACCGCTTTTCTTTGGGCGGATGCGAATATGCTGCAATCGATTCTTCAAAATCTTCTTGCAAACGCTATTAAATTCACAAGATCCGGTGGACAAATTCAAGTATTGGCGAGGAAGGCGGAGGATGAAATGATGAAGATTTTTATAAAAGATACCGGAGTTGGAATCAGCGAAGAAAATTTACTAAAAATTTTCCGTACCGATTCAACCGCAACCACCACAGGAACAGAAAACGAAAAGGGGACTGGGCTTGGACTGCTGCTCTGCAAAGAAATGATTGAACGACACGGCGGAACAATCTCGGTAGAAAGTGACCTTGAAAAAGGAACTACTTTTTCATTTACCTTACCAAGAGCAGAAAAATTTTAGACATGCCATGGCATGTCTCTACTAATTCATCATTAAACATACAAGTATCGTTTAATTTTTTGCGTCGGAGTTTTTTCAAAGGGATTTACTTGCTCAATCATTTTGCTGATTTTTGAAAATGAAGAAACGCTGTTGTTTACTTCTTCTTTTAATTGATTAAGAAGATCGGTAATAATTTTGCGCTGTTCTTTTTCGGTTTTCTTGTTCGTTTCAAAGTGAGCGTCAATTTTTTCATAATCTAAAAAAACACGCGCTGTAAGTTGATCATTCTGCCGATAGACGATAGACTCAAGCACATACTCCGAGCGATGAATTACCGATTCGAGAGCTTCGGGATAAATATTTTCACCGCTGGGACCAAGGATCATATTTTTCAATCGTCCTTTAATATAAAGATAGCCATCCTTATCGAAGCAGCCTAAATCGCCGGTTCTAAACCAACCTTCGCTCGATATCACTTCTTTTGTTTTTTCCGGATCTTTGTAATAGCCTTTCATCACCATAGCGCCGCGCACTAAAATTTCACCTTCACCGGTTTTAGGATCGGGTGAATCTATTTTTAATTCCGCCCCGATGGAAGCGGGACCGGTGGATAAATATTTTGTGTCTTTGGCGCCGGTGCCGGCAACTAACGGCGAAGTTTCAGTCAAACCGTATCCTATGGAATAGGGGAATGAGGCTTCGCGCAAAAACAATTCAACATCGGGAGAAAGTGCAGCGCCGCCGATACAGAAAAGTTTTAATTCGCCGCCGAAAGTTTTTAATAATTTTTTCCCGGCAACTTTATTAATTTTTTTTCTCAATGAAGGAATTTTGTACGCAAGCTTCACAAGTTTCTTTTTATTTATTTCGGGAAGAATTTTCCCTTTGTACATTTTCTCAATGATTAAAGGAACCGAAAGCAATACTGTAGGTTTTAGTTCTGCAAGCGGCGGAAGCAATACTGCGGCGGTTGGCGGCTTCCGCAAATAATAAACCGTTCCGCCGATTAACATCGGAAAGATCATTCCGAGCGTACATTCATAGACATGCGCGAGAGGGAGAAGAGAAATCATTCTACACTCAATATCCGAAGGAACATATTTTCTTGTAGCAATTGCATCCGATAAAATATTTTTATGGGTAAGCATCACGGCTTTTGAATGTCCCGTTGTGCCCGAAGTATAAATGATGGAAGCAACGTCATCTTCGGAAATTTTTTCAGTTAAAAGTCCGGTAAACTTTAGCACGAGATTTTTTATTTTTTGAAGTTCTTTGCTGCCGTCGGCAATTAATTTTTTAAGGGTGTCTTTCGGAATGTTTTTTTGAACGATGGAAAAATCGTCAAGTAAAATAATTTTAAGATCGCCTTCGGATTTATATTCTTCAATTTTAGGATACAATTTTTCAGAAACAAAAATTGCTTTCGCTTCCGAATGTTGAATGATATGATGAATTTCGGAAGTATGGAAATCATTTAAGATAGGAACGACAATAGCGCCGATACAAGTAATTGCAAAATAAGCAACACCCCAATGCGGACAATTTTCGCTGAGAAGAGCAATGCGGTCTCCGTGCAAAATTCCTTGATCCAGTAAAAACGCCGAGATCAAATCGACCTGCGCTTTAAATTCTGTAAACGTCAGCATGCCTCCATCAACAAAGCCAAACAATTTTTTACCTTTATACTCGCTTGCGCTGTTTTCCAAAAGATGTTTTAATGTTAACTCTTGTAACGGTTTCATATAATCCTCAAAATAAATTTCTAAATTTTTGCAATTACAGTTTTAAAATTCAGCATCAACGAGATAGGCTCTTTGCAAAAGGGAAGAAAACACTTCAAATGAAATTTCTTTCGCACCGAACATCTTCAAATGTTCCGTCATATACTGAACATCAAGCAGGACAAAATTCTTTTCACATAAATGATTAAGCAAAAAAGCCAACGCCACTTTAGATGCCTGACTGACAATCGAGAACATCGATTCACCGAAAAAAGCGCCGCGGTAAGTAACACCGTAAAGTCCGCCGACAAGCTTTTCGTCTTGATAAACTTCCACCGAATGAATGTGTCCGAGTTTTTGCAAATTTAAATATGCTGCAATTAAGTTGTCGGAAATCCATGTTTCTTTCCTTGCGGCACAGCGAGTAACAACAGAAAGAAAATCAGTATCGTATTTAATAACAAACCGGTTTTCATTTATTATTTTTTTGAGCGAGCGGGGAATACGAAAAGCCTCTAAAGGAATAACGGTTCTAACCTCCGGAAAGAACCATTCAATTTTTCCCGTACCGGCATCCGCCATAGGAAAGGCTCCCATCGCATAGAGCTTAATCATCTGTTCGGGAATCAGCAGGGCGTCTTCCGGAGAAATATTACTTTCTACCACGTTACTTACTCACTAACCTTATTCGGAATTTGATATTGAATTTATTTCTAACAACATTTTGAATAAAAGACACCGCATGTTTGAAAGATTGAATGGTTGAATGATGGAACAAAAATAATTAGACCACCGCATAATTTGACTCGTTCATCCTTGCATTCATTCATCCATGCTTTTGAAATTAATTTTTTGTTTAACGTAAATCGCTCGACTAATTTTTATTCCCGTCTTCTAATTTTTTACTCATGTGCTTTTATTTCATAGTTTATGATTTCGTAACCTTTAATTGTTTCGGCGGCGGCATAACAAATGCCAACCAGAACAAGGAGCATTCCTAACGAAAACGAAACGATAATCAGTGGTTCGTAACTAGAGGATTTGAGAATAAATGAAAATCCGATCAGCATTGAAGTAATTACAAACAGACCGACAGCTATTGAATAGCTGAAGACTGCGTTTCGAACAAGCTTAACTCGGTATTTTAATTTTCCAATTTGAATTGAAATGCTTTTCAGTCTTACTTCTTCCTGGTACAAAAATTCTTTCTCCGAGGCTTTGATCGAAAATTTCCTTCTCTCTTCGCCAAGCAAACGGATTCTGTTTACCACGAGTGAATATTTATTGTTCATTCCAAGCAAAAGTAAACCGCATGCGGAGATCATAATTCCCGGTGCCAGCATAGCTTGAATAACTTGTACAACGGTTATAGAAATTTCCATAAATTTTTTAATCTTTTATTGATGTAAATTATCTGCTGAATGTGTGGGAGGAATTTTCTTCTCATAATAGAAAACAAAAAGAAAAATTATCGCCGGAAAAATTGAAATAGCAAAAAACGTCAGCATTGCATTTGCTCCGAGTGAACCAAAAAAGAGAAGCGCTCCCAGAATAATGATAATACTTCCGCTCACTTTCCATTTAAGCGCTGCAATGTAACCAACCAGCATTAGCAGGTGAAAAAACTGAATGAGAAAAACGGACCAGGGAGGAAGATGTCCGCTGTCTTTAAACCATTCCGTAAGATGCTCTAAAAAGAAAGCGCCCCACAGCACAAACAGCAGCGCCGTTGTAATTCTTCCGATCCAGAGAAAAGCTTTAATAAGAGTCACAAAATCCTCAATTTCTTCGGAAGAAAATTAATGAAATAATCTTTTAAATAGAGAAAATCTTTTTTCATCCAACGACAATTCCTTATTTTTGAACACTTATTCACAAACTCTGCCCGGAAAATGAAAGAGCGAACATTCCTTTTTATATTTTTAATAATTTCTTTGAGTTTAACCATGACTGGAACAGCATTACAAAAAAAATTATCTACAGCCGAAAAAACATTTCTTGAAAAAAATAGAAAATTAGACAGCTACTACTCTACAAAAAAACTTGGCGCATTTGTAGAAAACGGAACCACCGTATTCCGGTTATTTGCACCCCAGGCATTTGAGGTTTCGCTTGTCGTAAAAAAAAACGTGGATGAAAAAAACTATAAAGAATACATGATGGTAAAAGATGCCGACGGTGTTTGGGAAGTTGTTTTAAGCGGTGATCTTTATGGAAAATTTTACGGCTTTAAAGTGCTCAACAATAAAAAATTAAAGAAAACAGAATTGCTCTGTCTTGATCCTTACGCAAAAGCCGTCGCTTCTTACAATACGTACATGGGCGAACGGCTCGGAAGAGTAATTGAAGAAAATAATTTCGATTGGGAAAACGACGAATGGATTCAACGCGATTGGAGCGACCTTATCATTTATGAAATGCACATTAAAGATCAAACGTCTCATCCTTCTTCCGGTGTTGCTAATGGCGGTACGTATCTTGGTTTAACCGATAAAGGAAAAACCGGCGGATTGAGCTACATAAAATCTCTTGGCGTAAACACCGTTGAACTTCTCCCTTCTCAAGAATTTGCGAACATCGAAATTCCGTTTCAAAAAAAATTTAAAGGAAAGATCAACACCTGGAATCCGTATGAAAGAAATCATTGGGGATATATGACCGCCGCCTTCTTCGCCCCCGAAGCATATTATTCCATCAGCGATAAACCGGTTCAGTTTGATAAATGGGACGGAACTTCCGGACAACAGGTAAATGATTTTAAAGAGATGGTAAAAGCTTTTCACAAAGAAGGCATTGCCGTTATTATGGATGTGGTCTATAACCATCTTTCCGAATATGAACTTGGCAATTTAAAAGAAATCGATAAAGAATATTATTTCAGACTTGATGAAAAGGGAAATTTCAAAACCGAAAGCGGCTGTGGCAACGATCTGAAAACCGAACGACCGATGGTTCGCAAACTTATTGTTGAAAACATTTTATACTGGATGAAAGAATATCACGTTGACGGATTCCGTTTTGATTTAGGAAAATTAATTGATTGGGTAACACTTGAAGATATTGTTCACGAAGCAAAAAAAATTAATCCTGACGTTGTGTTTATTGCTGAACCATGGGGCGGCGGATATGATCCAAAGGGAATGTCACTGCGCAGTATTGCAAGCTGGAACGACCAAATACGAAACGGTGTAAAAGGTGAAAATCCGAAGAATGGTCTTGGCTGGATTTTCGGACAGTGGCAGGGAAACAACAATCCTAACCGTATCAATAGCTATGTAAACGGCACGCTCATTCGAGATTCGCTTGGTTTATTTCAGAAGAAAGAACATTCGGTTAATTATCTTGAATCGCACGACGGTTATACGCTTGGAGATTTTATCCGGCTCGGGACAAAGGAAGTTTCTGATAACGATGTAATCAAAAATGTTGATTCGTTGATAAAACTTTCTCCTTTGCAAATGAAATTAAATAAACTTGCCGCTCTCTTCCTTTTTACTTCGCAGGGAATAACGATGATCCATGCCGGGCAAGAATTTGCTCGCACAAAAGTTATTCCCTTTTCCGTTGATGCCCCCGACACAAACAGAGGAAGAATTGACCACAATACTTACGATAAAGACAACGAAGTAAACGCTATCAACTATCATCAAGCAAAAATTAATCAGGAACTACTCAACTATTACACCGGATTAATTTCACTGCGGAATAAATATGATGCATTTAGAAAAGCTGATTATGATGATATTACATTTCTTACAAAGGATCATAATGAGTTTGCTGTTGGTTATACTATCAACTATAATGAAAATGAATTTCTTGTTTTGATGAACGCGAATCCGCACAGTAATAAAGAATTTAATTTGCCGGAAGGTAATTGGGAAGTTTTAGTTAATGCGGAACTCGCCGGAACTAAAAAGCTTGCAGTTGTAAACGGGAAATTAGTTGTTCCATCAACTGCTGGATATGTGTTGAAAAGTCGAAAGGAAAAAGTCGAAAGTCGAAAGTGAGTTTTTTCTACTTTTATTTTTCTACTTGTTTATTCAGTTAAAAATTTTCCGGAGAGATTTTTCTATCGCTTCTTTAAATTGGGTTAAGTTAACGGGTTTTTGAAAAACGTATTCAACGCCTAAATCATTATAAGCGAGTGTTTCCGGTTTCCCGATATCACCGCTTAAAATAATTATCTGCGGTTTCCCTTTTATTACAGAACTCCTGAGGTTTTTTACTAATTCAATCCCGTTCATTTTAGGCATCGTGTGATCGGTAATAATAAGTGCAAGCGATGTTTCTTCTATTATTTGCCACGCTTCTTCCCCGTTACCGGCAAGAAGAATTTCATAATCCGGAACAAAACTTTTTAAGATTTTTGAATATAAAAGCCTGTCCGTTTTACTATCATCAACTAAGAGAATAGTTGCCGAAGCTTTAGGTAAAGTAAATTTAAACGTAGTTCCTTTTCCAACTTTACTTTCCACCCAAATTTTTCCGCCGTGTTTTTCAATTATTTCATGTACAAGAGATAATCCTAATCCGGTTCCTTTTTCCCCCGCCGTTCCCTCGGAAGTAAACTTTGCATCAACATCAAAAACCTTCGATAAATTTTCTTTCGATATTCCCGTACCGGTATCGTTTACCCAAACTTCAATAAATCTCGGTACATCGGATTGCGCAAAGTTGATTGATATTGTTCCCCCGCTTCTTGTGAACTTTAAAGAATTTGAAATAAGATTATTAAAAACTTGTGCAAGCAGACTTTTATCTGCAAAAACGTTTACTTCGTCTTTAACCATGTTTTGCAGAGTGATTCCTTTTTTTATAGCAAAACCCGACAGAGTATCCATCGCTTTTTTTATTTGCTCGAACAAATCGATTTTCGCCGGCTCAAAGCGAATTCTTCCGGTTTGCAGCCTTGTCCAATCCAACAATGAATTTACAAGCGCAAGCATGCTTTGTGCAGACTCTTGTATGTAGCCGATGTATTGTCTAGATTCTTCGGCGGTTATTTCGTCATCATTTAACAGGATATCCGTAAAACCGAGAATTGAACTGAACGGAGTACGCAGGTCGTGCGAAACAATGGAAATGAAACGGTCTTTGGTATCGTTTAATTTTTTTAAATTGTCGGAAGATTTTTGAACCTCTGCTTCAGCTTTCTTTTGTAATGAAATATCGCTTACCAACCCGAACATTTTAAGAATTACGCCTCGCTGGTTGCGCGTAACGGTAATTTTAATTTTAATCCAAACGAGATGCCCCTGTTTGTGAATAATTCTAAAGACAAGCTCTTCAGAATTTTTATAATAGTTATTAACAAATTTCCTCAATTTTTCTTTAATCATTTTAAAATCATCAGGGAACGTAATCTTGAAAAAATATTTTGCGTCGTGCAAAAATTCGGATTGCGAATAGCCTGTAATTTTTTCGATTGAGGAAGTGAAAAACGTAAAGCGAATACCTTTACCCGACCGTTCGGCTGTCCAAAGGGAATCATCCAAATTTTCAGTAATTGTTCGATAACGTTCTTCGGATTCTTTAATAGCTTGTTGTACCCGTTTCCGTTCGGTAACATCGCGCGCAATAATTACAAAAAAGATATCGTCTTTAAATTCAAAGGAAGTAACCGAGACTTCAACAAAATTTTGGGTTCCGTCTTTTTGCCGGCTAAGAAATTCATAATGATTAGGCGCCGGTTCTCTCAAGGTTCTGGCTTCAGTGTATTTTTTTATTCGCGGCAGATCGGTTTCATCAACAATGCTCAGCGGATTTGTGTTAAGGAGCTCTTCACCTTTTTCATAACCAAAAATTTTGGCAAACGAATTATTAACAATAACAAATGCATCATTAGATTCAACCGCAATGCCGTCGTTGGATGCTTCAAATATTGCTCTCATCAGCAGCAGTTCCTGCTGAAAAGCTTTTTTTGCCGTAATGTCCGAAAAAATTCCGCCGATATATTTTATTTTTTTTTGTGCATCATGGGCAATTGAAAAATTTCCGAGCACCTCAATAAATTCACCGCCTTTTTTGACAAAAGTTAGTTCGGCTGATTTTATTTTCCCCTGTACAACTTGTTTTATCGAGAATTTCTTTTGCTGCGAAGAAGCGGCATCAAGCAGATCGGGTAATTTCTTTTCGCTCACTTCTTGTTCGCTAAAACCGAGTTCATTCAGAAAGGAAGGATTTGCATAGATAATTTTTCCTGTGTCGGAAAAATTGCAAATTAAATCTGTAGCATTGTCAACAATAGAACGAAACCTCTCTTCCGACAATCGCAAGACGCGTTCTACTTCAATTTTTTCAGTTATATCAACACAAAGAACAACATACAACTGTGAGGATTCACGATTTTTTGCCGTAAAAAACGAAAGCTCAATTTCCTTTTTTTGTTTCTGTTTTGTAAGGATGGAAACGTTAGCGTTATATTTTTCTGTGTCTGCCAAATATGAGAAAATAGAAACCAACCTGTTGTGATCAAAAGAAAGAAAGAATTTTTCGAACGGTTTATTATAGACCTCGCTCTTAGAATAGCCGGTAAGATTCTCAGCAGTTTTATTCCAAAAAACAATTTGTCCGGACGCATTAAGAACAAGCATGGCGTCAGTCGCCTTTTGCGTAATCATTTCATAAAACTGTAATTCATCAATTTGCTGTTTTAAGTATTCCTGTTCTTTTATATAGACCGTTATATCTTCAAAATAAAAACAGACAAACTGAACTTCCTTCCGACTTGTAAGCACCGGAAAAATTTGTATATCAAAAACAAGTTCTTCTTCTTCAAAACGCAGCGAAGTAATAAAAGATGATTTTTTTTTCGTCTCCTTAATTTCTTTTAACAATTTTTCTAACTTATCAAGTGATTCCGTCGGGAAAATTTCATGAATGGGATGATGCAGAAAATTCTTTCCCGCCTTGCCGTTAGGCAGGTTCTTTCTAAATAGAGTTTTAAGCAGATTACCGAAAGCATAACTCACGTTTCCATCAATATCCGTAAGGATTAAGAGGTTATTTAGATTTTGAAAAATATCGCTATAATTTTCGTTTTGTATGGGAAGATTTGTATTTCGCGCATCGCCGATAATTCTTAGATCTTCAACAACAAGCATGCCTCCTAAAAAAGTTTCACCTTCCAAAAGCGCAACGCCTTTTAGAATTATCGAAATTTCTCCGCCATCAGAAGTTTTTTGATTTCCCAGTTCTTTCTCAAAAAAGAATTGATCGCGTAAACTTTGAATATCTTTGCTGATATCCCCTGAAAGAAAAAGCTGCTCGTCTTTAAGATTTTTTCCAATTGGATTTACGAGAAATTGCGGTTGCAAAACTCCGAAGTTAGAAAAACATGAATTAAGATAGGTTACGTTGTATTGATCATCGAAAACAAGTATGCCGACAGGCATTGTTCCCAACAAAGCTGCCGCTGTTATTTTTTCAAATTGTTTTTCTTCTTCTGACGGGTTTGAAAGCATAAGGACTGTTCACTTTTTTGATTGCAAAATAGCAAAAAGTTTTCATATTTGTGTTCAAGCAACAAACCAACAATAGAGGGTGCTTACCAAAAGTTCTCTCTTTTTTTGTAAGAAAGATTTCTCTTCCATTCTTTTATTTCACTTTTTGGATGTTTTAATTACACCTATATTTGTTATAGAAAAAAAGAAGAAAGAGGATCATATGTTATTTTTAGTATCATTTGCCGCAGCTATTATTGCCCTGGTCGTTTTTTTTAACGCCAAAAAACGATTTAACAAATCGGAGTCAACCTTTGCTTTTATCGGATTTATTGT
>Ga0172379_10008944_pt1 | contig 12474 bp, 5 predicted proteins | sample GrowelOW334metaG_FD_119756 | JGI IMG/M metagenome (GOLD analysis project Ga0172379, IMG submission 119756) | Groundwater microbial communities from an aquifer near a municipal landfill in Southern Ontario, Canada - Groundwater well OW334 metaG | ecosystem: Environmental > Aquatic > Deep... | reverse complement strand
TGAATATTTTGGTGAATCTTCCTCCATCGGTAACCGTATTAACCGTATTACTGTTTTTAAAGATGGCTCTGTTTGGATTGGAACCAACCACGGACTCTCAAGATACAATCCTAATACCAATGATTTTGAGACCTATTTGAACCAAAAAGGGAACGACCATTCCTTGAATTCCAACATTGTATATGACATTATTGAAACCCAAAAGGGTGATATTTATATTGCTGCCGAAGCCAATGACATTCAGCAGTTTTTCCCGGAACGTCGGAAATTTACATCTATTTCTTATACCCGAAATTCTTCTTTAGACGATAATTACCGAAAGCGTATTGTAGAAGATGCCCAAGGAGTTCTGTGGATTTCAGCCAATCACCATGGATTGTGTTCATATAATCCATCAACAAAAGAATCAAAATTATATTGTGCTGAAAACCAAAATCTCTCTACAAATGTATTGATGGGCGATATGGCTTTTGATGCCAACGGTTTTTTGTGGATATGTACAGAGGGACAAGGAATCAATGTGTTTAATCCTCAAAGAGAAACCTATTATTCTATTAAAAACGACAATTCCCTAGATGGGGGTCTTGGTTCGAATCATGTGTACACCATTTTTTTTGATGATGACCAAATTGCTTGGGTTGGGACTTTTGATAAAGGAGTGAGCTATTACAATCCGTCACAAAATAAGTTCCAATCACCTTTATTTCAGCCTAATGACAACTTTTTTGTGAAACAAGTTTCGGTATTAAGTGTATTTGAAGATTCAAAGGGTCAAATCTGGTTAGGAACAGACGGAAATGGGGTATATCAGTTTACCAAGGGTAAGCCGCCAGCGCATTTTCAAAGCAATTCCGTCAATTTTAAAGAAATTCTTCTCTCAAATGTAATTACTTGTATTAACGAAGACATTCAAGGAAACATCCTTTTAGGTACCTATACCGGAGGGTTAGTATCGTTAAATCCAATGAATTTAAAAGTAAAAGGGTACTTACCTATTACTAATTCGAAAAAATCGTTACATGCTGTGAATGTTTGGTGTATAAAAAAAGACAGCAAAAGGCGGATATGGTTGGGCCTTTTAGGGAATGGGGTTGATGAATATCTTCCTGAAAAGGAGCAATTTATCAATTACGGACCCAATTCCACACAAAACAATAAAATTGATTTTCCCAATGTGATGGCCATTATGGAAGACGATGAGGGCGATGTTTGGTTTGGTACAGAAGGAAAAGGGGTGTTTGTGCTAGATAGTCAAACAGATAAAGTCTTTCAATTCCCTACCGATTCGGTGTTCCGTGTTCTTGAACAGGGAATCATCAAATGTTTGTTCCAAGATCGTTGGGGGTTCATTTGGCTTGGAACCGAGGATATGGGATTGTTTAAATTTGATAAAAAGAGCTACCAAATTGAAAAAATTCCTGTGGGTGAGGATGATCTTTCGGGTTCTATTCAAAGTTTGATGGACGACAATTATGGAAATTTGTGGATTGGAACCTCAAATGGTTTATATAGATATTTTTATAAAGGACAAGTATTTGAACGATACGTGGTACAGGATGGTTTGTCAGACAACGAATTTAATCCGGGCTCTGTATGCAAATTAAGGGATGGAAGAATCGCTTTCGGTTCAAAAAATGGCATCGATATTATTGATCCTTTGGAAATAAGCCAAAATCAGGTCATCCCTAAGGTTGTATTTACCAAGTTATCGGTACTTAACAAAGAGGTAAATCCCGGCCAAATCCTCAACAATCGGGTAATGTTAAACAAGTCCATATCTTTTACCAACGAGGTTACTCTTGAATACTTTGAAAAGGTTTTTACCATTGAGTTTGCCGCATTGAACTACACCTTGCCCGAGAAATGCAGGTATCAATACATGTTGGTCAATTTTGACAACGATTGGATAAACACCAGTTCCAATAGACGTTTTGCCAGCTATTCCAATCTCGACCCCGGACAATATGTTTTTAAAGTCAGGGCTTCAAACAATGATGGAAAATGGGGCAATAACATAGCCCCGTTAAAAATAACAATAACACCCCCTTTCTGGATGACCTGGTGGTTTGTGACCATTTGCGGTATATTGATGGTGACTGTATTAATTGCATTTTACAAGTACCGCATCCAAGTTCACAAAGACCACTTCAGGCAGCAACAACTGGAACAGGAAAAGAAAATTTTTGAACTGGAAAACGAAAAACTGGAGACAGAGCTCAAACAATTAGCCTTCCAGACCATGCACCGGAAGAAATTGCTTTTGGAACAACGGACCAAATTGGAATGGTTGTCAACCAAAGCAAAAGTATCGGTAAGCGAAGGGTTACAAAAGATTATTCAAAGCATTGACGAAGAGTTGAATGATGAGAAAGATTGGAAATATGTGGAACCGCAACTCGACAAAGTTTACAACAGTTTTATCTCCCGGCTTATTGAAAAACATTCCGATTTAACTGCCTCTGAAATCAAAATTGCAGCTTACATCAGAATGAACCTGACAACTAAAGAAATTTCGGAATATATGCACAAAACTGCCCGTGCCATAGAAAACGATCGATACCGTTTACGGAAAAAATTGGGGTTGGAATTAAACGATTCATTGCAAAATTACCTAATGAATTTTTGATCTAAAAAATTCAGGCTATCGTATATATTGACAATATCTTAACTTTTTCTTGAGAGTTTCTGAGTACCCTGCTCATAAATTGCGGTGAAGTTTTGAGAGGCAAATCTGCAATCGTTTTCAAAGGTTGAATGCTAACTTCGTACACTGAGGCTGCAAAGCATATCTACAGCTGAACAGTGCTAAACTTAAATTTTTTAACTAAAACCAAGTAATTATGAAAAAACTTTTCAGATTAAGCCAGATCGTACTTTTGTTTCTGGCATTTTCAAATCTAGTTTCGTGTAAGGATGATGACCCAGAAGAAGAAAATGTTATTGCCAGCTTTACCTTTCAGGTAGATGAAGAGGATTATAAAACAGTAAGTTTTACCAGTGCCTCACAAAATTATGCCACATTATCATGGAATTTCGGTGATGAATCTGCTCTCTCTTCTGAAGTAAATCCGGTGCATACGTATGCATCTGTAGGAGCTTTTACAGTTACTTTAACTGCAACAGCATCGGGAGGTACTTCCGATGAATATTCACAGGTAGTGACAATTACCGATCCCAATGCAGAATTGACCAAATTGGTAGGAGAAACATCAAAAACATGGAAACTTTTAAGACAAGTAGATTCGGGTCGCTATCCATTGCAGTGTGGTCCATGGGCTGATCAAACTGATGCATCAATATGGTGGGCTGTAGGAAGGGATAATGATGAATTAGCAAACCGCCCCTGTATGTTTAACGATGAGTGGACTTTCTCTCGTGATGGTTCCATGGTGTTTGATGCCAAAGGGGATTATTGGGCAGAAGGTGGTATTTTCACTCCTGACAATGATTGTGCTTCAACAGAAACTATGGTTGGAGTAAATAGCGAAGACCTGTCCGCTTGGGGTGGAGGTGATTTTACCTTTGAACTAATCCCCGGTACAGAACCGACTTTAACGGTGAACGGATTAGGTGCTTATGTAGGTTTCTTTAAGTTAGGTAATGGCGTAGAAGTAAAAGTTCCACAAGAATCTATTACCTATGATATTTTGTCTTTAACCGATGGTGACGTTGACACCTTAGTAATTCAAGGGCAATATCAGTGGGACGCCAGCGATGGTGGATATTGGAGATTCGTTTTGGTTCATTATGACGATCCAAACGATGAACCCCCACTTCCCGGCCATTCTCCTAACGCTGTCTTCACTATGGCTACTGACGACATGACAGTTACTTGCACCAATGCCAGTGAATATGCCGATTCTTACCTATGGGATTTTGGTGATGGAACTACTGCTACAACAGCAGATGCCAGCCACACCTATACTACTGAAGGTGTTTATACAGTAACTCTTTCTGCTACTAATGCAATTGCAACCACTACTGCAACAAAAGTTGGTTTTATTACAGCCACCTTAATAACCGATGATCTTCTAAAAGGATCTGCTTGGAAAGTTAGACTTGAAGAAAAATCGATTTTTGTAGGCCCTGCTATGGGAAGTAGCGATTGGTGGAGTGTTCCAAAAAATTTCATGGATGGAACTACTACTGGAACCGATGACTGGTCGTGCATTATCGATGATGAGTTTACTTTTAGTACAGGTGGTGTTTATACCTATGCAACTAACGGTAGTGCCCGAAATGATGGTTATTTTGGCGGAACAAATGGATGTATCGATGATGCTGCCATTGCTGCAAGTGGTAATGGTGCTGCTTTTGGTTCAGGCTCACACACCTATGTATTAACACCTGCTACTGATGGAAATCGGGCAATAATTACTTTAACAAACGGTGGCGATAAGGCTGCATTTATTGGTTTCTATAAAGGCTATTATGGGGGAGAAAATTCAAATAGCGCAAATGCTCCAAACGGAGGCCTTACTACAAACACATATGAAGTGATGGGCTATGCCAATTCCGGAACTAAAGAATATTTGTTTATCACTGTTGACATAAGTACCGGACATGATGGTTCCGCTTCATGGTCATGTATTTTAGAACGTTAATAGATTATTTTGGATGATTAGAAATACCAAGGGTAAATACGTTTGCCCTTGGTATTATTTCCCCAAACAAAATACCATTTATGAAATGGGTCTCAATAGATGTTTCGCCATTTCTGACTCACTAAATCCACTTTATCAAACAATTAATTTTCAATAAATCAGTATTATGAATAAAATATTGACATATGTTTTTTTAACCCTATTCTCTTTTTCTGTCACTGCCCAGGAAAAACAAATTACAGGCAAGGTTACTGACAGCGAAGGAGTTGGAATTCCAGGTGTGTCGGTACTTATTGTAGGTACTAGCCAAGGAACTATTACTGACCTAGATGGGGTCTATAAAATTTCAGCTATCACAGGTGTTCTCCGTTTTAGCTTTATTGGTTATGTACCCCAAGAAATTAATGTTACTGGGAAGACACAAATTGATGTAGTTCTAGAAATCGATACCAAAGCACTCTCAGAGGTAGTGGTAATAGGGTATGGTACCCAGTTGAAAAAAGATTTAACCACCTCGGTGGCGATCGTTGGAGAAGATGAAATAAAAGAACGCCCCATGGTCAGTGCAGCGGAAGCGTTACAAGGTAAAGCCGCCGGGGTAATGGTAATACAACCTTCTGGAGAACCAGGGACACCTTTATCTGTTAGAGTTCGAGGAGCTACATCAGTACTTTCTGGGAATGAGCCTATTTATGTTGTTGATGGAATTCAAACAACAGACATCAAAGGGTTAGATCCTAATGACATTGCTACCATGACCGTTTTAAAAGATGCTTCTTCAAAAGCTATTTATGGGGCTAGAGCTTCTAACGGGGTTGTAATTGTTACCACAAAGAGAGGCCATGCCAATGAATCTAATTTAAATTTCAATGCCTATTACGGACTTTCCGATATCCGGAAAACCATTGATGTGTTAAATACCAAACAATACCGCAAATTAATGGATGAAATTGGAATTGAAGTTTCTCCATCGGCTACCTATTTTAATGATTGGAGCGAAGAGGTTTTCGGTGTCGGGAAAACACAATCATATCAACTTTCTTTTTCTGATGGAAATGAAAAATCTTCCTATTTTTTAGCGGCTAGTTATTTAAACAATGAGGGAATTGTGAGACCTGCTCAATTTGATCGGTACTCAATTCGTTTAAATATTGATAATCAAATTCGTCCTTGGTTGAAAGTAAAAACCAATGTCAACCTGACTAATATAAAAACACAAGATACCCCAGATAATTTAAGTTCCGGTAGAGGGGGGGTTATTATGAGTGCATTAAATACCCCTCCCTTTTTGCATATTTACAAAACCGATGGAAGTGGGCAATTTGATCCAAATCCATTTCAACCTTCGTGGGAAAACCCAGTAGCTTATATGGAAGGAGCCGATCAGGAAGCTGTTGATAAACAAATTATGGCGAATATTCAATTAGAAGCAAAAATTGTAGAGGGTCTATTTTTAAAAACTAATGCTGCAATTGACATTAATAACCATCAATGGGATTATTATTTGGATCCTTTCCGTACCAATTATGGTCGGCAAAATAATGGTATAGGACAGTCCGATAAGGCAAACAGTCAAACATGGATGTGGGAAAACCTATTGGATTATGCTAAAAGCATCAATGAACATCATTTTAATGGATTACTCGGTTCTAGTGTGCAACGGTTCCACTACAACGATTCGTATCTTTATGGGTATGATTTTCCTTCGGATGTTTCAGTAACCACTCTTAACGCTGCCAACGTTATTTCGGGAAACACCTCAATATATGATTGGGCTTTAGCTTCATTCTTTGGACGTGTTACCTACGACTTTGCAAATAAATATTATTTTACAGCTAGCCTTCGACGGGACGGTTCTTCAAAATTGGCTCATCGCTGGGGGACTATTCCCTCATTCTCAGCAGGATGGCGCATCTCTGCCGAGCCATTTATGCAAAATATATCACTTATAAATGATTTAAAAATCCGTGGAGGATGGGGAATGATTGGAAATCAGGAAAATATTCCCAATTATTCCCAATATGGAGTGACAAGTTATTATCGACAGACTCCTACAAATCCACTATCTGGCCCGGTAAGTGTAACCACTTCCTATGGTAACCCCGATCTAAGATGGGAAACAACGGCTGAAACAAGTTTTGGAATTGATTTATCCATGTTGAATTCAAGGATTACATTCACCGCAGAAGCTTACTACAAAAAAACCAGAGATGTTCAATTAGATGTTCAATTACCAAGCACACTACAGATTACATCAATTAAAACAAATGCTGGAACCATTGAAAACAAAGGATTTGAATTTAGCCTAAGAACAATCAATACTAATGGTGAATTAAATTGGAATACCGATGTGACTTTCTCAAGAAATAAAAATAAAGTCTTGGAATTAATCTACACCGATGTTTATTATTATGGCCGAATATATAGCAACAATCAAGATGTTGCCATTGTTAGGGAAGGTTTGGCATTAGGCTCCTTTTACGGGTATATATCTGAAGGTGTGAATCCTGAAACGGGAGATATAATATATAAAGATCGAAATGAGAATGGCATTTTTGATCCAAATGATCGGACGGTTATTGGAGAAGCTGAACCTGATTTTATTTTTGGGATAACAAATACCTTATCTTACAAAAAATTTGATTTATCAATTTTCTTTCAGGGGTGTTATGGTAATGAAGTTTTTAATGCAACAAGGGTTGATTTGGAGGGAATGTTCGACAGTAAAAATCAATCGACTTCAGTTTTACGCCGTTGGTCAACTGAAAATCGGAATACAGATATTCCAAGGGCAGTTGGAGGTGGCAATACTTATAATGTTTATAATTCTTCCCGCTTTATTGAAGATGGTTCTTACCTGAGGTTGAAGAGCTTAACTCTTTCGTACAAGGCGCTAGATAATAATCCAAATTTTAAAGCAATTAAGAAACTATCATTTTACGTTACCGGACAAAACTTGTTAACCTTAACCAATTATTCTGGTTTTGATCCTGAAGTAAGTGCTTTTGGAATCAATGCTGTGACTCAAGGAATCGATTACGGCACCTATCCCCAATCGAGAACTATCATTTTTGGCTTAACTGTTGAATTTTAATAAACGGGCAATATGAAAAAAAACATAATATTTGGATTAGTTACATGCTTGGGATTATTGTTTTCTTCCTGCGAAGATTTTTTAGACAGGAAACCAATATCTGACGGTATATTTATTGATAATACAAACGACTCCATTCTTTATAAATCAGCAAGTGAAATAGAAGCTGCTTTAGCCGGGGTTTATGCCGATTTTAAAAATGAATATTTTGAATTGGATTATTTTGTAAATGGCGATGCTCAATCCGATGATTGTTATGCAGGAGCAGATAACCCGGCCAACTTCCAAATTGATGATTATAAGATAGATGCTACCAACAGTAATGTAAGCCGGGATTGGGGTTATTTGTATTCCACCATTGGAAAAGCCAACTTGGTAATCAACAATGCGGAAAAAGTTCCTGACCCTGCCTTAACGGATAACGACAAATTGCAAATTAAAGCAGAAGCTTCTTTTATCCGGTCCTTTATGTATTTCCAATTAGTCCAACTTTGGGGCGATGTGCCATTACAATTAAAAGAAGTTACAACAATAAGCGCAGAAAACTTAGATGAAATATATCCTTTATTGTTTCCCCCACGTAACTCAACGGAAGATGTGTATGCACAAATAACCGCAGATCTGGAATTTGCTCTTCCATACGTTGAAACAGAAGCAACAAATAAAGGTTATGTCACTAAAGGTGCTGTTAACACATTATTAGCTAAAGTCTATGCCACTCAAGAACCACATGATTGGGTAAAAATCGAGAAATATTGCAACGATGTTATTGCCGGAGGATATAGCTTGTTGGAAAACTATGATGAATTGTGGGATAATAGTATTGAAAACTCCAGCGAATCCATTTTTGAAATCAATTATGAAGGCACTTCCTCCGATGCAAACTGGGGCGCAAGTATGTTTCGCGGGACAGACTGGAAAAAATTCAACATCCCTTCGAACGATTTGGTAAGAGCTTTTGAGGAAGAAGGGGATGATATCAGAAAAAATTCTACAATTGTTTTTGATGATGTTACAGGTTTATGGTCCGATGCCCATTGGCCACAAAACAATTATCCATTTGTTAATAAATATAGGATTTATTCGAGTCCAAGTTCACAAAACTATATTTTATTTAGGTTGGCCGATGTATTGCTTTTAAAAGCCGAAGCGCTGAATGAACAAGGGGATGTTTCTGGAGCTGGTGCTTTAGTTAACCAAATCAGAGACCGAGTTGATCTTGCGAATACCCCAGCCGACACTTATGATGAAATGAAACTGGCCATTGAAAAAGAACGCCGGTTAGAGCTTGCTTTTGAGGGCCACCGCTGGTACGATTTAAAACGGACAGGAAGATCCATTGAAGTGATTAATAATGTGACGGATGAAGATGAAGTTTCATTGGGTTACCAATTAACCGAGAATCGGCTATTGTGGCCGATTCCCCAGTCGGAGCTTGATAAAAATACAAAACTGGTTCAAAACCCAGGATATTGAAATATAAGAGATTGTTTGAATTTGATAATTTTTGATCTTCTCCATATGGAGGAAATCCTATCTTTGATTTTCAGACAACCTCTTTTCAAAAAACAGCTATTTTTACACCTAACTGAAGGAATATTCCTTCCTTTGAAATAAAGGAAATGAAAAAAATGAAATCTATTTTAACGAATCTAGATCAAGGGTTGATGCTAATCCTGATGCTTGCCTTCTTAGACTGTTCTCCCGGTTGTTCCAAAGAAGATAAAGGGTCGGATGGTGATAAAAACCCCACAGTTACGACCTCAGAGTTGTCCTGTTGGCTCACTACCTCGGATCAAAAGAATCTGATGAAAAAACAGACTGAGTCTTTACTATTTACTGAAAAAATCAACGGGTATCCAACCATTCAGATTGATTCAACTGTCACTTATCAGGAAATTGATGGTTTCGGGTTTACCCTAACCGGAGGAAGTGCAAGGCTTATCAATTCTCTGGACAATGAAACAAAGCAAAACCTACTGACGGAATTATTTGCCTTCGACAGTACATTCATCGGTGTCAGCTATTTGCGCATCAGCATTGGGGCTTCCGATTTGAGTGAAACTGATTTCACTTACGATGAAATGCCAGATGGACAAACCGATCCCGATTTAGAGCATTTTACCGTTGATATGGAACAGGAGCATTTAATTCCCCTTTTAAAAATGGTGTTGGAAATCAATCCTGACATTAAAATCTTAGGTTCCCCCTGGACTGCTCCCACTTGGATGAAAACCAACAACGCTTACATTGGTGGCAGTTTAAAACCGGAATATTATACAACCTATGCCAACTATTTTGTAAAATACATTCAGGCCATGGCCCGCGAGGGAATCTCCATTGATGCAATTACCATCCAGAACGAACCGTTGCATCCAGGGAATAACCCCAGCATGTACATGGAAGCAGCCGATCAAGCGGTGTTTGTAAAAAATCACCTGGGGCCGGTTTTTGAAGCGGCAGGCATTAAAACCAAAATTATTATCTACGATCACAATGCCGACAAGCCGGAATACCCCATTAGTATATTGAATGACCCGGAAGCAAAAAAACAGGTCGATGGTTCGGCGTTTCATCTTTATGGGGGAACTATCAGCGCCTTAACCCAGGTGCATAATGCACATCCTGATAAAAACCTCTACTTTACCGAACAATGGGTTGGTGGGCCAAGTAATTTCAGTGGCGATTTGAGCTGGCATGTGGAAAATCTGATAATTGGAGGTCCCCGAAATTGGTGCCGCACCGTTCTGGAATGGAATCTGGCATCGGATCCTGATTACCAGCCTCATACCGAGGGTGGCTGCACCAATTGCTTAGGGGCTTTAACTATTGCCAACCGTGTTTCGCGCAATGTGGCCTACTACATTATTGCCCATGCCTCAAAGTTTGTGCGTCCCGGTTCTGTAAGAATAGCATCAAATATTCCTGAAAACTTAAATAATGTAGCCTTTTTAACTCCCACAGGAAAGAAAGTGCTGATTGTTTTAAATAATTCAGGTATTGAAAAGAAATTTAACATCAGGTTCAAAAGTAATCAGGCAACAACCTCTCTGCCTTCAGGAGCCGTTGCTACGTACATCTGGTAGTTTTTAACTGCCAAATCATCGGATGATTTCTTTTTTTGCAAAAAACCATTGTGGCATTAATCTAACGTGAGTTTGTGTTGAAATATCAATTAATATTTTATTTGTTTGTTTTTTAATTGTGATTATCAAGTTAAAACTCACGTTAGGTTATATTTCTGTACAGCCCTTTTAAATGATCTATCGAATTCCTTTTTGTTTGTGTTTAATTCACATTGATGATATTCAATAGCACAAAAATTCCTAACTTGCTTTTAATAAATCACATGGTTTCATGAAGGCGATAAAAAGTGTTCTAATTTACAGCTTTATTCTCGGGCTCCTTATAATAGGGTGCTCACCAGAAAAAAAAGGTAATTATCTATCAAAACTTGAGGTTGAAATTCCCGATGTTTTAAAAGGGAATGCCAATATAGTGGTGTTTATCAATGAAAATGCCGAAGCATTAAACCAATGGTCGGTAACTTTAGAGGATTTGGTGGTAGATTGTTCTCCCTATTTAGGGAAAGAGGAGGAGGAATTGACCGATGCCGACCGGGCAAAGTTGGGAAAAAACATGATGGAGTTTGTAGCCAAACTGGGACAGTTTGCTGTTTATTCAGCCGAATTACAACAGATGATGACTACTGTTGAGGCAGAGTTGCCGGATGATCAACTGGCCGCTTTTGCAACCATAAAGAATCAATTAGAAACCCGAATGCAGGAAATTCAAAACAAATACATCGACTTTGGGAAAGAACAGGATGAGGAATAAGAAAAAGGATTCAAAGAAATGAAAAAGAGGCACCTGTTGATGCCTCTTTTTTATGTGTGTTAATACAACTTCTCTATTTCAATAGTTATTAAAATTTTATAAGCAAATGATAATCTGCTAAATGTAAAATGCATCAACAAAAAAATTAAGTGATGATTTCCGGCAAGATATGTTTTGTCTCGTGTCTAAAAATCTACCGACCTATCCTATTGCATTCCCACCGTTTTTTCAACTTCGTCAACAGTTGCAGGTATGCGGTTCCCAAGCAAACGGCAGCCGGTTTCGGTTATCAGCAAATCGTCTTCAATGCGGATACCTCCAAAATCGCGGTATTGATTGGCTTTTTCGAAATTGATAAACTCATGATTGATTTTTTCGTGCTGCCATTTGTCAATCAAAGCCGGGATGAAATAAATGCCGGGTTCGTTGGTAATCACAAATCCCGGTTCCAATTTCCGTCCTAAACGCAAGTATGCGGTTCCAAACTGATCGATAGGTCGGGTAATTTCGTCATAGCCCACATAAATCTGGCCAAGATCCTCCATGTCGTGCACATCAAGTCCCATCATGTGGCCAAGGCCATGAGGAAAAAACAGGGCGTGGGCTCCGGCTTTTACGGCCGCATCTACATCACCTTTCATCAACCCCACATCTTTCAAACCTTGTGCAATCACTTTGGCTACCTGCAAATGTACCTGTTGGTAAGTAATTCCGGGTTTCGATATTTGAGTGGCGGTATTATTGGCATTCAGTACAATCTGGTAAATTTCTTTCTGTTTTTGGGTAAAAGTCCCATCTACCGGAATGGTACGGGTAAAATCGGAGGCATAACCCATCGCTGTTTCTGCTCCCGAATCGTTAATAACTAACCGTCCTTTTTGCAAAATACCCGTATGGTAATGGTTATGTAAGGTTTGCCCGTCCTGCGACAATATCACC
>Ga0172379_10008943_pt1 | contig 12475 bp, 8 predicted proteins | sample GrowelOW334metaG_FD_119756 | JGI IMG/M metagenome (GOLD analysis project Ga0172379, IMG submission 119756) | Groundwater microbial communities from an aquifer near a municipal landfill in Southern Ontario, Canada - Groundwater well OW334 metaG | ecosystem: Environmental > Aquatic > Deep... | reverse complement strand
CCCCGGTCGATGTCGAACATCGGCACTCCTTCAAAAACCGCTAAAAGGGTACGCTCATCCAGGGCAGCCAATGATTCATGGGTCCCTTTTCCAAACAGGATCTGGGAAGCTTCCATCGCCATTTCAAGCGCTTCATCGGAATGAACGATCCTGGTTACCTCTTCGGCCAATTTCCTCTGCAGGATCCTTTCATGCGGAGCTTCCAGGTGCTGCGCGGTCAGTGCTTCGATCTCCTCCTGCCCCAGAAAAGTGAAAATCCGGATATAACTCATCGCATCCGCATCGGCCACATTCAACCAGAACTGGTAAAAATGATAGGGGGATGTTTTATCCTGGTCCAGCCAGACGGTTCCGGATTCGGTTTTCCCGAATTTTCCTCCGTCGGCCTTGGTAATCAAGGGACTGGTGAGGGCAAACGCCTCACCGCCGGCTTTCCTTCGGATCAGCTCGGTACCCGTGGTAATATTGCCCCATTGATCGGAACCGCCCATCTGGAGCCTGATTCCATTATTCTGATACAAATGCAGAAAATCATATCCCTGAACCAGCTGATAACTGAACTCGGTAAACGACATCCCCGAATCGAGTCGTTTCTTTACCGAGTCTTTGGCTGTCATATAGTTAACAGTGATATGCTTCCCGATATCCCTGATAAAATCCAGGAAAGAGAACCCCTTCATCCAGTCGTAATTATTAACCATGACCGCCCGGTTTGGCGTATCCCCTTCGAAATCCAGAAAATGGCTCAATTGTTTTTTGATGCACTCCTGGTTATAGCGCAGGGTCTTTTCGTCCAGCAGGTTCCGCTCCTCCGACTTACCCGACGGATCACCGATCATTCCGGTAGCACCGCCAACCAGCGCATAAGGCTTATGACCGCACATCTGAAAGTGTTTCAACAGGATAATACCCACCAGATTTCCGATATGCAGGGAATCCGATGAAGGATCAAAACCAATATAGGCCGAAGCCATTCCTTCCGCAAGCATGTCTTCTGTGCCAGGCATAATATCGTGGATCAGTCCGCGCCAGCGCAGTTCCTCAACAAAATTCATCAGCTAAAATTTTGGCTAAGATAACTATTTGACCATTAAACCCCGAACTATGACTCTTTAGCGGGTGTTTTTCCGTCCTTCACTGACTTGGCAAGTTCTTCCAGCTTGAGGAAGGGCAGCAAAGTCGGAACAATCCCGGAAACCGGTTCATACAGGAGCGATTCAGTGCGGGTTTTTACCGGGATGATCGGATGGCGATCACTGACCGCATCCAGGATCAATAAAATCACACTGGTGAAAATGGCGGCCTTGCAAATCCCGGCAATGATCCCGGCAATCTTATTCAGCCAGTTAAGGGCAATCGCCTCGAGCAGTTTACTGACAATACCTGCAATTATCTGAGTGATAATGACGATAATCAGAAAGGTCACGATAAAGGAGATGATCGGCATGAGCGAAAATTTCAGGCCGATCCCTTCGAGCAAATCAGCAGTCCACCATGAAAATTTAATCGCTCCCCAGATGCCCAGCACCAAACCGGCTATTGAAGCCAGCTCGCCAACGAAACCATTCTTGAAACCGGAGGCCAGGCCCCCGGCAAGAATCAAAATGATAACAATATCCAACCAATTCATTACAAGAAGGGTGTATCTTAAAAAGGCAAAAGTAGGGATAATTTTATACTTTTGAGATTACACTTTTACCCCGTTACTTATGCCGGTAATCAATTCCATCATTTCCTGGTTCGTTACCAAACGTAAATATGAGATCGACTTTTTTAAAAAATATCCTGTTGAAGTACAGAATGATACCTTTAAACAACTCATTAAACAGGGGCGGAATACCGTATTTGGGAAGGATCACAACTTCCAGAATATCGAAACCTACAGCGACTTCACCGCTCAGGTACCGGTCCGTGACTATCCTGCCATAAAACCCTACATCGACCGCGCCATGCTTTGTGAACCCGATGTACTGTGGCCGGGCGAAACCAAATGGTTTGCCAAGTCATCCGGAACCACCGGCGATAAAAGCAAGTTCATCCCCGTTACGCGTGATAATATTGAAGAATGCCATTTCCAGGGCGGTAAGGACACCCTGATTTTTTACTTTGCCAATTATCCCGATAATGAACTCCTGTCAGGGAAAAGCCTGGCCATCGGAGGCAGCCATCAGGTTTCAGATCTAAATTCAGAGGTTTATTTCGGCGATGTTTCAGCAGTCCTGCTGCAAAACCTGCCTATATACGCCCATTGGATACGGACCCCTGAATTATCTGTCGCCCTGATGAATGAATGGGAGGAAAAACTTCAGAAAATGGCCGATATCACCTGCCGGGAGAATGTCACCAGCTTGGCGGGAGTCCCTTCCTGGACCCTGGTTTTGTTAAAAAAAATCCTTGAAAAAACAGGTAAGACAAAAATAATTGACGTGTGGCCCAACCTCGAGGTATTCATGCATGGCGGAGTCAGTTTTACACCGTACCGGAACCAGTTTCAGACGATCATCGGGTCCGACAAGGTAAAATATATGGAAACGTACAATGCTTCGGAGGGATTCTTTGGCATACAGGATGATCCCGACGATTCCAATATGCTGCTGATGCTGGATTACGGGGTCTTTTACGAGTTTATCGCGGTGGAGGATCTCGAATCTGAAAATCCCAAAGCTTTGACTTTGGCTGATGTTGAAACTGGCAGGAATTATGCGATGGTCATTTCTACATCCGGCGGACTCTGGCGCTACCTGATCGGCGACACCATCCGCTTTTCGTCACTGATACCGGTAAAATTCAAGATTACCGGACGCACACGCCATTTCATCAATGCTTTCGGTGAAGAGCTCATTATCGATAATGCCGAATTTGCACTTCGCAAGGCTTGTCTCGGTACCAATGCGGAAATAACTGAATATACCGCAGCCCCGGTCTTCATGGCCGAAGGTGAAAAAGCCAGACATCAGTGGCTGATTGAATTCAGCCGCCCCCCGGAAAATCCGGGATTTTTTGTCGAATTGCTCGACAATGCACTGAAGTCGGTCAATTCCGATTATGAAGCCAAGCGGTATAAAAACCTCGCACTGCATCCTCCGGAACTTCTGATGATGAAAACGGGGACTTTCTATGAATGGCTCAAAATGAAAGGGCACCTTGGCGGACAGCACAAGATCCCCAGGTTGTCCAATGACCGGGCCATTGTTGATGAAATATTGAAGATCGATCCCAAATGATAGCGGTAACTGTCCTCATGATTTCATGTCTTGGCATGATTCCGTCACCGGCAATCAGGACACCCCAGGTAAATCCAGTTCAGGCTGATACCGTCAAAACCTGGAATGTGCCGGCTGAAAGAATCTCGGCTGATCCGCTCGGCCAGTTTTATATGGTCAGGTCGGGGGTGCTGATCAAGTACAATCCCAACCTGGATTCGGCTTTTTCCTGGTCGGAACCCCAGACCGGACGTATCACGATGATCGATACCGGTGATCCGATGAAGATTCTTGTTTACCAGAAAGATTTCAACCTTTTACGATTTCTCAATAACCGGCTGGCAACGCTGTCGGGTCCGATCAGGTTAGATGACCTTGGCCTGACCGCTCCGCTTGCCCTTGGCATTGCACGGCAGGGAGGATTCTGGGTCCTCGACGGAACTACTTTCCGAATCAGGCAATTCGATGAACAGTTAAAACCCGTGGTGGAATCACCCCCGCTGGATCTGCCGGCCGGTCGCAATAGTCAGGAGTACCGCCTGATTGAATCGGGTGACCGGATTTACCTGCTGGTCCCCGGACGTGAAATCCAGGTTTTTGACCTTTTTGCCAACCTGATAAAAAAGATTCCGCTTAATGTGCTGTCTTTTAATGTGTATGGCGATTTGTTATTGCTGGTTTACCCCGACCGGATCACCCTCCGGAAAGATGCAGTCACGCCGGAGGAAACACTTTTCGGCATGACTGGCGGGGATATCCGGGAGGCTTGTTTGCTGCAGAATAAACTGTGCATAAAAACAGGGCAGAAAGTGATCGTGCTCACCCGATAAAAAAAATGCAGGTGCTACGTTCTTAAATAAAAAATGTCGTACTTTCGATTTAACCTAAACGCGAAAAATTCAACCATGCACATTGCAATAGCGGGCAATATCGGATCAGGCAAAACCACTCTTACACGCATACTTAGCAAGCACTATTTATGGGAACCGCATTATGAGGATGTGGATGACAATCCTTATCTCAACGATTTCTATGCCGATATGCAACGGTGGTCATTCAACCTTCAGATCTATTTTCTGAACTCCCGGTTCAATCAGATTCTTGAAATCCGGAAGAATGATAAAACCGTTATCCAGGACCGGACAATATACGAAGACGCCTATATTTTCGCTCCGAACCTCCATTCCATGGGGCTCATGAGCACCAGGGATTTTGAGAATTACTATACGCTGTTTAACCTGATGGCTTCTCTGGTGCAACCGCCCGATCTTATCATCTATCTCCGGGCATCGGTTCCTACACTCGTTAACCAGATCCAGAAAAGGGGCCGCAAATATGAAAATTCACTTCGTCTCGACTATCTCAAGCGCCTAAATGAGCGCTATGAAAGCTGGGTCGAAACTTACCGCGATGGCAAGGTGCTGATCGTGGATGCCGATTCCATGGACTTTCTCGGCAATCCCGAAGATATCAGCACGGTAATCGATAAAATTAACGCTGAACTTCACGGTTTGTTTTAAACAAACATTTGGTTTTTCCTTGTCTGTCTTTTTGCAAAGGCCTGAATTTTGGGAAATTCAGGCCTTACTTTTAATAGAATAAGATTTCTCCGGGTGGTTCATTAAACCTCTATCTGCCTCCGGATGGTAACCCAATGAGCCTCTGATATCTTAGGCCCGGTGACCTCAATAACCGATGCTGCCAGCAGGTTACCAAGCTCTCCACATTTTTTCAGCGAAAATCCTTTCGTGTACCCATAGAGGAACCCAGAGGCAAACAGGTCGCCCGCACCCGTAGTGTCGATACAGTTGGCTTCCAAGCCCTTAACATGATACCGTTCGTTTCCCGACTGTACCCATGCGCCATCCTTGCCGGTTTTCACAATGGCAATGCTGCACATCGTTGCCAGCTCCTTCACGGCAGCTTCCGGTTCCTTACCGGTAAAGGCCAGGGCCTCCTCCTGATTGGCAAAAAGAATATCAACGTATTGAGGAACAACAGATTTCAGGAACACCAGGTTATCCTCCACCACGTTATAACTGGCCAGGTCAAGCGAAACCATGCATCCGGCCTTTTTGGCCAATATCAAAGCCGATTCGATCAGGTCGTGATTCTGGACCAGGTATCCTTCAATGTGAAATACAGTCCAGCCAGTGAATAATTCAGGGAAGAGAAATTTCGGCGTCAACTCAATGGCGGCGCCGAGATAGGTTCCGAAGGTCCGCTCCGAATCCGGAGTCAGCAGGGCCATGGCCCTTCCGGTAGGTTTATCCGGTCGATAAAATACCGGCACAATCCCCTTTGCTTTTAAATCATTGATATAGAATTCGCCCCATGCATCCATCCCGGCCGACCCGATGAATCCGGTAGGAACACCCAATTCAGCCAGTCCGTGAATGGTGTTGGCAGCGGATCCTCCTGACACCAAAACACGTTCAAACCCGTCAATACGGTTTTCAATGGCCTGAAGCCTGGTCTCATCCACCAGTTGCATGCTCCCTTTCGGTAGCCCCAATTCCTCAAGAATTGATTCCTTTTCAACCCGGACAAGTACATCAACAAGGGCGTTGCCCATTCCAAGAATATTCATAAATTTCTGATAAATAACAATGTTTAAATAGCAAAAAACAAATAACCAGCAACAAATAAGCACCAACTTTCAAAAATACAAAAACCAAACGGTGTTAGAGCTGTCCTTTCCAGCTATATCGCCCGGAACCTGCCGAACCCAGGTGTTTTCCGGCAAAGTACACCTCTGCAAATGCACCAACCGGTATGCGAACATCCACGATAAAACCCTTATCGGCTTTTTTCCACCGGCAGTAAATCTCTCCGAGGACCGACCGGTAGGAAACCTCAGCCCATTTGAGGTCGCCAACCGGTTGAGGATCAATGATTATTTTTTGGTAACCGACCGAGCCATCGGCCTGACGGATACCGCCGATACCAGTGTACAACCATTCCATCAAGTGTCCGAGCATCATATGATTGTTCGAGACGAACCGCAGGGCCGGCCAGGATTCCGTGAGCGAGGTGGCCCCGTGCTTCAGCTGGAAACCATAGCCCGGAACATCCTCACGTGAGTTCATCCTGAAGATCACGTCGCTGGCTCCCGCATCCTGAAGAGCCTGAACCAGATAATGATAACCCACATCACCGGCGGTCAGAGCATATCCGTCGCGTTCCACGGTTTTTATCAGGTTTTTAAATACCTCTTTCCGGTCTTCCTCAGGAACCAGTCCAACGACGAGCGGCATGGAGTAGGCCGTTTGAGAACCGGTTGCAATGACCTTGGTTACAGGGTCATAAAACCGGGCATTAAAGGCAGCTTTAACGCTCCGGGCACTGTCGGCCAGCATTCTGGCATCATTAGCAAAACCAAGGATGCCGGCCATTTTAGCTAAAATATCCAGATCATGATAATAGATGGCCGTGGCGGTGAGTGCCATCGGGGTCAATTGCGACTCGCCCGGTGTACCCGGACCGAGATCGAACCAGTCGCCCAGCCCATGCGATACGATACTGTTTTTGGCCATGGAACCCAGGTACCCGACATACCTCTTCATCATCGGATAGGCCCGTTCCATCGGTTTGCGATCGGCATACCAATGATAAACATACCAGGGAACGATTACGGCCGAACTTCCCCATTCCGGCGAATCACGAAACCCACCCGAGAACGGGACAAATTCAGGGGCAATATCCGGAACCAACCCGTTATCAAGCTGTGATTCAATCATATCATCAATGATTTTCACATAAAGGTTGTGAATATCGTAGTTGTACTGAATAGAATTTCCCATCAGGTGGGTGACCTCCAGCCAACCCAGTTTCTCGCGGTGGGGGCAATCGGTAGTCACGCTGGCCAGGTTGCTCCTCACCGACCAGTCGATCAGGGTGAATATCTTGTTAAACAGATCATTCGAGCATTTGAACGCACCCACCGTTGGTGAACTGTTGCGGGTATGATGAAAGAAGATATTCTCCACCACCGGCAGATTCCGCGGGTTGGGTTCGCCCGCGGGTATGCCCCCGCTGAGACTGACATATCTGAATCCGTAATAGGTGAACCGCGGCATCCAGTTTGTTCTTGTCACCCCATCGGAAGTATAGGCATAATAGTGCGGACCTCCGGAAGCCTGCTGCGTGACCTGACCCTTATCATCGATCAATTCACCGGGTGTGAGCCTGATGGCCTGACCCGCTGCAGCCCTGATTTTCACCTGAGGGATACCGGAAGCATTCTGTCCGAAATCATATACCCAGGTGCTGTCGGCCAATGCGGTGACTTTTACCGGCTTAAAAGTTTCCATGACCTGCAGCGGATAATCGGCTTCCCAGCGCATCGCTCCGCCCGGGCCCTTAACTTCAATAGCCGGTTTCCAAACCGGATTATTCAGCCGGGCATCATAATCCTCGCCGCCATAAATGGAAGTGAAGGTGATGGCTGAGGGTGCTGTTTCCCAGCTGGCATCGGAATTTATCCGTAAAGTAGTGCCATCGGCATACCTGACAACAATGATAGCGCGCATCATGGGCATGCCCCAGGCATCGACCAGTTTGCGGTAGCGTTCGCGGTTCACGTTAAAGAAGCCGTTGCCCACGGTGATTAACAGCTCATGGGGCCCGTTGTTCAGCCGGCTGGTCAGATCGAAACCATTATAAAAGCAGGTTTTGGCATAATTGGTCCAGCCCGGCCGCATAAAACCTCCGGTGATATCATTCCCGTCGATCTCCAGGGTATACTGGCCCAATCCTGAAACAAACATCCAGGCCTCCTGCACCGGTTTATCCACCTCAATGGTTTTACGAAACACCGGAACCACCGGACGCTTCAGAGCGAGGTTTCCCAGGTTATTTCCCGATCCATGCACACCCGGTACCAGCTTCAATGAATCCGGCAACTGCTCAAAGCCGATCCATTTCGCCCCTGCCCAAGCTGAATCCTGCACCCCGGTTACAAACCAGGCCTTTTTACTCCACGCCGAAAACTTCCCTTTCTCATCCTTCACCCTCACCTGCCACTCATACCTCTTTCCCCCCTCCAGCCTCACCGTCTTAACGTCTTCCAGTCTCATAGTCTTAACGTCTTCCAGAAGGATCTCATAATCCGTTACCAAAGCGCCGTTCCTCTCCGAAACAACCGTCCATCGGAATTCCGGCACTCCCTCCACCCCGATGGGATTTATCTGGTTATTGCAAAAGAGCTGGTCTACCTTAGTGTGACCGGATCCGGTACAGTCGGCAAGGCAGATGGTAGTGATCAGGGCGACCGGGAAAATGAATCCGCGGATTTTGATAATTTTGGCCATAATATCAAAGGAATGTTATTTGCGAATATCGTCAATTCGGTCGGAGTTTTCCTGATTTTGTCGGCTTTCTTCCTGCTGATTCTCGGCAGGGTAAAACCGGATAACCGGTGGTACCTGGTAATGAACCTGCTTGGTGCCAGCCTGGCCTGTTACGGTTCATGGCTCATCCATGCCATTCCCTTTGTGGTACTGGAAGGCACGTGGGCGGCGGTGGCAGTGGTGGGACTGGTGAGGAGGAAGAGCGTGAGGCGTGAGGCGTGAAGCGAAACACGTGGCCATTCATTAGTTCTCTTGCTTTTTGCGGATCCACTGCGGCAGTGCATTGCCGAAAATCAACAGCAGGCATCCAATGATCAGAGCGGTGAGGACTAAATTGATCAGACCCGGGATCATGGTGGCTTTGGTCATCATCTGCGGATAATAATTGATGACAATATTGCTGAGGGCGGCGTATAGGGTGGTGATCCCCACGAAAGTCATGGGCACGATGGTCACCCAGGCATATTTCCGGCGGCCGCGGTTAATGATATAAGAAGTTCCTACTACCAGAGCAATGGTAGCCATCAATTGATTGGCTGTTCCGAACATCGGCCATACCGTGCCGATGGTACCCGTATAGATGAAATAACCCCAGCAAAATACGATGATCGCACTGGTAATGAGGTTACCGGGAATCCAGGTAGTACGGCCGAATGGTTTATAAACCTTGCCGAGAGCCTCCTGCATCACAAACCGTGCGATGCGGGTTCCCGCATCAATGGTGGTCAGGATAAACAGGGCCTCAAACATGATGGCAAAATGGTACCAGTAGCTCATCAGGTGTTTCATGCCGGGAATGGCAGAAAATATCTGTGCCATCCCGACTCCCAGTGAAACGGCGCCCCCTGGACGGCCGGCAACCGTTTCGCCAACCTGTGCCGAGAGTTCCTGGATATTACCCTCTGTAAACCCCATCTCATGGAGTTTTGGCAGTACTTTCTGGAAATTTTCAGGAGTCAGGTTGATCTGAAAATAATCAAGCGGGAAAAGGCTGGTTGCCGCGATCAGCGCAAGGATGCTTACGATTCCTTCGGTCAGCATGGATCCCACGGCAATCGACTTAATATGCGACTCCTTCATGATCATTTTTGGAGTAGTACCCGAGCTTACCATTGCATGGAAGCCCGAGATGGCCCCGCAGGCAATCGTGATGAACAGGTAGGGATACAGCTTTCCCTTGATAATCGGTCCGCCGCCATGAATAAACTCAGTAAAACCGGGCATCTTGATATCCGGGGCAACAATGACCACTCCGATTGCAAGCAAAAAGATCACGGTAATTTTCATGATGGAGCTTAAATAATCGCGCGGGGTCAGCAGCAGCCAAACCGGAAGCACCGAAGCAAGGAATCCGTATCCGCAAAGCAGAAGGGTCATGGTTTTCTTATCGAAGGTAAACCAGGGAGCCAGGGAGGAATCAGGAATAAAACGGCCCAGGATAACCGCCGCACTTAACAAAATAACCCCCATGATCGTCGCTTCCACTGTTTTCCCCGGTCGAAGCTTGAACATCCAGACCCCCATGAACAGGGCGATCGGGATAGTCATGGCAATGGTAAATGTGCCCCACGAACTTTCGGCCAGGGCGTTCACCACCACCATGCCCAGACCGGCCAGCGCAAGGACGAGAACGAGCAGGATGGCAATGGAAGCAGTGGTTCCGCTGATTTTATTGATCTCGGCGCGGGCAATTTCAGCCAGCGATTTTCCGTCATGTTCAATGGAGGCCGTCAGGATCACCAGATCATGCACGGCACCGGCCATCACGGCACCGACTAGCATCCAGATGAATCCCGGATAAAACCCGAACTGTGCGGCCAGGACGGGTCCGACAAGGGGGCCGGCTCCTGCGATGGCCGCAAAATGGTGCCCGAAAAGCACCCAACGGCTGGTCGGGATATAATTTTGCCCGTCGTACAATCGATGGGCCGGGGTAAGCTTCAAATCATTGGCAACCGCAACCTTGGCCACCACAAAACTGAAATAGAGACGGTAAGCAATTACAAAAAAAGCAACCGCTCCTACTACAAAGGGAACTGCATTCATTCTACAGGAGTATTGGGTGACAGTCTTTTCCAGATATAATAAACCGGTATCCCTATGGCTACGATAATCAATCCGGGCCAGGTGAAAGTGGGTTTGTATATCAGGAGAATGATCATGATAATCACGGATAAAATCACGCAGATAGCAGGAATCACAGGATATCCGAAGGCTTTATAGGCGCGCTCCTCATTGGGCCACCGCCGGCGCAAAATAAATACACCTGCATTGGTTAAGGCATAGAAAATTAGCATGGCAAAAATCACATAATCAAGTAATTGAGAATAAGAGCCTGATAAACAGAGCAAACATGCCCAAATACATTGTAGGATCAACCCGTTTGCCGGAACCCCTTTATTATTCAGGTTACCTATCTTTTTGAAAAAAAGCTTGTTCTCCGCCATCGCATAATACACACGGGCACCCGACAACACCAGTCCGTTATTACAACCAAATGTGGAAATCATGATCAGAACCGCCATGATGATGGCCGCATATTCGCCGAAAATCCCGAAAATCGCCGCTGTACCCAACCGGTCATCGGTGGCAAAAGCCATTCCCTGACTGATCACATTGTCGGCTCCCGGAATTCCCCTCAATGGCAGAACCTTGACATATACAACATTACACAGTACAAAGATGACTGCTGCTGCCAGTGTTCCATAAATCAGGCTCAGGGGTATCGTCCGTTTCGGATGGATCACCTCCGCTGAATTATAGGTGATATTGTACCAGGCATCATAGGTAAAAAGTGATCCTACCATGGCCGATCCCATGGCTGCAACGAAGGCCATGCCCACCAGCGGAGTGGCTACGCCGGTTATCGGATCCAGCCTGGCGGCCTGCCAGAAATAGCTGAGGTTCGCTGCCCACCCGGTTGATTTGGCAAGAAAAACGCCAACAATCAGGAAAAGGACCAATACCAGCACTTTTGTCAGGGTAAAAGTGTTTTGTACGATTTTCCCGGTTTTGATACCACGGGTATTGATCCAGGTGAGCAGGATGATTGACAGAACCGCAACCAAATGCACCGTGGTCACCTTGATTGGTCCGAGATGAATAAGGATATTTTCCTCACTGATCCAGGGGATCAGCACTCCCGAAAATTTACTGAATGCCATGGCGATAGCCGCGATGCTACCGGTTTGGATTACGGTAAAGAGTGTCCAGCCATAAAGAAATCCTGTGAGAGGATTATAGGCTTCGCGCAGGTAGATGTATTGCCCGCCTGCCTTGGGCATCATCGAGGCCAGTTCGCCGTAGGTCATCGCCGCAAAGATGGTCATCAACCCGGTAATCAGCCAGGCCAGTAGCATCCATCCGGGTGATCCGAGGGTCCGGGACATATCCGCAGTGACAATGAATATCCCGGATCCGATCATGGACCCGACAACAATGGCTGATGAATCGAAAAGATTCAGGCTTCGTTTGAAGGTTTTCCCGGTTGCACCGTCCATAAAGCTGGGTCGGATTAGTGATTACCTGATGAGGTGGCTAAAATACTAAATAAGTAAGCCGGTGTTCAATGAGCGGAATAAAAAGGAGGAAAGCTGAGATTCATTTCAAAGACAGAAGGCAGAAGGCAGAAGGCAAAAATTAGTCTTATGACTTGAATTTTTAAGAAATAAGAAGGAAATGGTTCATTATGTGACCGTTATATTAAAACATTCCCAGGAGGGATGTTTTTCTTTTTTCTTAATTTTTTTAAGTCTTATGACTAATTTTTGCCTTCTGCCTTCTGCCTTTCTCTCAAAGACCCTATTCCCTATCCGACCTTGACGGAGGTGGTACCTTGGTGCCCCAAACGGTCGGCTTATCGGCCATAACCAGGCGTATGGTGGCGCCATCCTTGATATCGGCATGCCGGAACCAATTCTG
>Ga0172379_10008942_pt1 | contig 12476 bp, 15 predicted proteins | sample GrowelOW334metaG_FD_119756 | JGI IMG/M metagenome (GOLD analysis project Ga0172379, IMG submission 119756) | Groundwater microbial communities from an aquifer near a municipal landfill in Southern Ontario, Canada - Groundwater well OW334 metaG | ecosystem: Environmental > Aquatic > Deep... | reverse complement strand
TATCAACAAAAAGGGGGATGGCTTTTTGATATCGGGATGGCTTACAAAGCACTTCCAAAATTCTCACTGTATGCAAGCATCCGGCTTCAAAGGCAGTATAACCTGATTATTGAAGAGAAAAACACCATAAACTTCCGGTTTAACCTGGCCAAAGAAAATAACCTGGGTAAAATCTACAAAACGGATATGGTAGCTCTCAGGTTTGGAATCTGTTTTTAAATTTCTGAATCGTCTAAACCAACCCGCTAAAGCCCATAAATGCCATCGCCAGGATACCTGCTGTGATTAAAGAGATGGGAATCCCCTTCATACCTTTTGGGATAGCCATCATATCAAGGTGCTCGCGGATTCCGGCAAAAATGACCAGTGCCAATCCAAAACCAATGGCAGTGGCACCTGCAAAAATCACTCCTTCAAAAAGCATGTAATTCTTTTTGAATACCAAAATGGCTACCCCTAATACGGCACAGTTGGTAGTAATGAGCGGTAAAAAAATACCCAACGCCTGATACAACGAAGGGCTCACCTTTTTCAGGATGATTTCAACCATCTGTACCAGGGCTGCAATAACCAGAATAAAGGTAATTGTCTGCATGTATTCAATATGTAAGGCCATAAGTACATACACATGAATAAGGTAGGTAACAATGGTAGCCAGCACGATAACAAAAAGCACGGCTGCCGACATCCCCATGGCTGTAGATACTTTGTTTGAAACCCCTAAAAATGGGCAAATACCTAAGAATTGTGACAACACAATGTTATTCACAAAAATGGCCGATATAATTAATAAAATGTATTCCATAATATTAAATTTTTGTTCGTGTATTTTTGTTTCCAGCAAAGATGCTAAGACACAAAAGTTTATAAATTATTAACAATTCTTGTTATTCCGTTTTTAATCAGTGTTTCATTAAAATTGATTAGCATTCCCAGTTTTAGTCCCGTTAATTTCAAATAAGTAAGCAATTGTTTATGATGAACTGGCGCAATAGTTTCTACAGATTTTAATTCAATAATTACTTTTCCCTCAGTAATTAAATCTGCTCGGAACCCAATTTCCATCTTCAAATCATTCCAAATGACGGGGATTCCCTTTTGTCGTTCAATAGTCAGTCCCTGTTTGCATAATTCATAATACATTATTTCTTCATAAACGGATTCTAACAACCCCGGACCAAGGGTTTTATGAATTTGGTAAGCTGTGTTCACAATTATTTTCGATAACTCGTTTTCCGTCATGATAAATTATCTTTTTGCGGCTCTGCGCCTTTGCGGGACATTTTTCAAGCTTTACGCAACCGATTAATGATAGCAATCAAATATCCGAGGGCAATAAATGCACCCGGAGCTAAAATAAACACCAGCATCCCATCACCTTCAATAAGTTTGATGCTCATGATAGAACCGGCCCCCAACAATTCCCTGATAGAACCTAAAATTCCCAAGGCCATGGCAAAACCAAGCCCCATTCCCAAACCATCAAAGAACGATGGAAGCACCTTATTTTTATTGGCAAAAGCTTCGGCACGCCCCAACACGATACAGTTTACTACAATCAACGGAATAAAAATACCTAATTGCTTGTAAAGCGAGGGTACATAAGCCTGCATCAGTAAATCTACAATGGTAACAAAGGTGGCAATCACTACCACGTAAGCGGGAATCCGTACTTTATCGGGAATTAAATTGGCTATTAACGAAATAACCACATTGGAGCCAATAAGCACAAAAGTGGTAGCCAAACCCATACCGATACCATTTATGGCCGACGAGGTGGTAGCTAAGGTTGGGCACGTTCCCAATATGAGAACCAAAATGGGGTTTTCCTTGAAAAAGCCTTTGGTAAAATGTTTTATCTGACTCATAATGCTTATTTTATTGAGTTACTTCCGTAGTTTGGTTCTGTGGATTGCTTTTTATATATGCCTGATAGGCCCGTTGAATTCCCTCGCAAAATGCACGTGAACTGATAGTGGCGGCAGTTATCGCATCTACTTCACCACCATCCTTTTTTACTTTCAGCTTAAAGGTTCCAGGGTTTTTGCCAAGCACACTTTGATTGTTTTTCTCGGTTTTAAACCACTCCCCCATTTTGGTTCCCAAGCCGGGGGTTTCCTTGTGTTCAATCACCGAATAATTAATGATGGTACCATCGGGTTTAAATCCTACCATGATACTTATTAAACCACTGTAGCCTTTTTTTGAATAGGTTTCAATAGCCACACCCACCAACTCGTCATTGTTTTTGGCCGGATAGCACACCAACGAATCGCCATCGGAGGCTATTTTGAATTGCTCGGCAAAGGGCTGGTTATCGAACACGGGCAATACCATCTGAATTGAGGCATTCTTGTTTTCAATCTGAACCAGGGCAATGGGCTCTTTGGTTACATTATAAACCAGCGCAAGTGCCGCAGATGCTACAAAGGTAATGACCAACAAGGTCATCAGCATATTTTTAAAGTCTGATTCTCTAGTTGCCATTTTTTACCTCCTCTCCAAAAGTTGTAGGTTTGGTCCATCGATTCAATAGGGGAACCAAAGCGTTCATAATTAATATTGCAAATGAAATTCCTTCGGGATAGGCACCGAAATTTCTGATAATAACTGTCAAAAGTCCAATACCAATGGCAAAGATGATCATCCCCAAATGAGTCATGGGTGAGGTTACATAATCGGTGGCCATAAAAACAGCCCCTAACATGATTCCCCCGGTTAAAATATGGAATACCGGATCGGCAAATTTCTCAGGGTTCACCAGATGAAGGATGCCACTGAAAGCAAACACGGTTCCAATCAGGAAAACAGGAATGTGCCAGGTAATAATTTTCCGATAAAGCAGGAAGGCAAATCCCAGCAATAAGGCCAAGGCACTTACTTCACCCATGCTTCCTCCCATATGTCCAAAAAATAGTTGCATGTGGCTGGGAATGTTCGCTAGGGTGGAAATAGATTCTCCATTTTTAACGGCCTCTTTTACCAACGCCAAAGGAGTAGCTCCGGTTACGGCATCGGCGTATCCTGTACTAAAACCGCCAGGGATGGGCCAACTGGTCATCTGGACCGGGAAGGAAATCAATAGGAACACCCGACCTACCAAAGCAGGATTGAAAGGGTTTTGTCCCAATCCGCCAAAGGACATCTTTCCAATGCCAATGGCTACCAGTGATCCAATAACAATAACCAAAATAGGTAAATTGCTGGGAACATTAAAGGCCAGTAACAATCCGGTCAGAACTGCGGAACCATCAGTAATCCGAGGTTGGGTTTTGAGGATAAACCTATGAATGAGGTACTCGAAAGCTACACAGCTCAATACTGAAACGGCAGTAACAATAATGGCCCCCATTCCAAAATAATAAACTGAAGCTGCAAATGCAGGAAGTAGCGCCAGCACTACCCCATACATTATCTTTGGCACCGAAAATTCTCCGCTAATGTGTGGGGACGGAGATACATGTATTTGTTGATTCATTGCAAAAGGTATTGTTATTGTTTACGAGTTCTAATGATTTGACCCACAGTTGATTTACTTAATCGTATGTAATCCAGCAACGGACGGTTGGCCGGACAGGTGTACATGCACGAACCACATTCCATGCAATCCATAGTATGCGACATTTCCGACGATTCCCACATTTGTTTTTCCGAGAAGGTCATCAAAAGGTAAGGTTCCAACCCCATCGGGCATACGGATACACATTTGCCGCATCGGATGCATGGTTCCATGATGGGTCGTTTTGCCTCCTTGCCGTTGAATAACAGAATGCCTGAAACCCCTTTTGAAACGGGTACATCCAATGATTTTAAGGCTTTCCCCATCATGGGCCCGCCCGATACAATTTTTCCGGTATCCTCAGGAACACCGCCGCAGGCTTCAACCAGTTGAGTGGCCGGAGTACCAATACGTACCTTAAAATTGGAAGGATTTTTTACCGATTTCCCGGTTACAGTCACAATCCGCTCAATCAAAGGCTTGTTTTTTTGAACGGCCTCATATACAGCAAATGCAGTACCCACATTGTGTACCACCACTCCCACATCAATGGGAAGTGCACCCGAAGGAACCTCACGGTTTAATACGGCTTTGATCAGTTGTTTTTCGCCACCCTGGGGATATTTCACCTTCAAAGGAACTATTTCAACCCCAATGTAATTTTTAGCTAATATTTTTAAATGTTGGATGGCGTCGGGTTTATTGTTTTCGATGCCGATAAATGCTTTAGACACGCTCAACGCCTTCATGAGTAATTGCGTTCCAACTAAAACCTCGTCACCTTTTTCGAGCATCAACCGATGATCCGAAGTAAGGTAGGGCTCACATTCCACACCATTGATTAACAACACCTGAGCCATTTTGCCGGGAGGAACCGAGAGTTTGATATGCGATGGAAACGTAGCACCTCCCAAACCAACAATACCGGCCTCTTTCACTTTGGAGGTAATCTCAGTTGCCGAAAGATTACATTCGGCTAAAAGAATATCTGTACGGTCGATGGTTTCCAACCAGTCATCACCTTCCACGTTGATAAAGATAGCTGGCCTCGAAAAGCCCGTGATGTCTATGGTTTCTTCAATCTTAGCAATAGTCCCTGAAAAGGGGGAATGAATGTTGGCCGAAACAAATCCGGAGCTTTGCGCCAGCAGTTGTCCCACTTTTACCACATCTCCTTTATTGACTACCGGAGAGGCTGGTGCTCCAATGTGCTGACCCAGCGGTACCACGGCTACTTTTGGCAGTTCGGCAGTTATAATGGGAGCTGAAGCCGATAACTTGTTTTCGGCCGGATGAACTCCCCCTCTTTTAAATGTCTTTAACATGATTTCCTCCGATTCACTGTTAATTGGTTTGGATGGTATTTTCGTTATGGTTTTCCATTACTGCTTCGGCAGCTTTACGTGGCGGAAAGTTGATTTCGTGAATGGAATTGGTTGGGCATTCCACCACACATTTCCGGCACAATTTGCATTTGTTGTAATCAATGTAGGCCAAGTTGTTTGCTAAGGTAATAGCCTCGAACGGGCACACCTTAACACACTTTCCACAACCGATGCAAGCTACGGCGCAAGCTTTTTTGGCTACCGCCCCTTTATCTTTGTTGATGCACGAAACATAAATCCTTCGGCTGTTTTTTCCTTTGTTCCTGAGTTCAATAATATGTTTGGGGCAAGCCTTCACACAGGCACCGCAGGCCACGCATTTATCTTCAATAATTACCGGAAGGCCAGTCAACGGATCCATGTACATGGCGCCGAACTTACAGGCTACTACGCAATCTCCTTCACCCAAGCAACCGAAACTACAACCGGTATCACCTGAATACAAGACTGCGGCAATAACGCATGAGTTGGCACCATCGTAGGTGTTTATTTTGGGGCGGTGTTCGCAGGTCCCATTACATCGCGCCACTGCCACTTTCGGTTCTTGAATGGTAGCTTCGAATCCTAAATAGGTGGCAATGCCAGTCATGACGGAGGCATCGGAAACCGGGCAATTCAACCCCTCCATTGATTCTGCTTTAACCAACTGCTCGGCCATATTGCGACAGCCCGGAAAACCGCAACCTCCGCAATTTGCCCCGGGCAGCATGCTTTCCACATCTCCAATCCTGGGATCTTCAACTACTTTAAACTGTTGAGCTACAAAATAAAGAATGACAGCCGATATCCCTCCTAAAATACTTAGCGAAAGAATGGTATAAATAATTGTCATATTCATAAGTTCAATAATTTATTGTTGAATTTCAAATAGAAACGACTTCTGGATTCGATTTCTGGTTAAATACAAAACGAAATAATAGGGCACCAAAACGGCTAAGGCAAACAACCCTGAAATACCTTCGGACAATCCCATGATATGACAGACAATTAAGGTTGCAAGCACAAATACAAATGGCAGAAGATAGCCCAGCAAAACAGCACGCATTCCAGCCGATTCCTTGGCCAATACCGTAACCCAGTCGCCAGGTTGAATGGTTCTTCCTTTATTGATGGCATCAATAATCTTATCCTGCTGGTCGGCCGCACTGCATGCCCCTTGAGCATGACACGATGCACACGCCGAAACACTGGTGATGCGGACTTTCACCTTTTCTCCATTAACCGATTCTGCAATACCTGTATGTGAAACAGTTGTTCGATTCATTTTTATCCCCTTTTAACCCCTTCCATTCCAAACAATGCTTACAATTTGATAATTTAAATGTTAGATGTCAGGCAGTTATTAATAATTCTATCTGCTTGTATATCACAATAGAACCCAAATTTGCGCCAAATGTAAAATCTTTAAGCATTTATCAAAAGGACTTTTCCCCAATTTAAAAACTGGTACACTAATTTAGCATGATTATAAATAATACAATTGACATGGATCCGGCTTCAATACTGAGATTACAGAAAAACAAGGGTTGTGTATTTCGCTTTGAAAGCGTTGTAAAACATCTAAAGAAAAGGGGCGAGGGATGAAGGTATTTTTATGTAAAAAGAAGCAAGGGTTGTGGTTGGTTGAAAAAATTTGCTAAATATGAAAGTAAGGAAAGACAACAATTAGTTGTTTTTCCAAAACTCATCATATTCAGGGTTGTTTTCCCACTCCCACGAAATGTCTAACAAAGTGGATGGGGCTAAGTGCTTTTTTGTGTTTTTGGCAACGCTGCTGTTCTTTTTGTTTGAAGCTTGAACATTGCTTTTTACACTACCAACACTTTTTTCTAAATGATTCATTGCTTCATTCATAATTTATAATATTTCACGGAGCAAAATTAGGATATATTTATTGAGTAAGGGTTAATTTATTGTGAATAGTTCGATAAAAAACAGGTAATTTCTGCAAACGAGTGCGTTTGAGAAGGGGGTAAATTGCTTTTTTAGTAAACTTTCTGTCAACAACAAACGATAAATGAATAAAAAGTAATGAAAAAAATTATTCCGGGTTGTGGTAAAATAAACCTTACAGAAAAAGAGAAATGTTATGGAATACCTTAAATAAGCGGTGTCCACGGCCATTCCCAGAGAGGGGTAGTTGCAATTTCCTATTAAGATACACGAAAAATTGAAGCGGGTTACGACCCTAAAGAACCTACTATTCCGGCAATTTTTTATACCGTTTGTGGTGCGTTTTTCTTTATTCTAAGCAATATCTCTCCTTTACCTTTTTGCTCTTCCTCTAAATCAAAATCATCTTGTAATCCAAGCCAGAATTTTGCAGTTGTTCCAAAATATGAGGCAAATCTCAATGCTGTATCTGCTGTAATTCTTCTTTTACCTTTGATTATTTTAGATAACCGGGTCTGTGGTATATCTGTATCTTTTGATAATTTGTATGCTGTAATTTTTAATGGTTTAAGAAATTCTTCCAATAAAATTTCTCCCGGGTGAATATTTGCTAATCTTTCCATTTTTTAATCCTCTTCTTTTTAATGATAATCTATTACTTCAACTTCATGTGCATTATTGTCAATCCACTGAAATACAATTCTCCATTGGTCATTAATCCGAATGCTGTAAAAATCTGAACCCTGCAATTTTTCCAGTCGGTTTGACGGCGGAATTCTCAAATCAGACCAGTTCTGTTAGTTATTTACCATCCTTAATTTTCTACGTCCAATCTGCTGAATTTCATCCGGAATATTCTTGACCCGCTCGCCATTCCAGGTTTTTTCAGTATCCTTTGAACCAAATGAAACTATCATATTTGCAATTTACACTACTAACGCCAAAGGTTAGTATTTTGTTTTGATTCAGCAAATCGCTGGCGAAGTATCTTGGAAAATGCACCACAACATTCCGCGACCATCCCCAATGTGGGATTGCGTGGCGGTTTCTCTGCCGCCCCATACAAAAGCTGCCAGTGGGTGCCGAACTCCGAAAAACCGATGAAACCCGCTTTGGGTATAGGCGCTGTTGTGCATTGTTATTTCTTACTTAAAGCCTCATTTATTTATTAAAAGAAAATGGTTGTTTTAATTTATAATAATGAGTCGCTATTTATAAGGTCATAAATATCAATCATTTTAAGGTCCAAGTAAAACAATCAAGAAAGATAATATTAAAAGCCCTAACGAAATCCAAAAGCAAATCAAATTGAAATTATATTTACTTTTATATTTTAAAACTTCCAAGTCTCGATAATTTGAACTTATATATTTTGGAAAAACAATATGAAATCTACCTGCATATCTTTTAAATTCTATTGAATGATAGGCGTTATAAGATTTGTCAATTTTCTTTGCAGCTTGATCATATTTAAATCCCTTTACCCAAGTGAATGATAAAAAGAATAAATTTAATAAACCTAAAAATTTTAATACTTCATCGTGTTTGTTCAAAAAATCATACATAATTATTGTTTTTCATCAAAAAAAACTTTTGGGCAGCAGTTTAATAATGCACAACGTTGTCGTGCTAAGAAGTGTAGGGGAGTTAAAACCCATATATCAGTCACACGTAAAAACTAAGTTAGAGGTAGTAAAAATGCGAAATCAGCGTCATCAACCCCTATAATTCTTAGCATGCGTGTAGCTAGTGCATTAATCAGGAAGAAATTCAATTATTTCTTTTTTGAGATTCTTTAGGTCTTTGATTACAATTGTCCAAATGATATCTTCGGATACCGAATCATACCCGTGGCTTATTCTATTTCTTGTGTCAACGATTTTTCTGGCGTTCGCTATTCTGATGTCTGGTTGAATTTTTAGAATTCTATTTACTGCTTCACCAATTATTTCAATATTGCGTTCAATAGCTTTCCTTCCTTTTAAGTCTTTTTGGAACTCAAAAAAATTAAGTTTCTCAGGCAAAAATGTTTCAATTTCTTCAATTGCTTGTCTAATATCTTCAAGCCAAGTTTGAACTTCCTTATCCATAGATTTGAACTTTTGTTCGTTCAATTTCACTTTTCAAGAATTTGTTTCGTATGGCTTTCTGTTCGAGTAAGTCAATTTGCCTTTTCAATATCTCTTCAAGTTGAAACTTGAGATTAATATACTTGTTCGAATATGAAATAGGGTCATTATCATCAATATCAACGACTAAGTCTATATCGCTATCTGGTCTGAATTTATCCGTAATCACTGAACCAAAGGCAAATAATGATCTGACTTTGTTGATTTTGCAAAGTTGAACTATTTGATTGATATTTTGGTCTATCACAGTCATATAAACACAAAGTTAGTAATTATTTCCAATTGGGTATCACAAATGAACTTTGTATGTCGCTATCTTTGCATTAGCTACAACTATTATATAAACCCACAATAGTACATATTTTCCCAATAGGGGCTGCAACATGTAGTAACGTGCTTTTTATTATCAATAGGTTGTTGTTTATTGGTTTCATTCGGTTTTGCTGAACCGTTATCAAACTTATAAAATATTATAGTAATTACAAATTTAACTTTTCAACGGCCGTTCTGCCTATGTGGGTTAAGGCTGCATTGGCAGACATTGGGATATCCAAAAAGCGATTTTTCTTGTCTCAAAATCTCTTGCCCCACATCTCTAGCATCGGTTTTAAGAAATCTGGCTCCAGTTGAATTCATATTTCCATTTCTGCTCCATGATTTTTTTCAAAACAAAATTTTGGGGAGATTCCAATTTGGGGTCATCTTCAATGACTTTTTCGGCAATTTGCCGGGCAAAAGTCAATATCTGGGCATCACGGCCCAAATTGGCTATTTTTAAATCAATGGCAATACCACTTTGCTGGGTACCTTCAATATCGCCGGGGCCACGTAGTTTCAAATCTACTTCCGAAATTTCAAACCCGTCGTTGGTATCCACCATGGTTTTTATGCGGGTACGCCCTTCGGTGGTAAGTTTGTTGCCGGTCATTAAAATGCAATACGATTGTTCGGCTCCACGGCCCACCCGTCCCCGCAATTGGTGCAACTGCGAGAGGCCAAACCGCTCGGCACTTTCAATAACCATAACAGTGGCATTGGGTACATTCACCCCCACCTCAATCACTGTAGTAGCAATCATGATATGGGATTGCCGGCGTATAAAAAGTTCCATGGCTTTCTCTTTTTCCTCAGGTTTCATTTTGCCATGTACCACACTGATGGTATAAGCTGGAGGAGGGAAAGCTCTGGAAAGGCTCTCCAACCCATCGGCCAAATCTTTATAATCCATGGCCTCCGATTCCTGAATCAGTGGGAATACCACATAAATCTGACGCCCCAGTTCAATTTGTTCCTTCATGAATCCAAAAACCCGTAACCGTTTTGAGTCGTTGTAATGAACAGTTTTAATGGGTTTCCGCCCCGGGGGCATCTCATCAATGACCGATACATCCAAATCGCCATACAAAGTCATGGCCAAGGTCCGTGGAATGGGTGTAGCGGTCATTACCAGAACATGGGGCGGCTGCACATTCTTTTTCCAGAGTTTCGCCCGTTGGGCTACCCCGAAACGGTGCTGCTCGTCAATGACCACCAACCCCAGGTTTTGGAATTGCACCGGATCTTCAATCAAGGCATGGGTGCCAATCAATATTTTACACATTCCTGAGGCCAAATCGGCATGCAGGGTTTTTCGTTTGCTCTGCTTAGTAGAGCCTGTCAGCAGCTCTACCTGAATCCCCAGGGGATACATCCATTCCGAGATGGTTTGGTAGTGCTGGTTGGCCAATATTTCGGTGGGGACCATCAAACAAGTCTGAAACCCATTGTCAATAGCCAGCAACATGCACATGAGAGCCACCAATGTTTTACCACTGCCTACATCGCCTTGCAACAGGCGGTTCATCTGCTGCCCGGTGTTGGTATCAAGCCGGATTTCGCGCAACACCCGTTTTTGTGCATTGGTGAGGCTAAAGGGCAAAAACTCGCTGTAAAAACGGTTGAAATGTTCCCCTACCTTTTCAAAACGGAATCCCCCAAAATGGGTAGTCTGATAATGCTTTATCCTAAGAATTTTTAACTGAATATACAGCAGTTCCTCCAGTTTTAGGCGGTACTGTGCTTTTTGCAATAACTCCTGGCTGATGGGAAGATGGATATTGTACAATGCATCGTAAAGATGAAGCAGTTTGTGTTCATCAATCAAATAACCGGGTAACGTTTCGGTTAACTTGTCTTTTAGTTGCGGAAGCAAATGCTGTTGCAGGTTGTGGATGGCTTTTGAATTCAGGAACTTGGCTTTCATCTTTTCGGTGGTCACGTAAAAGGCCTGCCAGTTGAATTCTAATTTATTCTGGAATCTTTCCAATTCTTCAATCTCGGGATGGGTGAAGTTAAGCGAGCCATTAAATTCGGTGGGTTTGCCAAACACCACGTACATCTGGTTGGCCTTTACGCGGTCTTTCAGCCATTTGGCTCCCTGAAACCAAACAAGTTTGACAGTTCCGGTTTCATCGGCCAGGGTGGCGGTAAAACGTTGCCGCCGTTTTTCACCCAACATCTCGGTGCGGATGATTTTCCCCTTTACCTGTACAAAACTTAGGTCATCGTTCAACTCGGAGATGGCCAGAAACTTCGAACGATCAAGATATTTGTAAGGGAAATGATATGCCAGGTCGCCAAAAGTCTTTATACCCAGCTCGCTGGCAAGCAGGTTGGCCTTTTCGGGGCCTACCCCTTTCAGGTAGGTGATATTTTCGTCGAGTATGGTCGCCATCTTTGTTTATCATCTCAAAAATGAGAAAAAAATACCGAAGGAAAAAGTGAAATGGAAAATTGGATGCATGGAAATCCCTTAATTGCTAGGTACATTTTAAAACCCCGATTTTCTTGGGAATGAAAGTGGCTGTTCCGAAGACGGTTTCATTCTGAATGAATATAAATTTCATATATCCTCGTTTAAATTAGAATCTGCATCATTTTCGAACAGACATTCAAAGACCTGCTTGTTAAACAAATGAGATTCTCCTGTTGTTAATCAGCCGAAAAAAAGAAATGGTTTACTTTTTCGGTTCCAAATGAATTCAAACAAGCATATTCGGTTGGAAGGGTTCCGAACTTAATATTTCATTTTAAAATATTCAATATGCCGAATAGGAAGTTAACCGGGGATTTTTATATTTTCGTACAAATTAAAACCAAATTTTTATGGCCGGAACGTACACTTTCACCATTATCAAGCCTGGGGCTGTTGCCAATGAACACATTGGCCCAATTTTAAATGTTATTAACACACATGGGTTTCACATCTCAGCCATGAAGCTTATTCGGCTTAGGACTGCTCAAGCCAGGAAGTTTTATGAAGTGCACATGGGGAAACCATTTTATGATGCTTTAATTGAGTTTATGACTTCGGGGCCAATTGTGGTGATTATCCTGGAAAAAGAGAATGCCGTAGAGGATTATCGCAAACTGATTGGGAATACCGATCCTACGAAAGCTGAAGAGGGGACTATCCGTAAGTTGTTTGCCCAGTCGGTGCAAAAAAATGCGGTTCATGGTTCCGATTCTGACGAAAATGCCCGGATTGAAAGCGATTTCTTCTTCTCAAAAAGCGAGCGGTTCAGTATTTTT
>Ga0172379_10008941_pt1 | contig 12477 bp, 9 predicted proteins | sample GrowelOW334metaG_FD_119756 | JGI IMG/M metagenome (GOLD analysis project Ga0172379, IMG submission 119756) | Groundwater microbial communities from an aquifer near a municipal landfill in Southern Ontario, Canada - Groundwater well OW334 metaG | ecosystem: Environmental > Aquatic > Deep... | reverse complement strand
GGGCTTTGGAAGTAATGAATGAGCAGAATGTATCCGGCATTCCGATTGTCGAGGGCAAAAAACTTGTCGGCATTTTGACACGCAGAGACCTCAAATTCCTTAAAGACAACTCCGTAAAGCTTAGCGAGGTTATGACAAAAAAGAACCTGGTTACTGCCTCTGCTGATACTACTCTCGAACAGGCAAAGGAAGTCCTGCGAAAAAATAAAATTGAAAAACTCCTGTTAGTAAGCGGCAATGGCGAACTGGCAGGTCTTATCACGATGAGAGATATCGACCGCGTTCAGCAGTATCCCAATGCCGCAAGAGACAGCCGGGGAAGACTGCGAGTCGGAGCAGCCGTCGGCGTTAAGGATTTTGCGAGAATTGAAGCTCTTATCGCCGCAGAAGTTGATGTAATTGTTGTCGATACCGCTCACGGACATTCGCAAAATGTAATTGATACGGTGGCGGAAATAAAGAAACATCATAAAATAGATGTAATCGCCGGCAATGTCGCGACGGCGGAAGCAACAATCGATTTAATAAAGGCAGGCGTAAATGCGGTCAAGGTCGGCATCGGCCCCGGAGCTATCTGCACGACAAGAGTAATCAGCGGCGTAGGCGTGCCGCAGATTTCGGCGATTATGGATTGTGCCTCGGCGGCGGATAAATACGACATACCGATTATCGCAGACGGCGGAATAAGATTATCAGGCGACATCACAAAAGCTCTTGCCGCAGGAGCGTCAACCGTAATGCTCGGTTCGCTTTTGGCGGGATTAACCGAAAGCCCGGGAATGCTCGTTATCTATAAGGGCAGACAGTTTAAGGAATATCGCGGAATGGGTTCGCTCGGCGCGATGGTCAAAGGCTCTGCTGACAGATACGGCCAGAAAAGCACAACATCGAAAGAAAAACTCGTTCCCGAAGGCGTTGAGGGCAGAGTGCCTTATCGCGGAATGCTCAGCGATTTTATTTATCAGCTTGTCGGCGGCTTGCGGGCAGGTATGGGATATTGCGGAACGCCGACGATTGAAAAACTGCGAACAGGAGCGAAGTTTGTGAAAATCAGCGCAGCGGGCGTGAGCGAATCGCATCCGCACGATATTTTGATTACTAAAGAAGCACCAAACTATTCAACACGGGATATGATTGAAGGATAAAATGAATCAACTGATAGCCATCATTGATTTCGGCAGCCAGTACGGTCAGTTAATCGCCAGACGGGTGCGTGAACATAACGTTTATTCGATTATTTACCAGCCGGGCGTTTCGGCTGATGAGCTTGCGAAACTTAAAAATCTCAAAGGTATAATTCTTTCAGGCGGGCCGGCAAGCGTTTATGCGCCAAACGCGCCTATGGCTGATGAGAAAATTTTCAATCTCGGCGTGCCGATTCTCGGAATTTGCTATGGTATGCAATGGGGCTGCAAGGTTCTCGGCGCTCATATCAAAAAAGCGACAAGCAGAGAATACGGCAGAGCGGCTGTTACAATCACTGACTCAAAAGATATTTTCGCGGGCATTACCGATTCGGCGACGGTCTGGATGAGCCACGGCGACCAGGCAGAATCACTAAGCGGAGATTTTGAAGCTCTCGCGAAAACAAATACCTGCCCTTACGCGGCGGTTCGCAATAAAAAGAAAAAATTCTACGGTCTGCAATTTCACCCGGAAGTGAGCCATACGCCCAAAGGCGATGTGATGATGAGAAATTTTCTCTACAACATCTGCGGCTGTACTGGCGACTGGCAAATGAGCGATTTCGCAGAGCAGGCGATTGAAAAAGTAAAAAAACAAGCGCCGAGCGGTAATGTAATTTGCGGTCTGTCCGGCGGAGTCGATTCTGCCGTTGCGGCGGCGTTAGTGCATAAAGCCATTGGCGACAGACTAATCTGCATATTTGTTGACAACGGCCTCTTGCGTAAAAATGAACGCCGGCAGGTCGAAAGCACGTTTAAAGACCATTTCCACATCGACCTGAGAGTTGTCGATTGGAGCAGACAGTTTCTCGATAAATTAAAAGGTATAACCGACCCGCAGCAAAAGCGGAAAATTATCGGCCACGAATTTATCGAAGCGTTTAAGGCAGAAGCGAAAAAAATTCCAAACGCAAAGTATTTAGTGCAGGGAACGCTTTATCCTGATGTAATTGAGTCCGGCAGCAAAGACGGCAACTTAGCGGCGAATATAAAATTGCATCACAACGTCGGCGGGCTGCCAAAGGAGCTGGGCTTTGAACTCATCGAACCGTTGCGTGATTTATTCAAAGACGAAGTTCGGCTTGTTGGAGAATATTTGGGATTGCCGGAGCATATTGTCTGGCGGCATCCATTCCCCGGCCCCGGCCTTGCTGTAAGGATTATCGGCGAGATTACCGATGAGCGGCTTCGAGTTTTGCGAGACGCTGACGAAATTCTCATCGACGAAATAAAATCCGCTGATTTATACAGAAAAGTTTCACAGACGCTTGCCGTGCTTGTGCCGGTGGCGACTGTCGGCGTTATGGGCGACGAGAGAAGCTATGAAAACGTTATCGCCATCCGCTCGGTTGACACGACAGATTTTATGACGGCTGATTTTTCGAGGATTCCTTACGACACGCTTGCAATTATCGCAAATCGTATTATAAATGAAGTTCGCGGCATAAACCGCGTAGTATATGATATAAGTTCAAAACCACCGGCCACTATTGAATGGGAGTGAGAAATGAATCTCAAATTTCGGATTGCAAATTATGGATTATTTGTACTTTTGATTTTTGGTTTTGGTTTTTCTGTTTCGGCTGTCGAGCCCAATGACGCGAATACTAATAGCAGTTATTCGCCTGGTTATTCGCCGGCAACCGGCGTCTTTATGAAAGATGCCAAGGCGTTTCCGAAAATTTTCCTGGAAGACACAAAAAAGACGTATTTCAATAGCGGTAATCTGATGCTTCTGCTTATGGCAGGCGGCGGCAGTATCGCCCTGCACGATAGAGCCGATGAAAAAATCGGCAACCATTTCGAGGAACATCGTTCGCTGCCAAAAGACCTTGATAACTTCACTGATATGGCGGGCAACCCCGGAATACATTTCGCCGCCACAGGAATATGGTATTGGGCGGCCTCAAGCAAAAAAGATGATTTGAATATGCAGCGAAGCTGGATAATGTTTAGAGCGTTGGCTGTTACCGGCGCAACAACATTGATGCTCAAAGGCATAGCCAATAACCATAGTCCAAACGGCGCCTCGCTTGCCTGGCCGAGCGGGCATACCTCAAGTTCGTTCACCGTCGCTGCTGTGCTCGATGAATTTTACGGCCCGAAAATCGGCATACCGGCGTATTTGGCCGCAGGTTTTGTCGGATACAGAATGATGGATTCAGGCGACCACTGGGCTTCCGACGTGCTTTTCGGCGGAGTGCTTGGTTATGTCGTTGGCCACGCAATCGCCGGCGAAAATAAAAATTTTAATATAGCGGGATTTAAAATCGCGCCGTTCACGCCCACCCTCGGCGACAGACCGGCGCCGGGAATCGCTTTGGCAAAAGAATTTTAGAGTCGCGGCGTATTCAATAATTCTTTTAACTTTTGCGCTGCCGGTTCTTCTCGTCCGTTCTACGCTCCTGGCTGACAGGAATTTTTAATGTTTTTTCCGCCATCGTCCGATATAATACTGTGTTATAAGTAATTATTTTTTTGAAAGGATTAAATTATGTGTGCAACATGCGGCTGCGGATGCGGCAAAAAGAAAGTCGTAAAAAAAACTGTAAAGAAGGCAGCAAAGAAAAAAACAGCAAAAAAGAAATAACATCGATGTACTCGAAAATCAAAAAAACGGCCTTTGAAATTTCAGAGGCCGTTTTTGTTTTAAAAGCGTGTTTCGCATAGCCTTAAAATTAAGGGGCGTTCTTAAATCCCTGTTTTAAAAAAACGTGCAAAAATTTGGATATTACCATAAAATACTATGAGTTTTAATAATGAAAGGACGTTTTATGGCAAAGGGGCTCGTAGTCTATTACTCAAAAACCGGAAACACAAAACAAATGGCTGAAATGATTGCTAAGTCTATGAATGAAGCGAACTTGGCAACAGAGTGCAAGTCGGTGGAAAAGACAAAAGTCGATGACCTGCTCGCCGCTGATGCCATCGTAATCGGTTCGCCGACCTACTATGGCCAAATGGCTGCCCCCATTATGCAGCTTTTTACCGACACAGTCGTAAAGCACGGCAAATTAACAGGTAAAGTCGGCGGTGCGTTCTCAAGTTCCGCAAACATCGCAGGCGGAAACGAAACCACCATTATGGGTATATTAGAGGCGATGCTCATTCACGGAATGGTTATCCAGGGTGACGCTCAGGGCGATCACTACGGCCCGGTTGCCATCGGCAAACCAGATGAGCGGGCTGCTGCCCAGTGCAAAAGACTTGGCCAAAAAATTACCCAGCTTACCAAAAAGCTAACTGAATAAAAAAAACCGATTTTTTTACTAAAAAAGAACGATTTTTTTTGACAAAATTTTATCGAGCGGTTAAATTACTCAAAAATGATTTTTGTATGGAGGCAATTATGCAGGAATACGAGGATCTTAAGAGACTCGTCGATGAAGCCGAAAGCGATATTAGAAAAGCTGAAGGCGGAAACAAAGCTGCTGGCACAAGGGTCAGGAAGCAAATGCAGCAGATTAAGTCTGCCGCTCAGACGCTCAGAAATAAAGTTCTTGAGCTTCGAACCGACGAAGAATAGTAAAATGCACGTTTCAGTGTATCTGTAATTCCGCGAATCTCATCGCTGACGATGGTTCAGGGGGGAGTGTTGGCTTAATAGTTGGCGGCGGTACGAAATTTGGTGTCGTTCTGGCTACTGGCTGCTGATAATACTATTTTGATATAAGGAAAAAAATGCCCCCAACTCTTTTATTTGATTTGGCAAATATCGATTTAAATAAAATCGTAATAGATAAGGAAACCATCCAGAAGTCTAATCCCCAGCGTTATGAAATGGATCAGCTCGATGGAGTTATCTGGTACGATAAGGAAAAATTCCTCGTTCTCGGCTACAAGGATTTGACCGAAAACGAATTTTGGGTTAAGGGCCACATCCCCGGCAGGCCGCTGATGCCGGGTGTTATTATGATTGAAGCCGCCGCCCAGCTCTCCAGCGTATTTGTTAAGGAAGTTTATAAGCTAAAGGGATTCATCGGCTTTGCGGGAATCGACGAGGCAAAATTCAGAAAACCCGTCTCGCCCGGCTGCCGCCTTTATCTTCTCTGCCACATTACAACTTTCAAAAGCAGAATGTACACCTGCGTTGTTCAGGGCATTGTTGACGGTGTTATGGTTTTTGACACGACCATTTCAGGCCTAAATGTCTAATGGAAAATCGGCACGCTGAAATTTTTGAAAATTTCTTCCTGCCAAAAGACGACCACTCAGCTCTGCCGACTTCGCCGGGGCTGATTTTGTTTGCAGACGATAACGACAAACCAATCCAGCTCCTTACCACAGCAAACATCAGAAACGCCGTCAAAAACAAACTCATTGAACAAACGGAAAAATCAAAACGGACTGACCTTAAGGAGATTACCGCAAAAATTTATTACTCCGTCTGCCAATGCAGATTTCGGCTTGCGATGAAACATCTCTGTGCAGTCAGAAAAATTTTCAGCGAAAATTATAAAGACCATATCACGCTTGTTCAGCCGTGGTTTGTAAGAGTAAATTTCGCCGATAAAACGCCTTTTTTCTCAATCACAAAAAAACCCTCGTTTAAAACCGATGAGAAAATTTTATGCCCGTTCCCCTCGCAAAAATCAGCAACGGATTTTCTCAAAGCGATTCAGGATATTTTCAAGCTCTGCAAAAGACCGGATATCGCGAATAATCCGGAACTTGCTAAAAGCTGCCCGTATCTGCAAATGGACTCCTGTTGCGGATTATGCGCAGGCCGAATCAGTTCCGATGAATACCTGCAAATAACAAAAAAAGCCTTTTCGGCAGGCGCAAATCCATCCGGCGAAGTGGAAATTCTTCAGCGGCAAATGACCGAAGCGGCGAAAAATTTAAATTTTGAACTGGCTGCCGAACTCAAAAAGAAAATTGAAAAACTCTCTGTTCTAAAAAAACAAACTTATAGATGGACATCAGACCTCGAAAAACTTAAAATCGTCCACATAGACAAATCCGCAAGGATAAAACAACAGGGTATAAGAGCGAAAAAGCAGACACTCGCGGCCTTTGTAATGAATTGTTTTGACATAATCGACCTCGGCGATTTTTTAGAAGATGAACAGGATAAAATTTCGCAGGCCATTGAAAACGCTCTGTGCCGATTAAAAAATGATTTTGACGAAATTGAAACGCTTGAAAAATTTTCAATAATTTCGTATTTTCTCTATCGCACCGGCTCAACAGGCCTGTGGTTAAAAAAATAAAACAGCGTGGGCTAAGAGCCCACCCTGCAAAACTGTGGCAAAAAGCAGTTATCAGAAAATCGGTTATCAGTAATTTTTTTCTCTGTGTCTCTGTGGTGAAAAATAAAACAGACATTTTGACCTGGCCCGGCGAAGAACTTGATTTTTCCGCAGGCTGCATCGTAATGGGAGTCTTAAACATCACCCCCGACTCATTCAGCGATGGCGGAGATTTTCTCGACCCGCAAAAAGCTCTCGCCCGCGGCATCGAATTGGCCGAACAAGGCGCAGCGATTATCGATATCGGAGCTGAATCCACACGCCCCGGCTCAAAACCGGTTGACAGCGCAGAACAAATAAAACGTGTTGTGCCGGTAATCGAAAAACTTGCCGCCAAAATTAAAATCCCAATCAGCATCGATAGTAAAGATTTTGAAACAACAAAAGCCGCCCTTGATGCCGGCGCTTCGCTCATAAACGACATCACCGCTCTCGACGATAAAAGAACAATTTCCCTTGTCGCGGAAAAAAAAATGCCGGTAATATTGATGCACATCCAGAATTCGCCGGAAAATATGCAGCTCGAACCTTACTATAAAAATGTTGTCGAAGAGGTTCTCGATTACCTGATGAAAAAAACAAAAATTGCCGAACAGGCGGGCATCGAGAAACAAAAAATCTTCATCGACCCCGGCATAGGCTTCGGCAAAACGCTGGAACACAATTTAGACCTTCTTCGCAATATAGATATTTTTGTAAATAGCGGATACCGCGTCCTGCTCGGCACAAGCAGAAAAAAATTCATCGGAACGCTCACCGGCAAAACCGCTCCAAAGGATAGAATCTTCGGCACTGCCGCCACCGTTGCTCTGGCCGCTGCAAAAGGCGTTTCAATTGTAAGAGTACACGATGTCGCGCAAATGCTCGACGTTGTAAAAGTAGCGAATAAATTAAGAACGCATAAACAAAATACAACGCGGGGTTCATAGTTCAGAGCCCAAGCGATATCGCAGGGTGTTTCGTAGGGGCAGACCTATGTGTCTGCCCACTGTCATTCCTCGAAGACCACTTTGAGGGAGCGCAGTCGAACCAAGGCGGGAATCCATTTTTTGTCATTTCGACGCGCAGCGGAGAAATCTTTTTAAATTCCCTCGGCGTCCTGTCTCGTCGTAGTTTTCACGAAGTTTTGTAGGGTGGGCTCTTAGCCCACGCGGTTGTCTGATTATCGGTCAGATTTGAGTTAATATATTCCCTCTTCTAACCAGTAGCTGATAAATTCCGCAAGGTCGTCGATATCCACATGCCCATCGAAATCCATATCCGCAAACTCGCAGAAATCGTTATACATTCTGCAATCTTCTCTCATCCAGTAGTTCGCAAACACCGCCCAGTCTTTTAAATTATTTTTCCCATCTGTATAAATATCCGCATCCGATATCTGCCACGTCAATATCGGATAACCATCAAACGCCATAAACCACTCATCCGAATCGCCGCCTGTAAAAGGGAAATCCCAATTTATGAAACTCGCCTGCTGTTTCATCTGTCCATCCGTCAAAGGCTCACCTAAACCATTATCCGGCCCAGCCGTTTCAAGAAAATAACAACTGCTAATACTGCCGTCCCAATTCACACCACATAAACCTCCGGTATTTTCATTTCCATCTACTACCCCTGTCGAATAACAGTTGGTAATATTGCCATAGTAATTTTCTCCACATAATCCACCAGCTCTGTAATAATCGCCGTTAATAAAGGCATTACTATAACAATTTGTTATATCGCCAGACCAGTTCTCTCCAACAAGACCACCAACATCATATGAACCATTAATTTCTCCGGTATTATAACACCGTTCTATGACACCACCATCAACCAAACCAACTATTCCTCCAACACCACCATCTGTACCATTGACAGCACCAACATTATAGCAATTTATCAAATTATCACCTCGATAAATACCAACTAATCCTCCAGTATAACCTCCACCATAAACTGTTCCAGTGTTATAACAAGAACTTATATCATTACCTAAATGTTCTCCAATTAAACCGCCAACACCATAACTTCCTGTAACATTAGCATCACTGTAGCAGTCAGTTATCTTTCCCCAGCTATTCATTCCTATTAAGGAACCTACGTACTGATCTCCTTCAATTATACCAGAGCAGTAACAATTTGTTACCATGCCACCATCTCTTGATTTGCCACACCAATAACCGCCATTCTCTCCTATCAGCACGCCAACATAGTCATCACCTCTAATATTGGCATTTCTTATGGAAATATTTTTCACTACACTGTTTGAATCTGCACTTCCAATCAAGCCAACAAAATCTATTCCATTAGCATCAATCATTAAATTGGATATGATATGACCGCCGCCATCAAAAGAACCATCAAATGCATTTCCATAACCATAACCAATTGGCGTTATGCAATAATTTTTCAAATCAAGGTCATTTGTCAAAATAAAATGCTTATTCCACAAAACACTTGCAAAGCTTAAGAGCTGTAAATCTTCAGGCTTTTCAATTTTATATGGATTTGCTGCTGTTCCAGAACCTTGTAATGGAATATTTGGTTCGGCTATTGGTTGTCCAACTGCTTTTTCCCATGCAAGATGTGGATAATCATTTTTATTGTTAATAGTCCAATTACAGCCTGACCAGCCATTAAGAGAATAAGTTTCCATCTCCTTCATTTTTTCAACACTTAATTCTCTTCCTGTTTTGTTATATATATCGTTACAGTATATAATGCTCCAAAAACAGTTTACTATAGAGCTGTCCCAACTTCTCAATCCAACAATCCCTCCAATATAAGATTCTCCGGAAATGTCTCCCGTAACTGACCCAACCACATAACTGTTGTTTATACTACCGCCCTCAAAATTTCCCGCTAATCCCCCGACCCAACTTTGACCAGTTATTTCAATTTTACCATAACAATCTAAAATACTGCCATTTCTCATCCATCCAACCAATCCCCCCACTTCCCAAAAACCTTTAACTGTGCCTGTACAATAGCTATTTTCTATGTGACCATAACTTATACCTGCTATACCACCAACACACTCCCCTCCAGATACATTTACATCCCTAACACCAAGATTTTTTATTACACTGTTTGAATCGGCATATCCAAATAGGCTTACATAGTATTTTGTTTCAGCATTAATTCTCAAGTTTGATATCACATAACCATTTCCATCAAATACTCCATTAAATGCTTTTACATCGTATGTCGAAAAACGTTTACCAATAATAAAATCATCAAATATATATCGTGCCAAATTTATATCGTTGACCATTATGAAGTGGGCAGTATAATCTTCTGTGTTATTGCCTAAAGCAATCAGGTCATTTGGCTTTGAGATTTTGTATGGGTCATCCGCCGTCCCGCTTCCACCGCTGTATTTTACTCCCAAAGATACAACAATATTTACTGTTGAACCTTTTGCCAGTATAGTTCCTGCCGTTGGTTTTTGCTCTATAACATTTCCAATAGAGACTGTGTTGCTGTATATGGTGGTTATACCTGCAACAAGATTGGAATTTGTAATTGCGATATTAGCGTTTGCTTCTGTCATACCGGTAACATTTGGAACGGTAGCAACAGGTTGCCAAACAAACAGAGGATAGCTGTTACTTTCATAAATCATCCATATGTCATCCGTACCATTAGTTGTCTCACCAACAAAATCCCAACCTGCATAATTCATCTGCTGTCTCATCTGTGCATCTGTCAACGGCACACCTTTGCCATTATTCGGCCCAGCCGTATCAAGAAAATAACAACTGCTGATGCTGCCAGAATTCCATCCACACAGACCGCCGGTATCCAAGTATCCGCTCGCATTGCCTGTCGAATAGCATTTGGTGATGCTGCCGCTATTAATCCCGCATAGTCCACCGGTATAACTATCACTACCACTTACATTGCCGATTGAATAACTGTCGGTAATACTATTGCTATTATATCCGCAAAGCCCACCGACACGCTGATATCCGCTTACGTTGCCTATCGAATAACTGTTGGCGATGTTGTCATGATTTTCTCCGCAAAGCCCACCGGTATAATCATCTCCGCTTACTTTGCCTATGGAATAACTATTGTATATGTCGCCATCGTTTTCTCCGCACAATCCACCGGTAGAATCACCTCCGCTTACAGTCCCGTTCGAATAGCAATTGGTGATGCTGCCGCTACTAACTCCGCACAACCCGCCGATAGAATAGTCACTTCCGGTTATATTTCCGCTCGAATAACAGTTAGTGATGATGCTGCTATTGCCGGAAATTTTCCCACACAGACCGCCAATGGTATTATCTCCGCTTACTGTACCGGTCGAATAACAGTTAGTGATGATGCCAGAAGTGCTTCCGCACAGCCCGCCGGTATTATCATTTCCTCTTATCGTGCCGGTCGAATAACAGTCAGTGATGTTACCGGAAGTTGCCCCGCACAAACCACCGATGGTATAATTTCCGGTTACATTGCCTGTTGAATGACAGTCAGTGATGTTACCGAGATTTTCTCCGCACAGACCGCCAATTTGATAATCTCCGCTTAAATTGCCGGTCGAATAACAGTCAGTGATATTGCCGGTGTTAGTTCCGCACAGACCGCCCATAATATAACTTCCACTACTTCCGCTTACCGAGCCGGTCGAATAACAGTTGGTGATACTGCCAGAATAATTCTCTCCGCACAGCCCGCCGATAAGAAAACTTTCAATACTTCCACTTACTATGCCGGTCGAATAACAGTTAATGATACTGCCGCTATCATTGTCTCCGCACAGCCCGCCGATAAAAGCATATCCGCTTACTGCAACTGTCACATAACAATTGGTAATACTGCCGTAATAATTACTTCCGCATAGTCCGCCAATGTGGGAGGAGTAATCTCCTCCAATAATATTTACATCTTCTACACCAAGGTTCTTTATGATGCCGCCAGAACCAATCTGTCCGAACAGGCCGAGGTAACAATTGTTTAGTCCGTTTGTATTTATTGTAAGCGAAATAATTGAATGGCTATTGCCGTCAAATATTCCAGTAAAGGAAGCACCAGTACTCGGGGCAATGATTGCTTTTGTAAAGACCTGCCCACCGGGAAGGTTTGAGTCGAGGTCAATATTCGCCGTCAGGATAAAGCATTTACCGTAATCCGCCGGAGTATTACCCAAAGTAATCAAATCATTTGGACTGGAAATTTGGTACGGATTTGCAGATGTACCATCTCCGCCGGAGTATTTAGCCAAACAGAAATTTGAAATTGATAATATTGCCAATAAGGCAGCACACACAACAATATAAAATTTTCTTCTTTCCATACGTCCTCCTGTTGAATTTTAAAATATCTTCCCAGCTCGCCTGCCCCCTCGTTTAGTTTCGTAAGAAACTGAGGGGGTGCCTGCTTTTATTTCCTTGCTTCTTTTTTTACATAAATTATTTCTCTTTGTGTTTCTTCATTTCTTCGTGGTGATATTTTTTTTGAATTTTTACCACGAAGCTCGCCAGAAGCACGAAGTTATAGAGACAAGAAATATTCCAGCCGTTAAGCAGCCGTCTTTACTTCCCGTTTCCTTGCCTCTTTACTTCTTACTTCCTTACTTCTCTGCTTCTTTTTAAACAGTCTAAATCCATATTTTTTGTAATACTTTAGCCAAGTGCCAAATACGACTTGTCATTCCCGCGAAGGAATGTCACCCCCGCGAAGGCGGGGGCGGGAATCCAGCGTAAAATAGCCTCCGCCACAAGCGGTTTCCTATTTTTCTGCATTCGGCTAAAGTGTTACTATTTTTTTAAGTTTTAGAAGCTCTACGAAACAGGTATCGTACCATTTTTATCGCTAAATTTCAAGCAAAAAAACAACGAAATCTATCCCCCTTGTCCCATCCAAAAAATCCGCGAAATCAGCGTACCCGTCCTGAGCCAGTCGAAGGAATCAGCGTTTAAAAAAATCCATAAAATCCGTGCAATCCGTGGTTAAAACCGTTCAAAACTTGACGAAAGCTAATCAAAATTTTACGTTTTTTTGCAAAATTTTGCAAAATGTTGCAGAATTTTGCTCGTTTCATGCAAATTTAT
>Ga0172379_10008940_pt1 | contig 12478 bp, 5 predicted proteins | sample GrowelOW334metaG_FD_119756 | JGI IMG/M metagenome (GOLD analysis project Ga0172379, IMG submission 119756) | Groundwater microbial communities from an aquifer near a municipal landfill in Southern Ontario, Canada - Groundwater well OW334 metaG | ecosystem: Environmental > Aquatic > Deep... | reverse complement strand
CAAAAACAGAGTCATTGTTTCTGGCGGAACTGCAAAGATAAGAAAAGTTTTCATCCAAGGGTTAGAAGACAAAAATTATTCACTTACTGCAATAATTACTGGGAGTCCTGATCACTTTTCTAATCCAGTTTTTGAAAACTTTCAATTAACAAAACAACTTTTTAATAATGGAAGTATTGTTTCTGAAGACTCGGTTACAATAGACAAACTTAGTACAGGAGACATAAATAGTTTCTCATTTCCCGCAAAAACATCTTACTTTGACAAAGCCTGTTTTAGAATAATAAAAGAGAACAAAACATACGAAGAAGAATGTTTTTCAGTTCCTTTAAGTGAAATACAAGCTAGTTACGACGAACAATACCCAAAGGCAGTCGAAGTTAGCTGGAAATACAATGAACTAAATTCTGTTCTGACACTGTATTTGAAAAAGGACAGGCTTAACTCAAGGTTTAAACTTATTTCATCAGACAAAACAATACTTGAAGAAAATGTTATCCAAAAAGGAAATTTCCAAAAGGATATTCCTATTCAAAAAAGCGATTTGACTTTAATTGTTGATGATTTTGATGCGAAAGACCAGCAAGTATTCACAATTAATTTAGTTTCAACTAATGAAAAGATAACTTCAACTCAAAACCCTATTGATTTGAACAACTCTTCACAATTTGTTTTATGCAAAGATACTTTATGCAATAGTAATGAAACTTGTGATGGACCGGCATATCTTTCAGCAAACGGGACTTGCTGCACTACTAAATGTGTTGCTTCAATTAACTCCCAAAATAGTGACTCTCAAATACCATTAATATTAGTTATAGCCTTAGTATTAGGCATAGTTGCAATTCTTGTGGGAGTAAATGCAGTAAAGGAGTTGAAAAAATGAATAAAAAAATAATTACTCTGCTTTCATTGCTTTTCATACTAAATTTTGCTTTTTCTGCGGAAGTAGTGCACTGTTGGAGTATTCCAAGCATGCCAAAAACAGCTAATGCTTCTTTTACACCAGAAAGCTGTGCGGTGTCAGGAAACTATAATGTAAACGGAACTAATTACACTTGGTTTGTAACTCCTGGCGCAAAAATAAAAGCAACTAACTTTGGAACATTTAATTACAATTGTGATGATGGCGCAAGTCAAACAGCAGGAACTTATGCCACATTAGATACTGGGGGCGCACTTCACGTAGCAACTAATGCCTCAAACAAAGAAGCTTTACCTGTTGGATTAAGATATTGTGAAGGCTCTGGAGAAAGCATGCACCAAGGATCAGTAATTGGATATGGTAACCAAGGTTCATTAGAATATTCTATTGGAACAAATCTATTAGGTGGACAATCTTACAAATTAAATGTAATGAATCACCCTCTCGCAGGGCACTTTGGGGATCAACCATATGAAGTCAAAAGTGAAAATTATTTTGTTGGAACTCCCTCATTATTAGTTCTAGCACCAACTGTATTATCAGAAAACTTTGATTCTAAAAACGGGTTTTATGAAAAAGAAATTTTCTTTACACTAGTTAACAAATCTCCTTTAACTAATTTAATTTCTTCTTACAAAATACAATGCCCTGCAGGAATAAATTGTACAATTGACAATAACTATTCAGACAAAAATTGGCCAATAAAACCACTTAACGGAGTAATGATTATTTCAGGAAAAGTAATGGTGGATAAAAATATTTTACCAACTTCATTCACAGTTGGATTAGATCTTAATTACACTGTAAAAGATTTCAACGGACACCCTTATTGCCAACAATATTATTTTAATTCAACAAAATCTGTTCCAACAACTTTGAATTTTGGACTTTTAGATCAGCAAGATTTCCAAGTTAAATTAAAATCTGATTACGAACAAACTAATTGTATTGGAGAAGACGGAATGATTGGACAGACTGGAGAAAAGTATGCACCAAGAGTAAATTTAGTATTTGGTGGAACAACAACTGGCCCAAGAATTGACATTGATGAATGCAGCGCAAAAAGTATTCTTGAACAAACTACACAAACAACAACTTATCTTTTGTATAATGAAGCACTTAACCAAGATCCAAATTATCCTGCTTGCCCTTGCGATACCAGCCCAACTACTCAAGATTGTGTGTCGGGAGACTTAACTGATGGGGTTTCAACATTTTCTTCAACAACGCTAGTAAGTGGAAACACGATTACTGTTCACAATGGAACTACTACTGCCACAACTTATACTGGAAAAGCTTGCACCGACAAGAAAGTTATTCAGGCTACGGGAGATACACGTTATGATGGATATATTACCCAAGGCACTTCTGAAGGAACTCCCACTGGGCCAGGCACAGCAATAGATAACCCTAATTGGGTGTTTGGTTCTCAAAAAGAATGCCTTGTAATGACTGCTGCAAGAATTGGTAAAGTTGCTTCATTAAGAGAACAAATTGCAAGAACAACGGATAACCCAACAAAACTAGCTCTTGCACTTGAAGCATCAAGGTATGCTACTTTTGAAGCAGCAATAAGAACACAAGATTTATCACAAGCATCAATTGATGCGGCAGTAAATCAAATTAATGACAACGCAGCAGGAAATATGTTTTCAAATCTTGGGCTTTCAAGATATTTGCCAGATAACTCAGATCCAATTAACCAGTATGCTCGATTGAAAAATATTTACAAACACAACGGAGTTACATTTAACATTTCCTCAGCAAAAGCAGGAACTTATAGGTTTGAAATTGATATTAATGGATTATCCGAATTTTTAACAGACAATTATTTATTTGACACAGAAGGAAATTTGAATTCAAATCTAAACATTAAAGTTAAAGCAACTCCAGTTGCAGACCCTTCATATAACTGGTTCTTTTACGAAAATGGAAATATAGATATTAATAATTCCTCAATTGATTCAACAGGGGCAACTAGCGAACAAGTAACAAACATTTCAAAGAGAGGAATTTTGCTTGAATTTACTCAAAGCCCTGGAAGTGTTTTCACTTCAGCTAAACTATACAAAACATTTGCGCTCCCACTTTTTATTAGACTTTCAGACAATAATGGCGAAGTAGATACTAATATTTCCACAGTGGGAATATACTCTGATCCTTTTACTTACTGGACTGGATTTGCTAGTTCAAAAGGAACTGGATGCGAAACAATTGCACAAAATACTTCAGATACTTTCCTACCATATAGATTGCCTGATACAAAGAAAGCTCAAGGTAATGCATATTATTTGCCGGAATTTGCACAAGCTAAACAAAATTCAGCAATGTATTTAGAAACAGTTCTTTACTACCCATTAAATAATTCCTCATACTCAATGATTACTCCTTTCAAAGTATTCACAAAAAATACTATTTGTGATGGAAATTCTCAAACTAAATGTACGCTCAATATCACTTCCGACGTAACAAATCATGACATGAATAGTCTTGAAACGGTATTTAATGGAATTAAAAACGGAGAAGTTTGTGTTTACAAAACTGTTTCAAACAACACTTCTGTTTGGAGTGCATTTTGGAATCAACAAAAGATATTGTCGGATTTGAATACAATGAAAAGAACTGCAATAAATGATGCAAACATTTGTGAAGCAAGAGAAGCCCTTTCAGGTTAGCAGAACAAAGGATATTCCAAAAAAACTAATTAACTAATTAAAAGTACAAACTTTTTTTATAATTTTAACCGCAATAATCCCATTATAATAAGTAAAATTGCAAGTAATATTATTAATGCCCAAACTGGTTTACTGTCAAGCCAAGAAAGGTCCAAGGGTTTTGAAGCAGGAGATTTTTTACCATCTGAAGCAGATTTTTCTTTTGATTTTGCAGAATTCCCAGAAAATATTGCAGTAGTCCCTTCCGTTAAGGCTTCTTTTGAATACTTAACCCACGCTTTTGGGCTCTTTAGTTCACGAACGGTTTCTTTTGTTATCTCAAGGTATCCTTTTTCTCTAACAGGTACTTCTTTTATCCCGCCAATAGTGCCATCCACAGCATTAATTATGAAAGGATACTCTCTCCCCTCAAGTTTTACACTTGTTTTATAGAGAGGAACAAAAAATTTTCTTGCACTTGAAATTACCACGTTTTGTTTTGGAACTTCAAAATGTTCAGCAGTAGTTAATTGTAAAACTTCATCCTGTTCTTTTTTTTCTATATTACACCATTTTTCATCAAATTCTCCGCGAGGAACTTCAGGAACAGATTTTTTCCAATTGTATTTTATTAAATCCGTCATGTCTTCGCGAACAGAAATATCATGTCCATCAATTGCAAGTGTTCCATGAACAGTACTTTTGATAGTACTCTTACCATCCCCTCCATTGTCAAGGTAGTAGTGATAATTAAATAAAAAATAGGGCACAAGGTCGAGCTTTATTTTTGCTAGCTCTACTTCGTGCCAATTTTTTTGCGTAAGTTTCTTTAGTAAAGACTCTTGCGCGCTTTCGGCGGTTACGTTGATAGGCAACAATGGATTGCCCAGGTACAAATTAACTCACGACCCCTTTAAGCCTTCTTTTTAATTATTTTAACTTTTGATGGAGTAACTAAAACTCTGTCTGCAGATATTCCAGCCATATCTCCGTCTATTGCTCGAACTTCGGATTTTATTCTTCCTAGTAATTCTTTTAGTTTTGCTTTGTTTCGCTTGTTTAAATCAGCTATGTCAGCTAAAACCAAGTTTCCTTGTTTAACTTCTCTGATGATTGCTTCAGCGTCAACTTCTGTACTTAATGTAAGAGGTTTAACTAATGCATCAGCATTTTCGTATGTTTCTTCTTGAACTTGATCTAAATTGTTCAAAAAATCTTCAAGATCAACTGAAGAATCTTTACTTATTACTTTGTCAAAAAATCCCAAACTAACCACCCCGCGATAAAGCGCGTATTAATTACTTTTTCTTATCCAAAACATATAAAAAGGTCATCCCAACGGTAAAATAGATAATTACTCCCAACTTTGTTAGTTAATTTTTTTTAAAAAAATAATTTTCTTTAAAAAAAATCAAAAAAAGCGATTGGTTTGCTTTCCAAACCCAATAAGTATTAATGCAAGATACTACTCAATAGTAGTGGAAGTTTTATTTCGGAAGTAAGCCTGCCAGTATTTTTATTGGTTTGGCAGTATTAAGCATACAATAGAGATTAGTCGAGGAGTGGGGAATTTTGGAAAACATTTTTGAGAAACAAATGAGCAAAGCAAGCGTTTTTCTTAACAAAGACATTATTTCTCCGCATTATGTTCCTGCAAGTCTTCCTTTTAGAGACAAACAAATTCAGGATATTACTAACGGATTATCCGCAGTGATTAACAGCTCAAAACCAAATAACTTATTTATTTATGGAAAAACTGGAACTGGCAAAACAAGTACAGTAAAACACGTGCTTGAACAGCTTGATTCTTTTGTTAAAAAAAATAATATTAGCGCTCAATCATGCTATGTTAATTGCAGGAGCCATGAATCAAAGTACAAGGTTTTGCTTAAAGCCCTTAGATCTTTTTATCCAGAAAAAGACTTTTTGGGTTATAGTGCTTCTTTTGTTTATGAAAAACTTTTAGAATATGCTACTTCAAAAAAATCTCACTTAATTTTGGTTCTTGATGAAATTGACAAAGTAAAAGACATTGATGACTTAGTGTATTCTCTTTCTCGGGGAAACGACGAACTTCACGGCGGCTCATTAACTATGATTGGAATTTCTAATAATTTAATGTTTAAGGAAAAACTTGATCCAAGAACAAAAAGTTCTCTTTGTGAAAGAGAATTAGTATTTAATCCATATAATGCAACTGAACTTAAAGAAATTTTAACAGAAAGATGCGCAATAGCATTCAAACCAAATGCAGTAAGCGAACCATCTATTTCTCTTGCAAGTGCAATTGCTGCTCAAGAGTCAGGCGACGCAAGAACCGCAGTAATGTTAATGCAAAGAGCTGGGGAAATTGCGGATATGGAAACCCAAAGCATTGTAACTGACACTCATATTGAAAAAGCAAAAGCTAGTGTTGAAGAGGAAATAATTCTTTCAATGATTTCCACTCTCCCTCAGCAACAGCAATTAGTTCTTTACTCAATTGCTCAATTAACTGCGCAAAAGAGAGGAATTAGAAAAGTTAGCGGGGAAATAGAAGAAGGAGTACTTTATTCTGGAGAAATATTTGAAACATATTTAGATCTTGCAAAGAAATTCGGAGAAAGAACAATTACAAGCAGATGGTACAGACAATACATTAACGAACTTGAAATGTATGGTTTAATTTTAGTAACAAATTCCGGAAAAGGAATCAAAGGACAAACAAGACTAATCAAGCTTGGGTTTGATGCAAACAAAATCAAAGCGGCACTTGAGAAAGAGTTGTTTAAATCAATGAACTAATAAAAAATAACAAAAAACAGCCCGACGAATAAGTTAATAAATATTTAAACTCTAATCAGCAAGTATGGCTCGCCAAATAAATGCATCTCAAAGAGCACAAGGCACTGTGGAATACTTGACCATAATGGGCGTAGTAATAATCCTGTCCCTAGTCGTGGTTGGAGTTATTACCACTACAAGTTCTGATCCCGCGGGAATTTTTAGTTCAAATTCAAAACTTTTATCAGGGAGCTCACAAGCCCTGCGAGTAGTTGATGCTGCTGGAGACCAAAACGGAAACTTTTTAGTGATTTTAAGAAATAACACTGGAGAAGCTTTTACCCTAAAAGGAATTACTCTTTGTTCAGAACAAGTGTCAGAAGATAAACTCTTGTTTAATGGAGATCAAATTGCACTAGAGTTACTGGGAACAAGAACAAACTGTCCTTGCCTTGCAGAAAGAGGAAAAACCCAAATATTTAATATTGATTTTAACATACTAACACAAAGCCGCTTGGAAAAAATTATTACTATTGAACAAGCAATCGAATGTGTTGCGGATGCAAAAACAAACTTTTTGACTTGCGTTGATGGTTGCGAGGTTCAATTTGCAGATATTAATGCCCCTCTAGTGGAATTACTAAGCCCAACAGACTTATTCAGTACAGAATCAACAACTGCCCAATTTCAATTCCATGCAACTGACGACCAAAACATTAAGGATTGTAATTTATTAATTGACGGAATTGTTTCTGGAGAAATAACTTCAATTGATTTAAATGAGTACACTGGAACTTTTAACATTTCAAGTTTAAGTATGGGACTTCACGAATGGAATGTTTCTTGCGAGGATTACTCAAGAAATGCAGGTCAAGCGCAAAACAATTTGAATTTTGAAGTAACTGCTCCGACTGATACACAGTCTCCAACAGTTGCTCTTCTTTCTCCCCAAGAGGGATTTATTTCGGATGAAAAAAGTGTGACATTTTTCTTTAACGCGAAAGATAATAATTCAATTAAAGACTGCAATATTTTAATTGACGATAATGCAACAGTTCAATTAGTGTCAATTAATCAAAACGATTCAAATTTTACTCAAACAGTAACTTTAGATTATGGGGCACACGCATGGAACGTAACTTGTATTGATTACAATAACAACTCTAACTTTATTTCTGCGGATTATAATTTAACAGTACGATTTGTTCCCCCACAATATGTAGCTTTAAGCGGAATTTCAAAATATTCTGTTGGATCTTCTTCCGTTGCAGCTATTACTCTTGACGGCAATGCGTATATTTGGGGGAGAAACACAAACAATAGGCTTTCATTAGCGGCAAACACTACTCGCGCATTTCCACAAAAAGTAGATAGTCTGCAAAATTTCCAAACTATTGCTGCCCCAGTTGGAGACTTTGGTTGCGGAATAAAGGATAACTCAGTATATTGTTGGGGGGTAAATACTAATGGACAACTAGGAGACGGAACAACTACCGCACACATTAGTCCAACAATCGTCCCGGGACTTACAAACGCACAAGATGTGGGAGTAGGATATGATTACAGTTGTGCATTAACAAACGGGGATGTTTATTGTTGGGGAAGTAATGCATATGGACAACTAGGAGACGGAACAAATACTCAACGAACTTCTCCCACAAAAATTACAACTTTAAGTGGGATTTCTGAATTAAAAGTATTTTATGGACACGCATGCGCCTTAAAATCTGGAGAATTATATTGTTGGGGAAAAAACAATTATGGAAATCTAGGAGATGGCAATTCAATATATAGAAATTATCCTGTTAAATTTGGAACATTAAATAATGTGAGTGAATTTTCTTCAACAAACGAAACTGGTTGTGCAATCCAAGACGGGAACGTTTATTGTTCAGGATCTTCTCAGTATGGGACCATCGGAGGATGTAGGTTTGGCGTAAGCGGAATGTATTCCCCATTACAAGTAAAAGGAATTTCGAATGCAACAAAACTAGCAGGAGGGAATTCACACATGTGTGCCATATCTGACGGAGACGTTTATTGTTGGGGAGGCAATACTGTTCAGCAAAGTAGTCAATTAAATTTACCAAATTACGCGATGCCTTCAAAAATATCAGGTTTACCAAATCCAGTGGATGATATTTTTTCATCCTCTATGATTAACACTACTTGTGCTAGTGCAAATGGAAACATATATTGTTGGGGAGACAACGGACTAAATACATTTAATGACCCCAATGCATCTTATCTTTCAACTCCTTCATTAATTCCCTCATTAAAAGATTACAATTTAACTTCAATAAATTGTGGAATGAAAGGAACAAATTATTATTGCTGGGGAGACAACGGAGGATTTCTTGGAACAGGAATCGCGAATTTTTCAACAACCGCTATTCTAATGGCAAGACTTGGCCCTTCCCCATTGATAAATAGAAATTGCTATGTCTTTGACGGAAAAATGTACTGCAGAGGAATGAACATGAATGGAACAAATGGAAATTGCTCTTTGAGTTCTTCTTCCCCTTACATGAATTACGAACTTCAAACAGTTCTTGATATTAATAATGTAGTAAAAGCTTCAGTAAATCATAGCGGGGCATGTGCTATCACTGGAGAAGGAAAAGCTTATTGCTGGGGAGAAAATTCTAGAGGACAACTAGGCGCATCTGTTCTTGGATCAACTATTTCAATTCCCGTGGAAATTACGAGCCTACCAAATATTTCTCTTGCAACAATGGGACAATACCATGGGTGTGTAGTTTCTGACGGAAATGTGTATTGTATTGGACAAAATGATTATGGTCAAGTAGGGAACGGAACAACAACAAACAGAACTACTCTTACTCGCGCAGGAACAATTACAAATGTTACTGCTATTGAGGCAGGAACTCATTCAACTTGCGCAATTTCAAGTGGAAATGTTTATTGCTGGGGCTGGAATAATTATGGACAACTAGGAGACGGAACAACAACAAACCGATCAACTCCAACAAAAATAAATTCTCTTTCAAATGTAACAAAAATCTCAATCTCCGGGTATGTTAATTGCGCATTAAGCGGAGGAAAAGTTTACTGTTGGGGGCATAACGTGTACGGAGCAGTTGGAGACGGAACAACAACTAGCCGTTCTTCACCAGTGCAAGTTCCAGGAATTACAAACGCAATTGATATTTCAACTGGGAGTTATTACACTGCCTGTGCGGTTGTAACTGGAGGCAAAGCTTATTGCTGGGGAATAAATTCAAGCGGAGAACTTGGGGACGGAACAACAACACAAAGAACCACTCCTGTTGAAGTTACTGTTATGGATGATATCCAAGACATTGAAACAACTGCACAACAAGGAACTTGCGCCGTAAATTCTGCAGGGGATTACTACTGCTGGGGAAGCGATACTACAGGACAATTAGGATATGATTACATGGGAGCAAATTTGGGAACAAAAGTTCCCCAACAATTATTATCCATAACTGGAACAAACCCAATTAAATCAAATATTCGCGGAGGAGGAGTCATCATAGACGGAAACCTCTATGTTTGGGGGTATAACATGAGTAAACAAGTTTATGGACTCGCCCTCGGAACTGTGAATATGCCAATCAAATACGGAACCTTAACAGGAGTAACAGACTTTGCGGTAGGAATGAGTAATTACTGCGCATTAAGCGGAGGAAAAGTATATTGCTCAGGTTCAGGAAGTAGTGGACAAATGGGGAACGGAACAACTACTTCAACAAATGCCCCCGCAGTCCAAGTAAATACTCTTACAAATGCAACAAGTGTAACTATCGGATATTCACATATTTGTGCATTGAATAGTGGAACAGTTTATTGCTGGGGACAAAACACCTACGGACAAATTGGAGACAATACTGTTGTTAACAAAACTACTCCAACAGCAGCACAAGGACTAAGTGGAGTAACAAGTGTAGTTAATGGAGCATACCACTCATGCGCAATAAAAAACGGAGATGTTTACTGCTGGGGACAAAACTCAACTGGACAAATCGGAAATGGAACTTACACTAATGCATTAATCCCTGTAAAAATAAATGGAGTTTCAAATGTAACTGCACTTGCCCTTGGAAGCGGGTACACCTGCGCAGTAAGTGATGGAAACGTTTACTGCTGGGGACAAAACACCTATGGAGATATTGGAATAGGAGTAGATACTAATCAAACAAATACTCCCACACTTGTTCCAAATATTAATAATGTTACAACAATCTATACTACCGTATGGGGCTCTGGAAACTGTGCAGTAACACAAAACAATGAAAAATATTGTTGGGGAGTAAATTACGGCGCTGGAAGAATTTCATGGTCTTCAACAGCAGTAAAGGTTACAAACTAAACTTTAAAATAAACTAACTTAAATAATTATTTCGCGCACCTAAACAACAGATTAATAAGAAAAAAACCCCTTTATGCTAATATGCAACTAAAACAAAAAGCGCAAGTACCCTGCAGGGCACAGGCCCTCGCTTCTGAGCGAGGGCAAGGCCTGTCCTGTGCATCAGCACAGGGCCTGTCTTGGACGTCAGGCCAAGGAACTATTGAATATCTTGTAATACTCGCAGTAATTGTTGTACTCGGACTTGTGATTGTTTCTTTAATATCAAACATCATGATTTCTCCTACAGAACAAATTTCTTCAACTACTGACAAACTTAATGCAACTAGCGGACCCATAACAATTCTTGACTCGGTAACAGATTCCCAGGGAGGAACATTACTAAGATTTAGAAACAATACGGGAGAATCAATAACTTTAACAAAAATTAGTCTTGACGGAGTAGAAAATGATTTTTCTGAAAGAGTTAGTTTAAATGATTCAAGAACACTTTCATTAAACTCACTCGTTGGTTGTTCGGGCGGAAAAAAATCTTACAAAGTAATAATATATTACACTACTCAAAACGGATTAACTAAAACACTAAATTTAGGAAGTAAAATAATTGATTGTACACAAGAAATCACAATCCCCCCAGAAGCAATTCAAACAAATAGTTGCTTTGCGCGCGGAAACGGAACACTCGCTAATCCAAAAATAATTTGCACTTGCTCAGATTTACAAAACATGGATCAAAACAAAACCGCGTATTATAGTTTGGGTCAAGATATTAATTGTGCCGCAACAAGTACTTGGAATGATAATGCAGGATTTACCCCAGTTGGAAATGTTAGTGACTCTTTTTGTGAGAGCCAAGATTGCCCTGAGGGACTTTGTTGTAACAATAGTGTGTGGAACTGTGAGAGTTGGTGTGGAAGTGTTTGGAACTCAGGTTCATTTTCAGGATCCTTAAATGGAAATAATCACTCCATACTTGGACTTTACATTAATCGCTCTGACGAAGATAACGTGGGCCTGTTTGGTTTCTTAAGTGAGACAACTAATCAAACAATTTCCAATATTCGTTTCTCGGATGCAAATATAATTGGACACGATAATGTTGGAGTATTAGCAGGAAATAACGGATACCAAATTGCATCTTTATCAAATATTTTTATTACTAATTCCAATGTTAGGGGAAATGATTCCGTAGGATCATTAATTGGCCTTGCAGGCAGTTGGTGGGGAGGAAGCGCGGATGCAGTTTCATTTGAAGGAAATATTTTTGGACACGATAATTTAGGAGGATTAATTGGAAATGCAAATCAATTTTCTATAACAAACTCAACTGCAACAGGAATTGTTTCAGGAAATAATAATATTGGAGGAATTATAGGCGCGGGCGGAAGAATAACAACTGGATCAACTACTTTCATGGATGTTAATGGAAATCAAAATGTTGGCGGGGCCGCAGGAAGCGGGACAAATATTAGTTCAACAATCGCTTATGGAGATGTTAATGGAGTAACAAATGTTGGGGGGTTAATTGGTTCAGGAACTGCAGTTAGTTCTAGCGCAAGCGGAAATGTACTCGGACAGGACTATGTTGGAGGACTAGCAGGAATTACTAGTGCACTCACGGATTCAAACTCGATTGGAAATGTTACTGGAAGAAATTATGTTGGAGGACTAGCAGGGAGTACAAGCGGAACCATTACTAGATGTTCTTCAGAAAGTAGAGTTAATGGAGCAGGATATGTTTCAGGTTTAGTTGGTTATGCAACAAGCATTACAATTAATTTT
>Ga0172379_10008939_pt1 | contig 12479 bp, 7 predicted proteins | sample GrowelOW334metaG_FD_119756 | JGI IMG/M metagenome (GOLD analysis project Ga0172379, IMG submission 119756) | Groundwater microbial communities from an aquifer near a municipal landfill in Southern Ontario, Canada - Groundwater well OW334 metaG | ecosystem: Environmental > Aquatic > Deep... | reverse complement strand
TTTTCATCCTGAGACTGGAGAGTCCAATAGTCAATTCCCGTACTTTTATAATCGTTATTTTCATTACTGTACATATTTCTACCGAAATGATAAACACCGGCAGGACGCATTCGTCCTAAAACCGTACCATGAATACCTTCAGGGGCTTCTTTTGAAACGATATTTACAACTGCTGAACGCCCTTCACCATATTCTGCATTGTACCCGCCTGTCAATACAGAGATTTGTTCAATAGTTGAACTGTTGAATCCGGAATAATTATCCGAAACCAGACCACTGTTAACGGAAAGATTATCAATCATATAAACTGCTTGAACAATAGAACTTCCTCTAACGTAACCTTTGGTTGAACCCCGCTGCCAGGCAAGGTTTGAATTGTCGCTGAAAATTCCCGCTTGCGTTTCCAGTACATCATTGATCGTTCTTGCGCCGGAATTTTCCAAAACTTTGCTCGTAATAATCTGTTCGCTGGCAGTTAGGTCTTTATCAACAACAGGGCGTTCTGCAACAATAACAACGAGCTTCTGTTCAATTAGTTTTGTATCAAGTATAAAATTTTGGGTGGTTGTTCTATCAATAATAATAGAGACGTTACTTATGCTTACCGGTTCATAACCAAGCATTGACGCCGTTAACGTGTAAGTGCCAGGCGGGACATTCAATATAAAATAGTCACCGTTCACATCGGTTGAAGCCCCGATTTTCAATCCTTTAACTAATATGTTTGCTCCAATGAGCGGTTCGCCGTTTGCTTTTTCAATAATCCTTCCGGATATCTTCCCGGAATTTCCCGCCAAACAAATTGTTGAAAACATAACCGACATAAAGACAATGTATGTGATTTTTTTTGTTATGTATCTCAATGATGTACTCATTCGGTGTCCTTTGAATTTAACTGGCCGTTTTTTATTCAGTTTGTTTTTTGTCAATAAGTCTGGAGACGGAACTCCGTATGTTCAGTTTCGGTTCTAACAAAACTTTTCTTCTTTCGTCGAGGGGGTTTCTCATTCGCCGATATAATAATGCGGCAGCCATTTCAGCCATTTTTGAAATTGGCTGCTCTACTGCTGAAAGAGCCGGTGATAAGTATGATGCGAATACCGGATCATCAAACGTAACAAGTGAGAGATCATCAGGAATTTTGACATTATTTTCTTTGCATGCTTCGAGTGTACCAAGGGCGATTAAATCACCTGCGGTAAAAATTGCCGTAGGAGGATTTGCAAGTTTTAGAAGTAGTTTTGTTTCAAGATAACCGTTGAGTGATCGAAAGTCATCGCCAACGATCAAACGTTCATCGATTGGAATCCCGGCATCTTGAAGTGCGCTTTTATAACCTTGCAGTCGTCTTTCATTCGCGTATGTTCCGGGAAGCCCTTGGATAAACGCAATGCGAGTGTGTCCTTCTTTAATAAGATGATTGACTGCGAGTAAAGCTCCATTCATATTGTCAACACTCACCGAATCAACATCTAAATCATCGAAACAGCGATCGACCATTACGACTGGAATTTCTGCATCGCGTATCTTTTGTATGTGGGAAAAATCCTGACCCACCGAAGCAATGATTAAACCATCAACACGTTTCTCTAAAAGACTTTTAATGGCTGCTCGTTCAATAGCAATATCTTCATCAGAATCGTACACTATAAAATTGTATCCCTTTTTACGAAGTTCGCCCGCCAGACTTTTAATAACCTCAGAAAAAAAAGGATTGGAAATATCAGGAACAATAATTCCTATTTCGAATGTCTTTTGAAGACGTAGCCCTCGTGCAAGAGCATTAACTCTATAGCCAAAATCTTTTGCTACCTTTTTGACCTTGGCTTGAGTCTCTTCACTAATCTTATATTTCTGTGAATTATCATGAAGTACTCTTGAAACGGTAGAGACTGAAAAGCCTGTTTTTTCTGCGATATCTTTTAAAGTTGAGGACATAATTCCTTTTAGGATGTTATTCAAAAAAAGTATTGAAGATCATTTTTCGTTAGATCATGCAAACGTTTGTACTGGAATGTTGGCGGAAATAGGAGGTTTTTCCAAATACTTATGCAATCCTTTGCACAAACTAATTATTTATTTTAACTTTGTCAAGCGGAAAGATAATTTTGTTGTTAAATTGTTATAACACGATAGAAATGTCAGTAAAATGATAAACTTGGAGCATCAAAAAAAGGTGATCCAAATGGAGAAAATACTGACAATGAGTACAAAAGAAAGAAAACGACTGAAAGTGTTATCAGAGCACGAACGAGGAAAACTAACCGTTGTAGAAAGCGCAGAGATCTTGGGAATCAGTGAAAGACAGACGTATCGGATAAAAAGTCGCTATAAAAAGTCGGGAGATACAGGAGTAATCCATTTACTACGAGGGAGTAAGTCAAATCGGGGTTATCCAGAAGCAATAAAAGAAAAAGTAATAAAAATATATTGGGAGAAGTATCGTGATTTTGGACCCACACTATTTTCAGAAAAATTAGAAGAAAGAGAAGCAATAAAAGTAAATCATGAAACGGTGCGGCGCTGGATGCGAGGAAGTGGAATAATTACCAATGAGAGAAAAAAACGACCACACAAAAAACGGCGAGAAAGACGAGCGGCGAAAGGAGAAATGCTGCAATTGGATGGAAGTCATCATGATTGGTTTGAAGGAAGGTCTTCGAAGTGCTGTTTGATAAATATCGTTGATGATGCAAGTGGGCAAGTATTTCTGAGATTTAGCGAAGGAGAAACGACGCAGTCAGTCCTTGAAGCCTTAACGGAATACTGTAAAGGAAGCGGAATACCCCAAAGCGTCTATACAGATCGGTATTCGGTATATTATGCTGAACAGAGCCGTACGGACTACCAGAAAGCATTAGAGAAATTAGCAATTAGAGCCATCTATGCAAACTCGCCACAGGCAAAGGGAAGAGTAGAGCGCGGCAATAGGACGCATCAGGATCGCCTGGTAAAAGAAATGCGACTGCGGAATATCAGCAGCATAGCAGAAGGAAATAAGTTTCTTAAAGAATATTTTATCGCTAGCTATAATTCAAAGTTCATGTTGGCAGAAGAGATGGCCGATATTCATGGAAGCGCAGCCGGGAAAGATTTGGAATCGATATTCTGTTATGAAACGGAGCGTCAAGTAAAAAATGATTACACGTTCAGTCATGAGGGAATAGAGTATCAGATTGAAAGAAGTGATGCGATCATGCCGCATGCGAAGGATAACGTTTTTGTCAGGAAGTATTTAGATGAGAGTATGCATATTTTCAATAAATCGGAAGAAGAATTATTAGTCAAGAAACTAAAGAAATCTCTAAAGTTAAAAGACAAACGCTCCCCAGTGCCGCAGGCAGACCACCCATGGAAGAGGTATTAAAATGTTAGAAAAAGAAAAGTTCATAGGTGGAGGCAAAAATTTCGAGACCGCCGGTCTTGCTACACTCCACTCGCCTTCGCTACGCTTCGGCTCGTTACGTTCCGCAAGACCAGCGGTTAGATCCGCCTTAATTCTTATATTTAAACATGACATTTCTATTGTGCTGAATACCATGACATTTCTAAAGAGTTATAACAGGCTATATAACATTTAAGCAAATTGTTTGAGTTTCTTTCAGTTTTTTTATAAGTTTGTACAAGCGTTCAAAACCAAGACTAATTTTGAGGGAGCCGCTATGAAAAAGTTCTCGTTTATATTTTTCTTTTTAACAGTTTTTACTGTCCTATTTATAACTATATCTATCCCTGCACAGATTATTTATACTCCTGTTGAATTCAGATGTAATATGAAGCTTCAAATGAAAAGAGGAGCATTTGATCGTGGTGATAGAGTGTTCGTTCGACTCAACAACGCGGCTCCTTATGATTACGAATTAAACGACTATGATGGCGATTCAGTCTATTCTGAAATTTTTTGGAATTTCAAAAAAGGACAAGAATTATTGTTTATCTTCACATACGAGGGGAAGATCCACCATTATCGTGAGACTTTAGGGAACAGAAAATTAGTCGTTACTGCCGGAGCAAATATATGTGACGATTATTGGAATGGCGTAGCGAAGGATCCGGCAAAAGAAATTCAAGTCAATTTCTCCGTCTCTATGGACTTGGAAAGACTAACTGATTTATTTAATCCGGAAATTGATTCAGTTTTTGTTTCCGGTAATTTTAACAATTGGCAGAAACTCCATCTGACTCCACGTTCTTATCAACCGGATATTTATGAAGCGACCATTCCCATTAACTTATCGTCTGAAGATACTCTCCATTTCAACTTTTCACATTCACCGGAAATAAAAGAAAATGTTCCAATAAGAAATTATGTTATTACTTTTGCCGATTATGGAACCGGCCATCTTGGATTACCGATGGCAAGGTTTAATCAAGCCCCTCTTTTAACACCTTCCATCACCGTCATATTCAAATGCAACATAGCTTCTCAATTGAAAAACGGGAAATTCTCTCCCGATGATAAAGTGTTTGTGCGAGGTAATTTTAATGATTGGTCGGGAACTGGATATGAGTTGACTGACAAAAATGGTGATTCTGTTTACACAGGAGCATTTGGTGATTTTACAACTTTGCAACAACTCGTTTTTAAATTCGCCATTAATCACAACGGAAGGGATACAGTTGAAAACATCAACAATAGAATTCTAACCCTGCATCCGGATATAAATGTTTTTGAAAGAGCATGGGAAGAGGTTGTTGAAGTTACCTTTAATTGCAACATGAGTGTACAGATTAAACGAGGAACATTTAATCCCGCAACAGATTCGGTTTGGGTGCGCGGCAACTTTAATGATTGGGCTGACAAAGATTTCAGATTGATGGATTCTGATGGTGATTCTATTTATTCCGGTTTATATAATAATTTTACTGTTGGTCAAAATCTTGTTTTCAAGTATGTCCACAGCCCTGATGTTTGGGAGGCGACGGGAAATAGAACGCTAACTGTTACTAGCGGAGCGAATTTAACTTCTGCATGTTGGGAAGATGTTTGTGTGTATATACCTTCTAAAATTATTAAAGTAGCTTTCTCGGTAAATATGGAACTCGAAAGATTATCGGGCTTATTCAATCCGGCAATAAATAAAGTTTCAGTTCGCGGTTCGTTTAACGGATGGGGTGAAACATTGATGACTCCATCAACCACAAACGCAGATTTATACGAAGTTACTACGGATGTAATTGCAGCGGTTGATGAAAAAATCAATTTCAAATTCTTTTATTCTCCCGGAACTTGGGAAGTAAATAATTTAACTGATCCAACTCACAACGACAGATACTTCATCGTTACTCAGGCAGTTTTTGATTCCGGTTTTATGGCTTATGATGCCATAGGTTTCAACAATCAATCTTCAGGTCCGTATCCTTATCATCAAAAAGTAAAAATAATTTGTAATACAAATGGCGCAAAAATCTTAAATGCTCCTATTGGTACTGAATTTCAAACAGTACATATTCTTGGGGTTCCATCCAATGAATTTAATATCGAGAATTATCTCCCTAAAGATGTAAAATCAATACAATTATTTGACGACGGAACACATGGTGATGTAGTTATCGGAGATAAAATCTTTTCAGTGGATACTATCTTAACTTTCCCCGTGTGGTGTATTCTTCCCCAGTGGTTTAATATTTCTTACAAATACAGCGCTAATTACAATTTGCCAACAAACGGAGGCTCAAATGACAACGAAGTTATTGGTGGCAGATATCATGCATCATATTTTTCACTATTTGACCCGACCGTCATAGATACTTTTGGAATTGTTAAAATTACCAAGGTTGAACAAGACACAAGAATTCCTACCGCGTATGGGCTAGAACAAAACTATCCAAATCCATTTAACCCGGAGACGGTAATCAGTTGGCAAATCGCAGTCGGCAGTTTTGTAACTTTAAAAGTTTATGATGTTCTTGGGAATGAAGTTGCTGTTTTGGTGAATGAAGAACAACCGGCAGGAACATATCGAGTTACATTCAACCCTCAACAAACTCCGCCTCGGGCGGATAACCAACAACAACTATCCAGTGGAATATATTTCTACCAACTCCGTGCGGGAGATTTTGTGCAAACCAAGAAAATGATCTTGTTGAGGTGACAAATGAAACTAAAAACAAATTGGAGGAGTTGGTTATGAAAAATTTTAGCTTATTTCTTTTAACAGTTTTAATTGTACTCTCAATACCGATATCTATCTCTGCACAAACTCCACTCCTTGAATTCAGGTGCAACATGAGTGTCCAGATTAAACGAGGAACATTTAATCCCGCAACAGATTCAGTTTGGGTGCGTGGCAACTTTAACGACTGGGCGGGCAAGGCAACAACATTAATTGACCCTGACGGTGATTCTATTTATTCTCGTGTTTTCTACAACCAATTTACAGTTGGGCAATCATTAATATTTAAATATGTCCACAGTCCTGATGTATGGGAAGCAACGGGAAATAGAACGCTGACTGTTGCAAGCGGAGCGAATTTAACTTCGGCATGTTGGGAAGATGTTTGTGTATATAAACCAACAAAAACTATTCCTGTTACTTTTTCTGTAAATATGAAAACCGAAAAAAAATCACCAACTTTTTTTAATCCTCTTGTAGATTCTGTTTCAGTGCGGGGTTCGTTTAACGGATGGGGTGAAACAAGAATGACTCCTCTTGCCGACAGTACTGATATTTATCGTGTTGTAGTACCAATTGAAGTAGAGTTTGATGAAAAAATAAGTTTCAAATTCTTTTATTCTCCGGGAACATGGGAGGTTAATAATCTTACTGATAAAACTCAAAACGATCGATACTTTATAGTGAATCAATCTGTATTTGATTCAGCTTCTTTTTCGTATGCTGCCTATTTCAACAACGACACACTACGGATTCCACATGGGCTACAAGACCCTTTCATAACTTTCACATGTAATACAAATGGCACTTCAATAATCAACGCACCAACAGGGACCGAATTTAAAACAATCCATATGGCAGGTGGCAATTCTCCTCTTCAATGGCCGGGCAGTGGTTGGCCGGATCAGGATATTACAAAAGTTATTCAGCTCTTTGATGATGGGACACATGAGGATAAAATTGCCGGTGACAAAATATTTACATGTGAGATACGATTCCCACAATATTATAGTAAATACAGCCTACAATACAGATATGCAGCTAACTGGGGTTTGCCAACGAATGGCGGTTCGAACGATAATGAAACTGTCGGAGCGCTAAACAAAACCTTTATTTGGAACTATCTAACTGCAACCGCAGAGATCAAAGATACCTTTGGAATAATTCACACAACAGATGTAACTAAAGTTGAAAAACTTGGAAACACGACGCCCACCAATTTTAAGTTGGATCAAAATTATCCAAACCCATTTAACCCGGAAACGATAATCAGCTGGCAATTGGCAGTCGGCAGTTTTGTTACAGTAAAAATTTATGATGTTCTTGGAAATGAAGTAGCAACGTTAGTGAATGAAGAACAGGCAACAGGGACTTATCAAGTTTCTTTCAATACACAACAAACTCCGCCTCGGGCGGATAACCACCAACAACTCTCCAGCGGAATATATTTCTACCAACTCCGCGCAGGAGATTTCGTTCAAACAAAGAAAATGATCTTGTTAAGGTGACAAATGAAATTAAAAAATAGATATGGGGATTCACAATGAAAAAGTTACTTTCCTTTTTTTCTCTTTTAATAACTTTTACCGTTATTTCACTTCCGCTTTCGGCGCAAGGAACAATCACCCACACAGGCAAATCTTCCAAGACTATTCTTGTAACTTTTTCTGTTAATATGGAATTGGTGCGATTAAGTGGTTTGTTTAATCCTCCAAGCGATACTGTTTCCATCGGTGGAAACTTTAACGCTTGGGAAAAAACCAACCTGACGGTTTCACAATCAAATCCCGATATTTACGAGGCGACTATTTCAGTTACCGATTCTGTTCAAGATACAATTCGTTTCAATTTTGTTTACTCACCTGATATTTGGGAAGTTGTCGGCGTAAGGGAATACGTAATAACTCAGGCTAATTATGACAGCGGTCTTGCTGTGTTAGATGCGATTGGATTTGATTCGGAACCTTTTTCTCCCCCAACCAGAGTCGAATTTAGATGCAACATGACCATAGAAATGAGAAATGGAGAATTTGTTCGCGGCGAGAAAGTTTTCGTTCGCGGCGATTTTAACGGCTGGAGTGGAAACGATTATGAATTGAAAGATGTGGACGGTGATTCAATTTATTCCAGAATCTTTTCTAACTTCAAAGCCGATCAAAAACTAACTTTCAAATTTACACACACCCACAACGGAGGAGATGATGTTTGGGAAGTAACTGGAAATAGAGGATTAACTGTTTCGAGCACCGGACCAAATATTTTTACCGGGATTTGGGAAGACGCCTGTTTTTGTACCCACTATAAAACCATACAAGTTACGTTCAGCATAAACATGGAACTCGAACGATTGTCAGGATACTTCAATCCATTAACAGATACTCTTTCGATTCGCGGTTCGTTTAATGGTTGGAACAAAACCTTTATGACTGCATTACCTGATAGTCCTGACATTTACAAAGTTACGACACCTGCCGTGGTAAGTTTGGATGAAAAAATAAGTTTTGCATTTTTCTATAGCCCAGGAACCTGGGAAATAAATAATTTTGATTTTCCCAATGAGCGATTTTTCATAGTTACTCAGGAGGTTTTTAATTCGGGTTCCTTTACTTATGACGCAATTGGATTTAATGTACCTGATGGTGACCCACCATATTTTGCTCAAGACCCCCTAATTGTATTTAAATGCAATACTAATGGGGGAAAGATCATAAATGCGCCAGATGGAACGGAATTTAAAACTATTCATATAGCTGGTTCGAATTACCCTATGCAATGGCCCAGCAGTGAATGGTCCGATTCGGATATAAATAAAGTTATGCAACTTTTTGATGATGGAACCCATAATGATGCAATTGCTGGTGACAAGATATTTACAAACATCGTTCAATTCCCAATGTATTCACGAAGGTACATTACCTATAGATACGGGGCTAACTGGGGTTTTGAGACAAATGGAGGAGGAAATAATAATGAGTTCACTTCAGTATCTTATCATACTTTACTCATGCTATTTTCAAAATTCAATTATGAAGTTGATGATACTTTTGGCGTTGTAAGATATCATGATTTTACTGATGTTGAAAGAATCGAAAACACAATTCCATCCAGTTTCAAGTTAGAACAAAACTATCCAAATCCCTTCAATCCGGAAACGAAAATCAGTTGGCAGTTAGCAGTCGGCAGTTTCGTAACATTAAAAGTTTACGATATGCTTGGAAATGAAGTTGCTGTTTTGGTGAATGAAGAACAACCCGCGGGAACTTATCAAGTTTCTTTCAACACACAACAAACCACCAACAACAAACAACTATCAAGCGGAATATATTTCTATCAACTCCGAGCCGGAGATTTTGTACAAACCAAGAAAATGATCTTGTTGAGGTGACAAATGAAATTAAAAAATAAACATGAGGGATTCGCAATGAAAAAGTTATTTTCTTTTTTTTCACTTTTAACAGCTTGTACAGTTATTTCACTTCCGCTTTCGGCTCAAAGCACAGACACTCACGCAGCCAAAACTTCCAAAACCATTCAGGTAACATTTTCCGTTAATATGGAATTAGAAAGATTAATGGGAGGTTTTAATTCCGCTAACGATACTGTTTTTGTTGCCGGCAATTATAATGAGTGGAAGAAAGTTCCTATGTCGGTATCAGCCGATAACAGTGATTTATATTTCGTTTCAATCCCTATTGAAGTTTCTGTGAATGACACGCTTCGTTTTAACTTTTGCTATGGGAAGGATCATTGGGAAGAAGAGGTAAGAGAATATAAAATTTTTCAAAATGATTATGATCGCGGTTTAGCTGAAATTCTTGGTCTGGGTTTTAATTCTTCAGAACTTGCTGACTTTCCTATGAAAATGCAGTTCAAGTGCGATATGCGGGAGCAACTGAAAAATGGAAATTTTTCACGGGAAGATAGACTCTTTGTTTTAGGAAATTTTAATGATTGGAAAGGCATAGACTATGAACTCCATGATGCCGACGGCGATTCCGTTTATTCGAGAACATTTCAAAATTTCAAACGGTACCAACGGCTCTACTTTAATTTTGTAAAATATTCAAATGATACTTATAAAAGGGAAAACTTTATCGAGCGAACGTTCAGCCTCCCTGTGATGGGTCTCAACATTTATTCTACAGTTTGGGCAATGACCGATTCTTTCCACATCCCTAAAACCATTCAGGCTACATTTTCAGTAGATATGGAATTAGAGCGAGTTTCGGGATCATTTAACCCTGAAAAAGATTCTCTCTTTATCGGTGGTAATTTTAATAAGTGGGGAAAAATTTTGATGACACGGAGTCAGCCAAACAACGCCATATATTCAGTAATCCTCCCTATCGCTATGTCAACCGATGATACTATTCGATTTAATTTTTGTTACTCGGGAGAAAAGTGGGAAACTATTCCTGTTAGACGTTATGTTCTTACTCAACAGGATTATTCTAATAATAAAATTGACTTATCATTTATTGGCTTTAATAATTATCCTTCTCCATCTTCGCCACAAGTTGAATTCAGGTGTAACATGCGTCTCGCAATGAAGCGGGGTAATTTTTCAAGAGGAGATAAACTTTTCGTGCGGGGAAATTTTAATCGTTACGCGGAATATGATTACTTTTTAAAAGATGCTGACGGCGATTCCATTTATTCCGGTGTTTTTTGTGATTTCAAGAAAGATCAATCCATCTCCTTTAATTATGTGAAAAGCCATAACGGAATCGAAGTTGGTGAGTTTGGAAAAACAAGATATACATCCGTTAATTTACCGGACAATAATATTTACGAAGCTTATTGGGAAGACAATAACCGGGAGAACTTAAAACCGATTCAGATAAAGTTTACTCTCGATATGGAACTGGAAAGATTGGTTGGGTTTTTTAATCCCGCCACAGATTCTGTTTCTGTTCGTGGAACGTTTAACGAGTGGCAATATGATTGGATGAAACCAACTGCTGCCAATCCTGATGTTTTTGAAGCAGCAATAATAACGGACGCAGCATTGGGAGATACGATAAGTTTCAAATTTTTCTACCCCCCAAGTAGGTGGGACGTGGGATACGATTCTCTCTATAAATTTAGCTATCTCCCAATTTCACAAGAAATTTACAATTCCGGATTAGCTGAATATAATACTGTATTTAATATGTGTGCTTGCGTGATGAATAATGAAACTACTATTCTTTTTACATGCAATACAAATGGAGCTAAAATAAACGGAATGCCCGAAGGATCGGAATTTAAGACACTGCACCTGTTTGGCGGAAATTCTCCACTGAAATGGCCTAAATCGGGTTGGCCTAACACAGATAGTATATTCGGTGTCCAGATGTATGATGATGGAACACATGGAGACAAAATTGCATCTGATAATATTTTCTCTAATGAAATTACTTTCCCCAAATATTCGAGTATGATCGTTCAGTATAAGTATAGCGCCAACTGGGGATTGCCTCAAAACGGCGGATCAAATGAGAATGAAGCACCCGGTATGAAAAGAGCACTCTATCTGAAACAGAATATCTATAACGCGAGATTGGAAGATGCTTTTGGAGTAATGAAGTCCGCGGATATAACTACCGGAATGGATACTCCTAAAGAACAAGTTCCAACCACTTTTGCACTTAAACAAAACTATCCAAATCCGTTTAATCCGAATACAGTAATTAGTTATCAGTTATCAGTTGATAGTAAAGTAAATCTAAAAGTTTTTGATATTCTTGGAAATGAAATTGCAACGTTGGTGAATGAAGAGCAACCTTTAGGAATCTATCAAGTTTCTTACAACCAACAACAACTCTCCAGTGGCGTATATTTTTATCAACTCCATGCAGGAGATTTTGTACAAACCAAGAAAATGATTTTGTTGAGGTGATGGATAAAATTAAAGACAGCAATGAGTGTTTAGTTATGAAAAAGTTAAACTTTTTTCTCTGTATGATTTTTATTCTGTTCGTATTTCCACTATCAACTTTTGCACAAGCACCAACGGTTGAATTCAAATGTAATATGAGTGTGCAAATTAAACGAGGAACATTTAATCCTGCAATAGATTCTGTTTGGGTGCGCGGAAATTTTAGTAATTGGGAAGGAAAAGATTTCATGTTGGCTGACCAGGATGGCGACTCAATCTATTCAGTTGTTTTCACAAACTTTACCGAGGGTCAAGCGCTTGTATTTAAATTTGTACACAGTCCGGATGTATGGGAATCAACAGCGAATAGATTAATAACGGTAACCACCGGAGCAAATGTTTATGAATGTTTTTGGGAAGATGTAAATGTTTACGTTCCAAAGAAAACTATTCAAGTCACATTTACTATTAACATGGAACTCGAAAGATTGAAAGGTTCTTTT
>Ga0172379_10008938_pt1 | contig 12480 bp, 9 predicted proteins | sample GrowelOW334metaG_FD_119756 | JGI IMG/M metagenome (GOLD analysis project Ga0172379, IMG submission 119756) | Groundwater microbial communities from an aquifer near a municipal landfill in Southern Ontario, Canada - Groundwater well OW334 metaG | ecosystem: Environmental > Aquatic > Deep... | reverse complement strand
GCCGCCGAACAGCTGTTTCACTGTTGTCAGCATATTATTCGTATCGAAATCGCCGGTAACCGCCAAAATTACGCCGTCCGGTTTGTAATAGTTGTCGTGATAGTTTTTCAGATCCGCAACCGTCACCGCGCTGATTGTTCCGCTTTCTGCGCGCCAGCCGTAAGGATTATCCGCCCCGTAAAACATACGCCGGCTTTCCCGGTAGGCGATGTCCTGCGGGTTATCGTTGCGGCGGCTGATGCTTTCCAGAAACTGGTTCCGCAGGATTTCAACTTTTTCCTGTTCGAAGGCCGGGTTGATAAGCATATCGGCGAACATGGCCAGAGTCTGCGGCGCGTCTTTAGCCAGGGCGAACATTTCAGCATTGCCGTATTCGCTTTCCATGCCGCTGTTGATAGTGGCGCCGGTGAAATCCAGTTTTTCATTGAACATGGCGGACGGATAGTTTCCCGTGCCGGCGGACCGCAGGGCGTCGGCCATCATATCCGCCGTGCCGATCTTGTCCGGGCTGTCATACAGCGAACCGGCTTTGACAAGCGCGTAAGCGCGGACGACCGGTATCCTATGGTCTTCCAGCAGAATCACGGTGAGCCCGTTGCCGAGCGTGAATTTTTGCCCTTCCGGAACGGCGAGTTTAAGCGGCGCTGGTTCCGTCAGCCGCGGCGGGGTTGCTTGCGCCGCCGGAACCGCTAACAGCAGAGCGGCCAGAATGAATTGCGTGAATCTCATTTTGCCTCCTTGGCGGCGTCGGTGTTTTCCAGCCACACGACGGAGCGGTTGTCCTGCGTAAAGTATTTGGCGGCTACGCGTTTTATGTCCTGCGGCGTCACCGTTTTCAGTTTCCGGATGAAATTCCACGCGAACTGCCAGTCGCCGGTTATGCTGTCGTAATAAGCGAGTGTTTGCGACATGTCCGCGTTGTCTTCCAGAGCCTTTACCATTTCGGCTTCCATGTGATTGACGGCTTTTGCTATGTCGTTTTCGGAAGCGTCCGAGGTTTTCATTTTTTCAAGTTCTTCATAGATGGCTTTTTCCACGTCCGCCGCGGTGTGCGGGGCTTTGGGCGCGCAGTAGACCATAAACAAACCGTTTTCCCGCATGCCGGGCTCAAACGCGGCGCTGCCGGCGTAAAGAGCGACTTGTTTGCCTTCCACCAGATTCTTGTAAAACCGCGAAGTCATGCCGTAGCTTAAAATGGAGTCTATGACAGCCAGCGCCGGTGCGTCCTCATGATACTGGTTAGGCGTGTTGAAACCGATAACGAGCAGAGGCGAGGCCTGCAATTTCACCGCCGCGCGGCGTTCGCCCTTGTGTTCCGGTTCTTTTGTCAGTGTGCGGTCGGGAAGGGGGCGCGCTTGCAGTTCTCGGAAATATTTTTTAACCAGCCGGATAACCTGTCCGGGGGTAACGTCGCCCACAATCGCCATGGTGGCGTTGTTCGGTCCGTAATAGGTCCTGAAATATTCTTCGGCCTGAGGTCGGAGTAGGCGGGCCACGTCGTCTTCCCAGCCGATTACCGGGGTGTGGTAGGGACTGGCGGAAAAAGCGGAGGCGTTTAACGCATAATAAACCACGCGGAACGGATCTGATTTTCCCATGCGGAGTTCTTCATGCACAACGTCACGTTCCTTATAAAACTCGCGAAAAACCGGGTTTTTGAATCTGTCCGATTCGATTATCATCCAGTCTTCGACATGGTTTGAGGGAAGGGAAACCTTATAGGCCGTTACGTCGTTTGAGGTGAACGCGTTAAGGTCGTTTGCGCCCAGTTCGGTGTAGGTTTTCGGCATTTCGTTCTGAACGACGTATTGCCCGGCTTCTTTCTGCAGAGCGGCCAGTTCGTTTTTGAGCGTGGTGATTTTGGCGTTGTCTGGGACGGGTTTGACGGTTTCTTCGTTCAGTTGCGCGGCTATGGCGTCCATTTTGTCCAGCAGGCTCTTTTCCGCTTTATAATTATTTGTGCCGAGGGTTTTTGTGCCTTTGAATGCCATGTGTTCCAGCAGATGGGCAAGGCCGGACTGGCCTGATATGTTGTCAATGCTTCCGGCCCGGAAGCAGGTGAAAAACGAGACGGTGGGGGAAGTGTGGTTTTCCAGTATGAGCAGTTTCAGTCCGTTTTCAAAGACGGCCTTGGTCACGGGCGGCAGGCCGGGTGTGTTCGTCTGGGTTATGGTAACGCCGGAAATATCAAGCTCGTTTCCCTTGGCGTCAAGCGCGGGGAAAGCGAGCATAATAACCAGCGGCAGAATAAGCTTTCGCATTTTGCCTCTCCTTACATATGTTTCAAATATCTTAACATTTATATATTCCCCAAAAAATGCGAAAATGTAAACCATGACGCACGGTTCGTTTATCATCCGGAAATTCAACCGGTTCAAACTGCGGCGCGGCGCGGTTATTGCCGCCGAGACGGCTGTTTTTGTCTCCGGCGCGGTTGCGCTTGCCGTTCTTGCGGTTTTCTGGATGGACCGGGTTTTCATTTTAAACAACGCCGCGCGCATGGTTTTGCTTTCCCTGGCGGTGGCGGCGGTTTCTGGCTGGCTTGTTATTAAGGGAAACGCGGCGCGCAAACTGCTGTCCGATTTCCGCATGGCTGAAGGGATCGGGGCCGCCATCGGCCCGGTACGGGATTATCTGGCGAGCGCGGTCAGTTTCATAAAACACGGCGTGAAGGGCGACGTTTCTTCCGCGCTTGTGGACGCGCATATAGAGCGGACCGCCCGTATCCTGGCTGAACACGAACGCGTAAAGGTTTTTCCTTTTTCTGTTTCCCGGACGGCTTTTTTGCTTTTTTCTTGCGCGGTGTGCGCGGCGGTGCTGTCCGCTCCCGCTGTCTTAAACGATAAAGCCCGCTTCATGCGCGTGGTTCTGCCCTTTCGCAATCTTCCCGCGGAAACTTATTTTGACATCCGGCCCGGCGACGCCGTTCTGCCGCGCGTCAGCGCCGTGGTGATAACCGCGCGCGATAAAACCGGTTTTCAAAGAACGCCGGGCCTTGAAGTGCGGTCTGGCACGGGGCCCTGGCTGCCCGCGCGCTGGAATGCGGGCGCCGACGCGCTCAGTTATTCCGTGCCCCGGCTCAACGAACCCGTTTACTACCGGCTGGCCTGGCAGGATTTGAAAAGCCGCATTTACAGTTTGGTTCCGCGTGATTATCCGGCTTTCAGCGTTATTTCGGCGCGGATTCAGCCTCCCGCTTACACGGCGAGACCCCCGCTGGAACTTGCCGGAGGCTACGCGAGCGATGTTTTGTCCGGCAGTAAAATAGAATTTGAGGGCACGTGCAAAGAGCCGCTTTCTTCCGCCGTTCTGGCGATGGACGAGGGGCAGGGCAAAATCACCCGAACCGCCATGCGAAAAAACATTTCCGGCAAATATTCCGCTTCAATTATGGCCGAACGCGACGCGGATTACTGGTTTGAACTCGTTTCGCAGGACGGTTGGCTTGATCCTGAACCGGTGAAAAACCGCATCGGCGTGCTGGCGGATGAACCGCCTTTCGCGGCTATTTTATCTCCTTCCTATGAAACTCAGGCGGGGCCGGGCGAAGTTGTGCCGGTTGTTTATGAGGTTTCGGACGATATCGGCGTCGCGGCTGTTGACCTTGTGTATGAAACCGCGCTTGACGGGAAGATGATTGCCGGGCTTTCGGGCTTTCGCCGCGTGAAGTCTTTTCCCGTGCCGGGCCCTGTCCGCAAGCTGGGCGACACCGCTTTTGACCTGTCCGGCTTTCCAGACGGCGCGGAAGTGAAAATTTCCATTCGCGCGCAGGACCGCAATAAAGGCGTTTCGCAAAGCGAGCCGTCGGTGATAATCGTGCGCGACTATGCCGCCAAACACGCCGAAACCGAGCTGGGCCTGTTCAAGCTTGAAAACATGATGCGCCAGCTGGCGGACGAGTATAAAGCCGAGTCCGGCAGGCTGGCGGCGTCCTCCTCCGCCGTGGACGCGAATTCCCTGCGGCTTATGAACGGGCAGTGGAAAGAAATGGCGTCGGCTTTCGAGGAACTGGAAAATTCGGCCCGGGAAGACGCGCTTTTAAACGAAGGCGTGAAAGAGGAATTGTCTTCCATAAAAAAACGGCAGGAGTTCCTGCGCAAAACCCTGGCTCCCCAGTTTGAGAAAGAGGCCGCTTCCGGCGATAAGAACGCGCCGCAGAGCGGACGCGAACTGGCGGACGAGCTTTCGCGGATGGCGGACTCCATGAAGTCGCAGCGGAAATTCCAGGTTTACAAAGATTTGGAAAACAACGCGTTCGATATGGCGGACCAGCAGAACAGCATTGAGAACGTTTTGAAGGATCTGCTTAAAAGCGGCGGTGCCGGCGCGACGGACGAAGAATGGAAACAGCTGGAGAAAACTCTTGGCGCCATACAAAAGCGGCTGGACGAACTCAATGACCTGATAAGTTCCATGCCGGACCCGCGCAAAATGAAAGGCCAGGATGAGCGGAAAATGCATTACGTGCCCGTAAATTCCGCGCAGGATCTTGCTGGCAAGCTGATGGAAGCGATTAAAAACCGCGACATGAAAAAAGCCGCCGAACTGGCCCGCCAGCTGTCCGAACAGCTTGATAAGATGCGGAAGGTTTTTGACGAGGCCGCGCAGGATTTCGCCGGCTCGGAGATGACTTCCGAGTCCCAGGAAATTTCCGAAAAGCTGCAGGCCCGGCTTGAAGATCTGGTGGACAGACAGAGCAAGGCTCTGTCCGACTCGCAGGATATTTCTGAAGCGCAAGCGGCGCGCAGGCCGCAGGTGCAGCGTGCCATGCTGGGCGATCTGGCTTCGCGGCAGGAGAACCTTTATAACCGCGCCGCTCCTTACGCGGTTTACATTTCCACCCTGACGCACTATGCCATGGGCCGGCTGGCGCAGGAGATCCGGGCCGTCCGCATTGATAATTCGATTAATCTGCACTCGGCCATAATGCCGTCCCTGTTCGCGGTGAAAGTGGCTACTCCAGCTTTCGCGCGGGACATTGAGGGCATGCGTTCGGAAGAAGCCGCGATAGGCGAAGAGCTCAGAAAGCTTATTCGTCCGCCCGTGCCTTCCAGCGACGAGGAAAAACGGAAGATGGAGAACGGAGGTTCGGCCCAGCAAACCATCCGCTCCGACACCGATTCGCTTGAGGCCAATTTCAAAAAGGAAGCGGGGGCCAGCATTTCACTGCCCGCCGCGCTTAATAAAAAACTGGCGGCGGCCGCGCAGGAAATGAAGGGCGCGGAAGGCCAGCTCGCGTCGTATAACGCGGAAGAGGCGGCGCAGGCGCAGGCGCGCGCCCTTAAATATCTGGAAGACGGGCGCGACGAAATGAGCCAGTCCATGAGCGAGTCGCGCAAAAAGCGGCAGGGCTACAAATCCGGCCGCAAAAAGCAAAGCGCCAACGGCAAGGACGTTTCGGGCCGGGCCAAACTGCCTTCGGCTGAAGATTATATGCCGCCGGCTGAAATACGGGAGCAGGCCATGCAGTCCATGCGCGAGAATTATCCGGAGCAGAGAAGCGCCGTTATAAAAAACTATTTAAAAAAACTTTCGGAGTAAGAGCCCCGCGCGGGTTCTAAGGAGAAAAAATGCCGTCGATGAAAGGAACCGTTATAGCGTCCTGCCCCGCAGGATGCGGCGATTTTGAAACCGTGGTGTGGACCTTGATCCGCGCCGACGAGGACCAGGATTTGAAGGATACCGTTTTGGGCGGCGAGCTTAATCTGGCACAATGCCCGGTCTGCTCCCAGCTGTGCTATTGCAAAACTTCGGTGATTTATCTTGACCCGCCGCACGATGTGGCGGTTATCGTTTTGCCTGAAGGAACAGAACAGGAAACGATGTCGGACAAAATCAAAAGCGAATATGAAACGATAAAGGGCGGCCTGGCCCGCGAACTTAAAATCGAAACCGAGCCCGTGATAGTGTTCGGCACGGAACCGCTGAGGGATATAATCCAGGCGGAACAGTTTACCGGGGATGAAAGCGAGATTATCGGCTATGCCGTGCGCGAAATGGATCTGGAAGCCGTGGCGGTGAAGCCGGGCCGCGCGCGCGCCAAAGGCTGGCCTTACGTTGTGCCGTGCGAAAAGGGAAGCGTGTCGGTTAAAGGCGTTCTTTCCGCCGCGGAAAAGGTGCTGGCCCAGTACCACAGCCTGTCCCGCCTTGAGAAAATGAGCCGCGATCTTGCCGCGAGGCCGGAACTTTTGAAAGAGGTTTTATGATAGAAATACCGGCCGCCCGTCTGCCGTTTCTGCGCGAAGTGGGGGAATACGCTTCCTCGCGCGGTGTTGGCGCGTGGGTGGTGGGCGGTTGTGTGCGGGACTGGTATTTGCAACGGGCCACCAAGGACATTGATATCGTCACTGAAAGTCCCGCCGTTATACTGGCTGATTTTGTGGCTGAAAAATATGAGGTGACTAGAGAAATATTCGGGCGGTTCGGCACCTGCCGGCTCACTTTGCCGGACGGCACCGGGGTGGATTTCGCACGCGCCCGGACGGAAACTTACTCCCGCCCCGCCGCTTTGCCGGATGTGCGGTTTGCCACGATAAATTCCGACCTGAAAAGGCGGGATTTCTCCGTCAACGCCGCCGCGATTGATATAACGCCCGCGCGGTTCGGGCAGAGGCTTGACCCTTTTTCCGCAATAGCGGACATAGACGCTAAGGTTTTGCGCGTTCTGCACGGCGCGAGTTTCCAAGACGATCCCACAAGGCTGTTCCGCCTTGCGCGTTTTGCGGGCCGGTTCGGCTGGCGGGCCGAGCCCGAAACGGAGAAGCTGTTTGCCGCGGCAGTAAGGGAGAAATTTCCGGCGAAACTGTCCCGCGCCCGCCTTGCGCGTGAAACGCTTTGCTGCTTGCGCGAAGATTCCGCGGACGCTGTTTTCCTCTTTTTGAAAAATTCCGGGCTGGCGGATTTCATTTATCCGGGCCTTGGCTGGAATTGCGCTGCCGGAGCTGTTCAACCGCCCGGCGCGGATCTGCCGCTGGAATATGAGAGGTTGGGCGTTTTGGCCTGTTTTGCGGGGGAGGATTTCCTCCGTTCGTTCGAACTCAGGAAGGATATTTTCAGGACGCTCCACGCAGTTTTGAAGGTTTGCGCGGAAAAAGCGTCGCCTTCATTTGTACTGTCATCCAGCCAAAAGCGTATTTTAAGAGCGGTATTTCCTGAACTTGCCGAAGCCGCGCTGGAACGCCGTTTCATTAAGGCGGGAGATCTGCCCAATCAGGGCGGAATAATTGCCCCCGTATTGGTAAAATATGCGAAACTGCAATGGGAAGGCCTCTTCCGGGACAGAATTTCTGCGCTTTCTTTCCTTGATAGTGATAAGTAATTATTTATACTAAAAATTTACTTTACTTTTGTTGTTTTATGGGGTACAATATATCACTTTCCTGATACTGCCCTGGCGTATTGTTGATGGAAAGAGGGACTTTGCGTGTATATATAACCGGATGGTGCGAAAAGTGTTTTGCCATGATTGTGTTCGGGGAAAATTACACGGATATTTAATATTTACATGTAAAATTTCGCGGAGTTTTAATCTGATGTATTTGAGCTGAAAATTAAGATACCGCGATGATGTGTTATCGAAGTGAATGTATTTAAATATTGTGAGTAAAGCTTACACATCCTTTACATCGCAACAATTCCGTAACATTGTAAGAGTATACTACAGACACTTCGGGGGGTTTGAGTGAGTGAGGCTTTGGAATCCATATCCAACGGGGGTTGGATATGGATGATTTGAAAAATAACGGGTGCGTGAGGGGTTGTTCTGGGGGGGTGGTTAAAATGAAAGCAATCCTCGTAGCGGATCAGAGCGTGCTACGCAGGGCTGAAATAGCTTCCGTTTTTGACCGCTATTATCAGTTGCTGCCGGCGACGAACCGCAATGAAGTGATGTCATTGCTGGAGTTTTTTACTCCCGACGTGATGATTGTCAATTCGAAGTTTGCGGGCAACGCCACTTTGGAACTGGTGGAGAGCACTTTAGGGCTTCTGCCAAGACTGGCGGTGGTGGTATTGTGCGACGATGATGATATGGATATGGCGTATAACGCGCTTCAGTCGGGCGCGTGCAAGGTTCTCACTGGCAGGCTTATGCCGGAAAAAATTCTGGAGGCGGTGATGAATAAAGTGCCGCCCGATGATGCCCGGAAATCTGACAGTGATTTTCCCTGGGTGGTGAAAGAGAGTAAAAAGTGAAACCGTGGTTTTCGCATTGAATCGGATTTTAATGTAGGCGGAAGATGTCCGAAACCCAGCTTCCGCTTACCCCAAACAACTCACCTCAAAAAGGCAGGGGCCGAACAGCCGGCCCCTGCCTTTTCGCTTGAACTGAATTTAAGCGCGTGCGCGCTTATTATTGTAAATGTATCTATTGCGCTAAAATGATACAATTCTTTACATATGGATTTAAGAGAACTTTTCATACAGTTGCCGGTATTGTTTTTTTCCATTGTCTGCCATGAGTATGCCCATGGCTATACAGCGCATAAAAACGGGGATGACACCGCCTATCTCATGAACAGGCTTACGCTCAACCCTCTTCCTCATGTTGACCTGTTCGGCACCATAATCATCCCTGTGGCGGCTTACTTATCCCACCTGCCCATGATAGGCTGGGCGAAACCAGTCCCGGTTAATCCTCTGCGGCTGGACAGCCCCAGACGGGATATGATGCGGGTTGCGGTTTCCGGTCCTGCGGCGAATATTATGCTGGCTGTGGCTTTCGCCCTGCTTTACAAAATCACGGCCCTGCTGTTCGCCGATTCAGTCGGGCAGAACAGCCTCACCGTGCTGGTGCTGTCCATGGCGTCTTACGGCATCGTGATTAATCTCATGCTGGCGTTTTTCAATTTAATACCGGTTTCGCCGCTTGACGGCTCCCATATTCTGGCCGGCTGGCTGCCGGACCGCGCTTTGGAAAAATACGCCGCAATCAACGCTTACGGGCCATGGATTATCATGGGCCTGCTTTTTACCGGGCTGCTTAACGGGATACTCAAGATCCCCGTTAACCTGGCTTTGCTGGTTTTTTCTTACGCCGGCATTTTTTCGCGCTGACATCTGAAAAGGAGAATCTTATGGCTGAAAAAAAACGTGTGGTTTCCGGAATGCGTCCCACGGGGCGAATGCATCTTGGCAATTACTGGGGCGCGCTGAAAAACTGGATTGACATCCAGGACAAATATGACTGCATGTTTTTCGTGGCGGACTGGCACGCCCTGACCACCGGCCACGAGGACCCTTCCCATATAGCCGAAAACACGCGCGCCATGGTCGCCGACTGGCTGGCCTGCGGGCTGGACCCCGAAAAATCGGTCATCTATCGCCAGTCTGAAGTGCCGGAGATTGCGGAACTGTCCCTTCTCCTTAACATGATAACGCCGGTGGGCTGGCTGCTGCGCAACCCCACTTTCAAGGAGCAGCTTATTGATTTGTACCGCCAGCGTTACGCCGGGCAGGAACACGCTGTCAAGGCGGAAGCCGGAGTGACGATGAAAGCGCTGGGCTCCGCCGCCGGAGTGGAGGACGAGGATTATCTCGCCGCCATGACCGATTTCGCCACGGCGGGTTTTCTGGCCTATCCCGTTTTGATGACGTCCGACATCGTGATTCACAAAGGCGAGTTCGTGCCCGTGGGGCGCGACCAGATCGCTCACGTGGAAATTTCGCGCGATATCGCGCGGCGTTTCAAGGATTTGTACGGTGTCGAGGTCTTTCCCGAACCCCAGCCGCTGCTTACCGAGTTCGCCAGAATTCCTGGTTTGGATTCGCGCAAAATGTCCAAGTCTTACAAGAACGCGCTGGAGATGGGCGAAGAGGCGGAGAGCCTGCGCGCCAAGGTGATGACCATGTTCACCGACCCGAATAAAAAACGGGCGACGGACGCTGGCAATCCGGAAGGCTGCGTGGTGTTCGCTTTTCACAAACTTTATAACCCCGGCTGGCAGGCGGTTGACGCGCAGTGCCGCAGCGGCGCGTCGGGCTGCGTGGCGTGCAAGAAGCTGCTGGTTTCTTTAATGGCGCCGCAGATTGAGGGGTTCCGCGTCCGCCGCGCGGAATATGACAGCAATCCCGCTTTGGTGGACGAGATTCTCGAACGCGGCGCGGTTGCCGCGCGCAAATCCGCGCAGGAAGTCCTGTCCGGCGTGCGCCGCGCGATGAGGCTGGTGTAGCGCCCATGCTCAACATTCCCGCGATAGACGTTCACATAGATATTTTCGAAGGTCCGCTGGACCTTCTGCTCTATCTGATTAAGAAGAATAATCTGGATATCTACGATATTCCCATTTCCGAGATAACCAGCGAATACCTGCAGTATCTGGAAGTCATCAAGGAGCTGAATCTGGAAGTGGCGGGCGAATTCCTGCTTATGGCGACCACGCTTATGCAGATAAAGGCCAAAACCCTGCTCCCTTCCCAGGAAGCGTTAAACGAGGACGAAGGGCCGGATCCCAAGGCCGACCTTATCCAGAAACTGGCGGATTATCAGAAATTCAAGGCGGCGTCCAAATTTCTCAACCAGCGGTTTGAAACGTATAAGGACGTGTTTTACCGCGGCAGTCCGGTTTTCGCCGATTCGGATAAAACGCTGAACCTTGAGATGTTCGAACTGCTGGAAGCCGTCAAGCGCGCTTTCCTGCGGGTGGGCAACGATAAGGCGCGGATAATTTCCGCAGAAGCTTTTCCCATTGAAAAGCGGATAGAAAAAATTGTTTCCCTGCTCAAAAGCCGCGAGTGGATACTGCTTGACGATGTTTTCAAAGACGAAACCCACCGCATGGGGATAATCACCTGTTTTATGGCGATGCTGGAACTGATGAAACTTAAAAAAGTAATCGCGCGCCAGGACGAAGTTTTCGCCGAGATCAGGCTTTACCTCCGGCCCGAAGACGACGCCGCGCGCGAGGAAGCCGAACAGCGCGCCTGGGCCGAGCGGAAGAACGGTGAGGACAGGGCGGCGGGTCCCGAAAAGGGCGAAACCGCGCAGTAGTTATTTCATTTTTTTGGAGCGAACGATGATTGCAAGCGATGAAGAAATAAAGGAGCAAATTGACGGCGGCGCTCCTGCCGCCGCGCCAGTTCCTTCGGTGGCGGACACGGAGGGCATTACGGAAGCGGAACTCCGCAAAATTATCGAGACGGTCCTGTTCATAACGGACAAACCCGTTTCGCTGGGCAAGATCTGCGCCGTGGCGGAAATAGTCAATTCCGATTTCACCAAGGAAGTTATAGCCAGGCTCCAGCGCGAGTATCTGGAATCCGGCAGCGCCGTCCAGATTATCGAGGTGGGGGGTGGTTACCAGATGTCCACGAAGCCGGAGTTCGGACGCTGGGTCCGCCGGCTTTACGGCGAGAAAATGGCCACGCGCCTTTCCGCCGCCGCGCTTGAAACTTTGGCCATAGTGGCTTACCGCCAGCCTTTGACGCGCGCCGAAATAGAATCCGTGCGCGGCGTGGACGTGGTCGCGCCGCTGGAAACGCTTATCGAGCGGGGGTTGGTGAAAGTGGTGGGCCGGAAAGAGGCGATAGGCCGGCCTCTTATGTACGGGACCACCGCGGAATTCCTGCGTCTGTTCGGGCTGGGCGGTCTTAAGGATCTTCCGAAACTGGAGTCTTTCGGCATCGAATTGCCGGATTTTGAGGATGACAAACAGCCTGACCTTTTTGAAATGCCGGAAAATAACACGCAGGGCCTGTCATCGGAGCTGGTTCAGGCGTCTTTGGCGGCCGATGCAGCGCGCGAGCCGTTAGAAACGGAAAATGGCTTCGCCGAACCGGGAGTTTTGGAACCGGATTTTGCCGCCGGAGAGCCGGCGCCAGCCGAGGCTGGCCTCACGCCGGAGCCGGCGGAGAACGCGGAAATCAACGATACTGAAAAGCGGGACGAACCTTCCGCGGGGAACTTGTAACGGACTTGCTTATGCCAGAATTCAGAAAAGATCCTATAATCGGAAGATGGGTTATAATCGCCACTGAACGCGCTTCGCGTCCGTCTGATTTTCCGCACGACCCGCAGTTCAGCGACGACGCCTCGAAATGCCCCTTCTGTTACGGGCATGAAGGCGTGACCCCGTCCGAAATAATAGCGTATCACGCGCCCGGGCGCGAAAAAAACACCCAGGGCTGGTGGGTCCGCGTGGTGCCGAACAAATACCCCGCGCTCATCATAGGCGGCGGCATGGAGCGGGAAGGCGAAGGAATGTATGACAAGATGAACGGCGTGGGCGCCCACGAGGTTGTGGTCGAGTGCCCGGAACACCGCATGCATCTTGCCGATATGGCTCCGCGCCAGATTGAAGATATTCTCTGGGCGTATAAGGACCGGATGCTGGATCTGAAAAAGGATTCGCGCTTCCAGTATATCCTCATCTTCAAGAATTACGGGCGTTCGGCGGGCGCGTCGTTAAGCCATCCGCATTCCCAGCTTATCGCCATGCCCATGGTTCCTATTCGCGTGGCGCAGGAAATGGAAGGCGCCCAGCG
>Ga0172379_10008937_pt1 | contig 12481 bp, 8 predicted proteins | sample GrowelOW334metaG_FD_119756 | JGI IMG/M metagenome (GOLD analysis project Ga0172379, IMG submission 119756) | Groundwater microbial communities from an aquifer near a municipal landfill in Southern Ontario, Canada - Groundwater well OW334 metaG | ecosystem: Environmental > Aquatic > Deep... | reverse complement strand
TACCTGACCCCTTTAATCCTTGCATTATCCGTCGCCGGACGCGGGTCTCCGACCCGGTCGAAACGTTTCGAACCAGGTCAGAGACCTGCTCCGGCGATTAAGAATATTTTTTTTCAAACAAGTTTTTATGGAACAATTCGAATTCGCCGTAAAAAATCATTTTGTTTAGAATATTTTTTGTCCGCAAAAAAATAATAATTAACCGAATCAAAATTATTCTTCACCCGCCAAGAAAAATCGGCACCTCAGAGGAGTGCCGATTTGGACTATTTATAGCCTTTTAATTTTTAGCGCAAAGGATACATTCAGAGAGCAGGTTTCTTACCGACCAAAGGAGGGCAAAAATAAGTTCAATTGCAACCGACACAACGAACCAAACAGCAAGACCCGTTATCGGTCCGAACATGACGCCGGTCAAGTTTCCTAAAATAATGCATCCGCAAAGCCCCATGTGCAAAAAATTAATGCCGCATTTGTCTTTTAGATCAGTAATAAGCGACCCGAGTCCGAAACTAAGCATGCCAAGAAAGACGGCTATAAAAATAAACGAAAGCACGAATGCTGTTTCAGAAACAAGCATTAGTTTAACGCCGACTCCCGCAATAAGTCCGATCACGGAAGAACCTATAATGGCTCTGGCTCCGATTTTTAAAGTCAAAGTATTCATACGTACCTCAATTTTACAAGAAAAAGAACGAATGTTCTTTCTGCACAAAATCATATAGTATTAAATAATATTTGTCAAGCAGGTAGCAAAAAACGCTTTAAATTAAAGCGTTTTTTGCTTGCCCCGCGGAGCTTTAGCGGAGTGGAGTCGTCCGTCGTCGTCCCTGATACTGATACTAATTCCTGATACTCGTCCGTCTACAGTCCCTCATCCATCGCTTCTCTCGCGCTTGTCGCTTCTTCTTCCATTTTTTGGATTATTGTTTTGAGGATCTCATCGGCGACCGCTTTGTTGGCTTTATCGCGGAGGAAGAGGCGAGTGGCGTCGTAGCCGCGGCCCAGAGCGATGTCGCCGTATTTGTAGGACGAGCCGGATTTTTGCAGCACTTCGTATTTTTCTCCGAGCGCGATGATCTCGCCTTGTTTGGAAATGCCTTCGTTGTACATGATGTCGAATTCCGTTTGACGGAAGGGAGCAGCGACCTTGTTCTTGACCACTTTCACGCGCGTGCGGTTACCCATGACCTCGTCGCCTTTTTTGATCTGTGCGATGCGGCGAATATCAATACGAACGGAAGTATAGAATTTGAGCGCTTTTCCTCCGGGCGTTGTCTCGGGGTTGCCGAACATGACGCCGATCTGCATGCGGATCTGATTGATGAAAATAACCAGCGTTTTGCTTTTATCGACGATCGCGGTGAGTTTGCGAAGTGCCTGTGACATAAGTCGCGCTTGTTTGCCGACGTGATGCGCCCCCATTTCTCCTTCGATCTCGTCTTTCGGGGTAAGCGCCGCGACCGAGTCGATGACCACGACGTCAATTTTTCCCGAACGGACCAAACTTTCCGTAATTTCAAGCGCTTGCTCTCCTGTGTCGGGCTGGGACACGAGCAAGTCATTGATATTCACGCCGAGCCGTCGCGCATATTCGGGATCAAGCGCATGTTCCGCGTCGATGAACGCGCAAATTCCACCTTTCTTCTGTGCCTCCGCGATCACGTGCAAAGTAAGCGTTGTTTTTCCCGAAGATTCCGGTCCGAATATTTCGATAATACGTCCGCGGGGGAGTCCGCCGATACCGAGCGCATGATCAAGCCCAATAGAGCCGGTCGGAATGGCATCGATCCCCGTTTTTGGCTTGTCTCCAAGTTTCATAATGGCACCTTCGCCGAATTTCGTCTGAATGGCCTTTATCGCCGCATCGACCCCGTCATTAACATTTGACCCTCTTTTCTCAGATTCATCTTTCTTTTTCGCCATAAAAATCAGTTTATTACTTTTATAAAATACGAATAAAAAAATAAAAAAATTCCGGTGTCGTAATAATCTTTCTATTTTTTTATTTTTCTATTATTTATCAATTAATAATACCATTTTACTCATCAGTTTTTTGCATTTGTCACTCCGTTATAAACAACGCGCAATATTTGCTTATTCTCTCTCCCAAACCGGTCTGTTGCCCGGACTTCTATTATATTGACTCCCGATTGTAAAAGCAATTTTTCTCCCCAAACTCCGTCTTTATCCGTAAAAATTTTCCGGTCGTCAAGGTTCAGATAGGAAAGATTCTTGGATTTTCCCTCGACGCTTATCAAAGCCGAAGCGAACATTTGCCCATTTTTGGGAGAGGTTATTTCCAAAACAGGTCCCAAAACGAAGTCTTTTGTGCGAAAATACCCATAGCCGAAAACAGCACCGACAAGAACGACCGCGCTCCCCGCACCAAGTATTTTTTTAAAGGTAGTCTGCATATTATTCGCACGGCGAATAGAAAGATAGAAAAATAGAAAGATAGAAAAATTATTACAAAAAAGGGAGGTCGTTGTGTATTTTTCTATTTTTTTATTCTTCTATTTTTCTATTCGTATATTACAAAGTCATGTTATCTCCCCGGCTCGCTCTCCGCTGTTCCTCCCGTTCCTCTTCTGTGCTTTCTGTGTCTTCTTCTACGGTTTCCTCCTCTTCTCCCATCACATCTTCGCGGGATATTCCGAACTCCTCCATGTCCATTCCGGGTTTGATGAGCACGTCCCTCGGTTTTGAGCCGTTGGGTGGTCCGATGACGCCTTGTTCTTCGAGAATGTCTATCAGCTTTGCCGCGCGGGAATACCCGACGCCGAGCTTCCTTTGAAGATAGGAGGTGGATGCTTTTTGTGAAGCGATGACTTCCGCTCGTGCTTTTTCCGTCAGTTCGTCCTCTCCGTCGTTTTCCATTCCCGTTGCATTGTTTGGGTCCGAGCGGATGACGATATCGTCTATATTAATAGTATCATACACTTCGTCCTCGTGTTTTTCGGTAAGGTAATTCACGACCTTCTTGATCTCCTCCATTGAAATGAAAGGGGATTGAAGGCGGATGGGGTTTGGGAGCTCTCCCGTCATATAGAGCATGTCGCCGGAACCGAGCAGCTTTTCCGCGCCGCTCATGTCGAGAATTGTACGGGAATCGATGTTGGAGATGACGCGCATGGCGATACGGGTCGGGATGTTAGCCTTGATAAGACCGGTGATGACATCGACGGACGGGCGCTGAGTGGCGATGATCAAATGGATACCCGCCGCGCGACCGAGCTGTGCCAGACGCACGATTGAACTTTCAAGCTCTCTCGGATAGGTGGACATGAGGTCGGAAAGCTCGTCGATTACGATGACGAAGTAGGGCATTCTCTCCGGAACTTTTTCCGCCGGTTTTTTCTCCTCCGCCTTTTCCGCTTCCGCTTCGATATCTTCCGCGGGGATACCTGTTACTTTGAGCTTGTCTTTTTGGCTGTCGTTTTCGTCCTCGATATTTTTCAAATACGGGTTCAGTATCTTTTTATGATAATCTCCGATACTCTGCAGTTTCAATCCTTCCAATACGTCATACCTTCGATCCATTTCTTTGACCGCCCAGCCGAGAGCTTGCATCGCCTTCCTTGCGTTGGTGATGACGTGCGGGGTGGCGAGGTGAGGGATGCCGTTGTATGCGGGAAGTTCGACGCGTTTTGCATCAACGAGAATGAGACGAAGATTTTCGGGAGAGTTTTTATACAAGAGGGAGGTGATCATACTGTGCACCATAATGGACTTTCCCGAACCCGTAGTTCCCGCCACGAGGAGGTGGGGCATTTTTGCCAAACTGCCGTAATGAAGTTTTCCGACAATACTTTTTCCGAGAGCAAGAAACAGTGGTTTCGCTGAACCGATGAAGTCGGGTCCGGAGAGAAGGGGATGCATTCCGACGATCGTTTTTGTTTGGTTGGGAATTTCAATGCCGACGAGCGAGGTTCCGGGTATCGGCGCTTCGATACGGACGGGGTGTGCCGCGAGTGCGAGTGAGAGTTCGTTTTGAAGATTGACGATCTTGGAGAGTTTCACTCCCTCCGCCGGTTTGAGCGAGTATCTCGTCACGGAAGGTCCGACGGATATCTCATCCATCTCGACCATGATCTGGAATTGTTGGAGTGTGCGTTTGATTGTGTTGGCGTTGCCTTTGATATCTCCGACACCGGGCTTGCCCTTATCGCCTTCGAGCAGTGAAAGGGGAGGAGGAACGAATGTGCGATTGATGAGGTTCGCTTTTGCCGCTTCCATCTTCGCCCGCTCTTTTTCTTTCTCGTCCTCCTTTGTCGTATCTTTCTTTTTGCTCAGACCGAACATTCCCGCCTTTGTCTTTTTTTGATCCTCCGGTTCCGATACGGGGAACGGCTCGTTCGTTTCGGGGGCAGCAATCAGTTCTTCGACCGGTTTTTTATCGCCTTCGCCGGACGTGATTTGTAACCCCGTCCGCGACATTTCATCCGCCGTCATTTCCGGTATCGCTTTCGTTTCTTCCTCTTTCTTTTTCTTGAACAATAATTCTTTCAACGCAAGGAAGTGCTCCATCTTCGGCGCGGCATCGAAGAGAATAATGAAAGAGATGATAAGCAACGCGAAGAGCGCGAGCCCACTGAAGTACACATCAAAAAGTTTTATAAAAGGAAGCGCGAATATTTCCCCGAGGAATCCGCCCGCACCTTTCCACGGCAGGAGCGAAAGAAGTCCGAGCCCCGAGAAAACAAAAAGGACTGAGCCGAGAGCACTCCGAAGTGCCAGGTTCGGTTTTGATATTTTAAGATAGGAAACACCGAGCATACAGAAAAGAAAAGGCAGAAGGAAAAAACCGGCTCCGAGGAATGTTTTCAATGAGGAATATATCGTCTTTCCGGCGACCCCGGCCATGGAAAGCGGCGCCAAAATAAAAAAGACGGCGAGGACGAAAAACAGGATTGCGATTGCGGTGGAAAGTACTCCTTCGCTAAACAGCGGCTCCTTTATTTCTTCAACATCAAGTTTGTTATTAGATGACTTATTTTTATCAAATTTTTTCTTCTTCATACCCTATATAATATCATACTTCTTTCAATTATTCATCGCACCGATAGAGATACCAATATACGAATTTTTACGAATGATACGAATAAATACGAATGGCGCACCGAGCGGAATCAAGGGGAGTCCTTAAGGAGGTGAGGAATGGGTAGGGACCCATTCCGCAAGACCTTCTTCTAATATTTTGTGAGGTACGAAACAAAATGTTGAAAAGGTGTACAGCCCATGTAATGGGAGGAGCGAAGCGGAATGACGGGGAAAGGGGAGTCCTTGGTGTAGCGGTATACAATTGAAACAACCCATCGTCGTCTACCGCCCGCCGAATTCGTATCCATTCGCATCATTCGTAAAAATTCTTTCGCCGGAACGGGGTTGTACCCCGTTTCGAAACGTTTAAAAAGGCAACCCCGCTCCCGCTTCGTCGTCCGTATACCTATACTTATACCCGTCCGTCGTCCGTCCCCTGATACTGATACCACCCCCTGATACTCGTCCCGCCCCCCGTGTCCTTTATAAAAGACACCCCAAACAACCAAAAATATCGCTCTAAATCAGTGTCCGATATGTCCTTGACTTATCAGACCTTTAGTAGTATAATGGACATACCAATAATAAAGGTCAAAACATTATAAAAGACATGGACTACCAAAAAGACACAACTAAAAATAGTATCGGACAAGCTGAGTCGAACGATCAAAGACAGCTCACAAACTCCAACCATACGGTCAACGTCCTTAAAAGCGTGAATGACTTTGATGAGATCAACCAAGAAATCTCTTATTCGTTTCTCTGCAAAAAAACGGAAAAACTCGCCACCGCTCTCTATCTCATCACCGGGTTCTTATCGGACAACGAACCGATCAAATGGAGTGTTCGCAGCTCCGGTCTCACCGTCCTTTCCGATGTCACCGACCTCGGCAATGCCGTCGTGTCCGAAATGACGCATAAGGTGAAAAAAATAATGTCTGATATCGAGAAGACCGTCTCGCTTCTTGAGATTGCCGCGACCGCCGGTTTCATCTCCGAGATGAACCTCTCAGTCTTGAGAGAGGAATATCTTTCCCTCGTCCATACTCTCGCCGCAAGGAAGAAGGGAGGACTCCAAGAGAGCTTCGTTTTTGCAAGAGAATTTTTTGCCGTTCGCGGAATTCCACGAAGAGAAAATGAAGAAACTTTTAAAGGACAAGTAAAGGACATCAACAGATCAACATCAACTATCGGCGAAAACGCAGCGTCGCCGGACCGGGTCTCCAACTCCGTCCGCAACGTTCCGTCCATCACTCGTCCGTCCAACTTTTCTTCACCTTCGCGAACGAACGCAAACATGTCCGTTGAAAGTGGAAAAGTTATAACGGACTCTTCAAACCACTTGGGGATAACAGAAGTGTCACCGAAGAAGGTAGAAATAAAATCCCGACGCGACACGATTTTACAGCTGATAAAAGATAAAGGTCCGAAAGGGGAACTCTCAATAAAAGACATCACCACACACTTCGCCGACTGCGGAGAAAAAACAATTCAAAGAGAACTCGCCACTCTCGTCATCACCGGTGTCCTAAAGAAAACCGGCGACCGAAGATGGAGCAAATACTCTCTCGTCTAAAGGACATGGTGTCTAGGATTGCATTGAGCGGAACCAAGGACTTCCCTTTCCTCCATCGGGAGGATCCGCCAGCGGGCGGAAAGGAGATACGGAGCGAAATGACGGGGAAAGGGGGGTCCTTGGTGTAGTGAAATCTGTCGCCGGAATGGGGTTGTACCCCGTTCCGAAACATTTAAAATGTCCACTTTGCCTCTATCGCCGGACGGGGTTTGTAACCCCGTCCGGAACGTTTTTGTCGCCGGAACGGGGTTGTACCTTCTTACAGAAGCTGTCCACTCATTGGATATTTTGTTCGTACATCACAAAATCTCTCAATGAGTCTTGCGGAGCGGGTCCCTACCCGCTCCTCACGTTTCGAAATGTTTTAAATGGCAACTCCGTCCATGCTTTGCCGTCCCCAATATTGACCGCGTCCCGCCGTAGCCTTTGGCGAAGGGGGATACTAATCCCTGATACTCGTCTCGCCGCCACCCTTCACCCCCTCTTAATGATTTTCTGTCAAACTGCACCCAAATGCCCTTTAAATACGTAATCATAAGCAGATATTTGTTTGTACCGTTTTCATTAAACTTCTTGACTTCCAAACCCGAAAATGCGATACTCTAAGGTACTGCATTATGGGTTAGTGCGGATAGCCTGCGGGGCAAGGTTAGCTCCGGAGAAAGACATGTTTTGAAAACCGAAAAAAGTTCACATCTTTGTTTTCCGATCCACGCTCCCGCCACGCGGCGGACGGCGGCGGGAACGAGAGGAAGAGCGGCTCGTCGGCTGGACGAGGCAGGGAAGTAATTTCTTGTCCCGCACGGCTTGCGTTCGCGCCACGCTTACTCGTCATCGGATCGACAAGCGATATGAATTTTTCCGGTTTTGATTTCTTGTTTCATTCACAAGTTATCCACATTTTCTTTTGCAGTGTATTTACGCAAGTAATATAATTGAGAAGAAGGAAAGGACGCTGTTTTTTTCTTGTATATGAAAGAAAGGAAAGTAATTGTTGAACGGCACGTTCGTTGACAACCAAATATCGCAAGATGGAAAAGAGATCCGCCGGCTGGCGGAGCAAAACAATATTTATTGTTTTGTATCTCATGCGTTTCATAAACGCAGATTCTCTTTAATACTGTATGGCGGAGAGTCCACCAAAATTGACGGCACGCGCGGAGCCTTGGTCGGGGCGACGCGATGCTTTAAAAAAATGTAACGACAAAAACGTTTTGAGAATTAGGAGTCGAAACTAATAATTTCAAAACGCAGCGAAGAGAGTTTTATTTAAAAGTTTTTATTTTGACAAGTGAGGAAGAAATGAAAATGAATTTTCATTTCTGACGAGCGCTGTCAAAATATGAGGGGTAACACCCGCTCTTACTAGAATTTTATTCGCAATAATAATTAAAAAGTATTTCATGAGTAAATATACAAAAGCGATCGCAGGCTTTGTAGGTTTTGCAACCGCTGTAACGATGACCGTTGGATCGGCCTTCGCTGCAACGAACGAAGAACTTCAAGCTCAGATCACAGCTTTGCTTGCACAGATTACCTCTCTGCAATCACAGCTTGGTACAGCACAGACACCGGTTGGAACAACCGTTGGAGCATATACATTCTCTGTTGATCTCAAATTGGGATCCACCGGTACTGATGTTATGAATCTCCAGAAAGTTCTCAATAGTTCTGCTGACACACAGGTCGCAGTAACAGGCGCCGGATCCCCGGGAAGTGAATCCACTTACTTCGGAGGATTGACAAAAGCGGCGGTTATGAAATTCCAGACCAAGCATGCAATTGCTCCGGTCGCGGGATATGTCGGTGCTAAGACCAGAGCGGTCTTGAACACCATGGGCGGAACCACCGGTGGAGTAGTTACCCCGACCGGAACCGCAGCCACCGTCGCGTTGTCCTTCGACAACCCGGCTTCTGGCACCATCATCGCCGGACAAGCCGTAGCTGACTTGGCACACTTCACCTTCTCCAATCCTACCGGAACGGAAGTGAAGGTCACCAAGATCGTCTTGGGTCGCACAGGCGTCTCGAACGATGCTACCTTGGCGAATGTTTACCTCTTTGAGGGAGCAGCCCGCATCACCGATGCCGCGACTCCTTCTTTGACCAAGATTACCTTCAATGACGCTTCCGGACTCTTCACGATCCCGGCCGGCGGCATGAAGACTATCGCCGTCAAATCTGACATCACCTCAGGAACCTCAGGACAGATTGTTGGAGTATCCCTCCTCGAAGTTACCGGAACGGCAACCGTTAGCGGCGCCTTCCCGGTTCTCGGAAACAATCAATCAGTAGCGAGCGCAGATATTTCGTACGCATACTTCTCCACCGTGGGAAGCTCGATGTCTCCGGCTTCTGAAACGACTGTCGATCCTCAGACGGATTACATCATGTGGAGCAATACTTTGAATGTTGGACTTCGCACGGCAGACTTGCACTCGATCTCTTTCCGAATGATCGGATCGGTTTTGCCGGCTGATCTCGCGAATTTCAGATTGAGCGTAGATGGAGTGATCGTCGGATCACCCATCACTTCTGTTGACGCCAACAATTATGTTACCTTCGTTCTCCCGACCCCGGTCAAATTGACGACCGGAGGACACCAGGTCAAACTGATCGGCGATGTCGTCGGCGGTTCCACCAAGACCTTCGTGTTCACTATCCAGGAGGCAGGAGATGTCAAATTGGTTGATTCTCAGCTCAATGTTCCGGTATTGCTTGCCGCTGATCATGCGAGCACCCCGACCGCATTTTCTTCTCTTACGGCGAATAATCACTACCTGGTGAACAGTGGAGACTTGTCTATCGTGAAGACGACCGACACTCCTTCTGGAAATGTCACTTTGAGTGGTTCGAACGTTCTTTTGGCGAAATACACGCTCAAAGCGACCGGCGAATCGATCAAAGTTGAGAAATTGCGCGTTGAAGCTATTTCCAGTATGACTGAAACCGATGAGGCGCTCCGCAACGGAACACTCACTGTCGGTGGCGTACAGATTGGAAACACGCTCTCTATTAAAGGAGACTCCAACACAGTAACCACCGGTACAGAATTTAATCTTGGAGGTTCATTGGTCGTAGTTCCCGGAACCCCCGTGGTTTTGGAGGTACGCGCTGATGTGTACAATGATGGTGCTGACACTATCGTCTCCGGAGATTCCGTCCAAATCGAAGTTACCGCTCCCGCGAACAGCCTGAAGAAATTGTCTTCTGGAACCTACCTGGCTGCAAAATCAGCGGTTCCCGCTTTGTCACTCAGCGTAGCTGTCGGAGGTCTCTCAGCTTCCATGAACACTGCTTATGGAGCACCGACTATCGTTGTTCCGAAAACGGCTTACAAGATTGGTTCCTTCAACTTGGTTTCCACCGAGACGGAAAATATCAATCTTAACACGATCACCATTGCTCTCGCCGGCGTAGATTACGCGACGAACACCACTGATCTTTATGTTAAATATGGCACAAAGACCACGAACGTAAAGAGTACGGTAACCGCTTCCAATGAATTCAATATCAGCGAGACACTGCTTCCGAACACCACCATGCCGATCGAAGTATACGCTACTTTGAGCTCGACATTGGCCGGAACGGTTACGTCTTCGTTGTCGACCTACGGTTTGACCGCTAACTCCAACACCACAGTTTGTACCGGATACAGCGGTTCTTGCGCTACACTTTCTGGAACCACCGGACAAGTTGTCACTGTCTCCACGTCAGCAGCTGTTTCCGCAGCTCTCGTAACTGATTCCACCCTCGCAACAAAACTCTTGGTTGGAAACACACAGCCGAAAGTCGCTTCTTTCCGCTTCAGCGCGGTTGATGACACCTTCACCGTTACTGACATTGCCCTTAAGGCATCGACGACCGACTCCGGTGCTGTCAATAGCATCACCTTGAAGTCGTCCGGAATGACTGATAAGATCATCTTCTTCGGCGCTCCGATTGGAGACCTGAGCGTTGCTACCTCTACCGGTATGTCGCTCACGGTTCCCGCGAATGGTTCAACTGTGGTTGATGTATATCTGAATCTGAACACTATTGGTACGGGTAACGGTGCTACCGGCTCGAATGTCGGTATCATCCTCCAGGCCTTCAAAGCTCAGAATTCAGGCGGAGTATCAACAGCTTACCCGAATGATGTAGTAGCGAACTGGATGTACGTCTACAAGTCCATCCCGACCATCGCTTTAGTTTCTCTTCCTTCGACTGGATTGACCGCAGGAACCAAAACCATCTCCAAATTCTCCGTTACGGCTGACGCCGCAGGAGCAATTGGATGGAAGAAGATTATCTGGAACGTAGCAAAGACCGACGGTGTTACTTTCTCGACTACTACGGGCATGTCGCTCGTTGACTCGAACAATAACACAATCGCCGGTACCTTTACTCCCAGCGTGAACTTCGAAACAACCTCGGTTCTTTCCGGAACGCTCTCCTTCGTCGCTACCGACGAGCAGCAGCTCACCTCGAGCGAGACCTATCAGTTGAAGGTGAATATCCTTTCACCTGATGGCTCAAACGACTCGATCAGCACGTACATCAACTCAGCCTCCAGCTACGCAGCACCGCAAGCATACGGCGCTATCGGAAGCTTCGTTTGGACTGATCGTTCTTTGAACTCGCACGACGAATCGTCTCTCGATTGGAATTCTGACTACAAAGTCAAGAATCTCCCGACCGATACGCAGACGTTGACGACTGCTTAATAAACCATCTTGTGAGTTAGTCAGAGCTTAGACTAATGAACGCAAGTTCATAAACCCAAGCGATACTAATTTGGTTCGCAAAACACCCCCCGTCGGTCCGCCGACCCGGGGTTTTTGCGTGTTTGAGCAGGTGAGGGAGTTTTCCTAGGGCAGCCCTAGCGAACGGTATCGCTAGGGCTGCCCTAGGAAAACGGCAACATTCCTGTATAATATTCGGATGGAACGAAAATTTTCTTTTTGCGAAAACGAATATTATCACATTTACAGTCGCGGAGTCGAAAGACGACAAATATTTCTCGACAACAATGATAAAGAGCGTTTTCTAAGATTGTTATTTTTATCGAACTCGGATCGGTCGTTTAAATATAACGACGTAAAAAATATTTCTTTTAATGAATACAACCGAGGAGAATTGAAAACCGCTATTGGCGCATTTTGCCAGATGCCGAATCATTTCCATATTCTTATACGAGAAACGAAGGAGGGAGGAATCAGTGGTTTTATGGAAAAACTATTGACCGGGTATTCAATGTACTTTAATAAAAAATACGACAGAAAAGGGTCTTTGTTTGAAAGCCGATTTCAAGCTACTCACGTCAACACCGACCACTATCTCAAATATCTATTCGCTTATATTCACTTAAATCCCGTAAAACTGATCGACCCAGAATGGAAAGAGAAGGGAATTACAGACCAAAAAGCCACGGAAGAATATCTCAAAAAATATCGCTACAGCAGTTTCGAAGACTATACCGGTATAGAGAGGGAAGAGAACTTGATCCTCGACAAAGAAGGCTTCCAAGAACATTTCGATTCGTCCAACGAGTTCAAAGACTTTATCACGTACTGGATGACCTATAAAGACGACGAAGAAATCCCCGAAGGTGGACTTCGCTGGTGACGGTTATTGCGGGTTCCTGAGGGGAGTCCTCAGTATTTACTGAGGACTCCCCTCAGGAACATGGCATAACTTCACGTTGTTTTTGCATCTCTGTATAGTTTCTTTCCCGTTTCTTTTTTGTTACGATGCGGGTATCATGAAAACAAAAATAACTCTTTTCGCCGCCCTCATCGCGCTCTTTTTCACCCCCTCCTTCGCTTTCGCTTCCATAAATACGCCAACGACAATCAATATTGACACCACTTGGACAGCCGG
>Ga0172379_10008936_pt1 | contig 12481 bp, 7 predicted proteins | sample GrowelOW334metaG_FD_119756 | JGI IMG/M metagenome (GOLD analysis project Ga0172379, IMG submission 119756) | Groundwater microbial communities from an aquifer near a municipal landfill in Southern Ontario, Canada - Groundwater well OW334 metaG | ecosystem: Environmental > Aquatic > Deep... | reverse complement strand
CGTCGGTGGCGAGCGCGGCGGTAGTCGGGTTGCTGCCAAAGTTGTTTTTTCCGAAACTCTCGGTGGCGCGGACGAGTTTGACCGGCCCGTAGTGGGACAGGCTGCCAGCCTGTCGGGTAGCTGCGGGCGGCCCGCCCGCAGGCGGCTCCGGCGGGCTGGCAGCCCGCACTACAGTGACTGGCAGGCTGCCCGTCCTACTGCCTGCGGCGTAATTGACCTGAAACTCGCCCATGAAGAAGTCGCCCTTGCGGCCTTCGTAGTAGGTCATGCCCGGGCCGTGTCCCGGCAGGCGTTCGTCCGGCATGGCTTCGAGACGGATGGCGGTGATGCCGGTTGAGCCGGGGCGGAACGTGAGATCGTAGGTGTCGCTCTTGGTGATGTCGCCGCTGGCAAAGACCGAGTCGTCCGGCTGGACGGTGAGCAGCGGGAGGTTGGACTTCGCCTCTGTCGGCCGCAGCGGCTTCCACTCAACGACGTGCCCGCGTTCCGTTTTCAGCCAGGCGGCAAATTTCTTTTCCAGGTTCTCAGGGCCGGAGGTCGCCGGGACCGCGTTGGTGTCCACTGGAAATTTTTTCGGCAGCTCGGCCAGCAGGCGGGCGGCGCGCTCCATGTTGTTACGGTGCTGCTCGTCCACGGACGCATCGGGCAGGTCGAGTTCCGGCTCGTCGGCGTTGTTCAGGAACGCCATCAGCGAATAAAACTCCGAATGGGGGATGGGATCGTATTTGTGCGTGTGGCACTGGACGCAGCCCATGGTCAGGCCCAGCCAGGTGGTTCCGGTGGTCGCGACTCGATCCACCATCGCGTAGAAACGAAACTCCAGCGGGTCGATGCCTCCCTCCTCGTTGAGCATCGAGTTGCGATGGAAGCCGGTCGCCACGACGGGGTCTGGCGTCTGGCGTTTGGGGTCTGGGGGGAGGAGGTCGCCCGCGAGCTGGTGGATGGTGAACTGGTCGAAGGGCAGGTCCGCGTTGAGCGCGTGGATGACCCAGTCGCGCCACGGCCAGATGGGGCGGGGGCGGTCCTTCTCGTAACCGTTGGTGTCGGCGTATCGGGCGAGGTCGAGCCACTTGCGCGTCCAGCGTTCGCCGTAGTGCGGGGAGGAAAGCAGTTTGTCGGCAAGATTGGCGATTGCCGATTGCCGACTGCCGATTTGAACGGATTTCACGAAATCATCAGCCTCCTCGGGCGTCGGCGGCAGGCCGATGAGGTCGAGGTAAAGGCGTCGGACAAGCGTGTAATCATCGGCGGGCGCGGACGGCTTCAAGCCTTCTTTCTCCAGCCGCGCAAGGATGAAGTAGTCGATCGAGTTCTGCGGCCATGCGGCCAGTTTCACTTTGGGCAGCGCGGCCTGCCTGGGTTTGCTGAACGCCCAGTGCGGCTGGTAGTTCGCACCGCCGGCGATCCAGCGGCGGAGGATGTCCCGCTCCGAGGTCGTGAGCTGCTTCTTTGTTTCCGGCGGCGGCATGACCTTGTCGTGGTCGGCGGAGGTGATGCGGCGGAGGAGTTCGCTCCGGTCGGGCTTGCCGGGGACGATGGCGCTTTTGCCGGACTTGGCGGGCTTGAGGGCTTCGTCCCGGAGGTCGAGGCGGAGGCGGGCCTTGCGTGCGTTCTCATCCGGGCCGTGGCAGGCGAAACACTGGCGGGAAAGAATCGGGCGCACGTCACGTTGGAAATCCGGCGCAGGTGTGGCGGCGGAGACAGCGAGACTCAACCCAAGCAAAGCGGCGAGCGAGGCGGTAGTAAGTTTCACGCGACGGGTCACGGCAACAGGATAGACGGAGAAGAGCGCGCTGGGAATAGTCGAAAGTAAGCGAATGTCCGCCAGCCGCAGCGCGGCGTGAGATTGTAGCCCACGGCGTGAGCCGTGGGGAAAGTCGTGATCAAGACAAAGCCCCGATAGGGGGCGGCAGAGGGAATACCTGCGGGAGATTATCTGTCGCCCCGCTGGCGCTGAGTCATTTGCTTGGCTCGAAGTAGCGCGCGAAGTTTCGCGATTCTGTGACCTCGACCGTTTCACCGGGCTTGCGTGTGACGCGGGCGGATGCGCCGGGCGTGGACTCCACCAACGCCAAGCCACGCTGCGGGCCGACGACGCAGGTGGTGGTGGACAGGCTGTTCGCTGTCAGGCAGTCGGGCGCGATGATGACCACGAGGCTGTGGTCGGTCATGCCCAGGCCCGTGTGCGGGTCCACGATGTGGGAGTAGCGCTTGCCGCCCAGCTCGACGTGCTGGAACAAATCGCCGGATGTGGCAAAGCCGCAGTTGCGCAGCGAGAGGAAGCGTGCCGGCGGAGCGCCGGGCGCGTCCAACGGCGCGAGTTCGATGCGCCAGCCGGAGCGGGCCGGCGGCGGATCGCCGATGGCCATGTCGCCGCTGCCGGTGACGAGCGCGCGGGTGAGGCCGTGCTTGTGCAGGACGCGGAGCGCCTCGTCCAAGGCGCGCCCCTTCGCGATGGACCCGAGGTCGAGCCGCATGTTGGGCACAAGCAACTTCGCCGTGTTTGCGCGCGGGTCGAGGATGACTTTCCGCCAGCCGACGCGCGACCTTGTCTGCGCGAGGACCTCCGGCGCGGGCAGTTCACGCTGTCGCCTCGCGCGCCGCCAGACTTGCACGAGCGGGCCGACGGTGATGTCGAACGCCCCGTCGGAACGCCGCGACATGGCCTGGGCCACGTTCAGCAGCCGCCACAGTTCGCCGCTCACCTTCACCGCCTGTCCGCTGCCGGAGGTGCGGGAGAGTTTGCTCAATTCGCTGTCGTCCTCGTAGTCGCTGTAAACCTGGTTCAGCTCCGCGACGCGGGCGAAGGCGGCGCTCGCGGCGGTGCTGGCGGCGGTCTCGTTCTCCGCGTAGAGCACGATGCGGAAGGGCACGCCCATCTGAGCCTGCTCGAACTCGAAGCGCTGGAGTGACCCTGGTTGAAGCGAGTGGCATCCTGCGAGCAGGAATCCCAGCGTCGCCAGCAGGGCTGCACCCGCCACGTGACGCAAGGCCGGGGCTCTGAGCGCTCCTCTTTGTGATTGGCCCGCGACAGGCCGCCTGTTAGCTTTCATCAACGGTTGCATTCCTACACACGCTTATGTTCTCCGTCATTGATACCGAGTTGCTGAACAAAATCACAGAGCAGGGCATCACTTTTCTTTTCGACTACGGCCCGAAGCTGCTCGGGGCCGCCATCATCTTCATTGTGGGCCTGATGGTCGCGATGCAGGTGGGCAAGGTGCTTCAACGCTGGCTGGGCACCAAGGATCTGGAGCCGCCCGTCCGCATCCTCATCGTGCGCGTGGCGCGCTTGATGGTGATGGGGCTGACGCTGATGCTCGTCCTGGAGAAGGTCGGCGTGGCCATCGCGCCCATCATCGCCGGCCTCGGTGTGGCGGGCGTGGGCGTGGGCCTCGCGTTGCAGGGCGTGCTCGGCAACCTCATGGCCGGACTGCTCATCATCTTCACCAAGCCCTTCCGCGTCGGCGAATACATCGAGATTCACGGGGTTCACGGGCAGGTCCACGCCATCGAGCTCTTCTCGGTCATCCTCGTCCACGCAGACCGGTCGCGCGTGGTGATCCCGAACCGCAAGATCATCGGCGAGATTCTCCACAACTACGGCTCCATCCGGCAGCTCGACTTGAGCGTGGGCGTATCCTACTCGACGGACTTGAACAAGTCGCTCAACGCGGTCAATGCCGTGCTGGCACGCATGCCCGTGGTGCTCAAGGACCCGGCTCCCGTGGTGGGCGTCGCGGGATTTGGCGACTCGGCCATCACCATCGCCATCAAACCGTGGACGAAGGTGGCCGACTTTGGCGCGGCTGGCGGGGCGGTGAATCAGGCAGTCATCGAGGAGTTCCGCAAGCAGGGCATCGAAATGCCATTCCCGCAGCGGGAAATCCGCGTGCTGAACGAAACCGGGCTGACGGGCAAGGCGGCCTGAGGCCGCTTTTGTTTGGCGTCCACGCTTCAGCGTGTCCGGCCGGCGGGGCACCCTCAAGGGTGGACACCGAACACTGCGGTCGGCTGCATCAACTCTCAGCCCTGCAGCAGCAGCCCGCGAATCTGCGGCACGCTGGCGGTGCCGGTGGTGCCGAGCTGGTGGATGACTACGGACGCGGCGGCGTTGGCCAGCTCGATGGCCTCGCGCAGCGTTGCCCCGGCGGCGAGGGCGACGGTGAGGTTGGCGGTGACGGAATCGCCAGCGCCCACGATGTCAATCGGCCCGCGCAAGGGCAGGCAGGGCACGTGTTCCACTTCTCCACTCGGAGCAGCGCCGAGGATGCCGCGTTCGGATAGGGTGACGAAGACTTCCCGGCCATTCTGCTCCGCCAGCGCACGGGCGGCTTCGCCGATTTGGGTCAAGCTCGCGTCTTGGGCAAGACCGGTGAGGGTGCTCAATTCGGCGAGGTTCATCTTGAAGGTGACAGAAGGCCAGCCGCGCAATCCGCGCCGGGAATCGGCCACGACCGGCGTGCCCGGGTTGCCGTGGGGAAAACTTCCAAGGAGCGGCAGAATTCGGGAAGTCACGACGCCGGTGTCGGGAATGTCCACCTGGTCCATGACGGCGACGCCGTCCACCTTGAACCGCAGATCGCTGATCGAATTCCAGATTTCGCCCGCCAGCAGGGCCGGCGTCGGTTCCCAATTTTTGGAATCCAGCCGGCTCTGTTCCTGTGGTGCCTGGCCGGGATGCATCATCAGCGGCTTGCAGTAGGTGAAGGTCCGCCGCAGCGGCGTCCGTTGGAAGTGTTCCAGCCTCACGCCCGGCATGGCCGCAAGTGCGCGGTGCAACTCGAAACCCTCCCCGTCGTCGCCGCAGAAGCCCACCGGCCAGATCGTGCCCGCTCCCAGCGCGCAAAGATTGTTGAGGATGGTCCCCGCCGCGCCCGGCTGCGAGCGCACGCGCACGACATTGTGGACCGGCAGGCCGGTCTCGATGGAGGTCTCGGCCTTCGCCGGGTCAATCTCCAGATACCGGTCGAGGCAGAAGTCGCCGACGAGCGCGAGCCGCAGCGACGAGTAGCGGTCGGTGATTTCAGCAAAGCGGGCCGGGGTCATAAGGGGAGGAATTGGCCGCGAAAGAGCACAAAGGACGCAGAGAAGAAACTTTCAACGTCCAACTTTGCGCTCTCTGCGCCCTCTCGCGGCAAAAACTCTTTCATCACCACTTGTAGCGCGGTTCGGGGTTCGGGTCGCCGATGTCGGGGATGTCCGTCTTTGCCGCCGTGCGGCCGTGGAGCGCCTCCAGTTTGTGGAAGAGGTGATGGAGGAACGCCACGTTGTCGCATTGCGCGTAGTGCATCGTGCCGCCCATGCGGGAGAAGCTTTTGCAGAAGCGCAGATAGTAGGCCGGGTTGTCGCGCGGCGGCTCGCCCTGGGTCCAGTCCCAGTTGCCGCCGTCCTGCAAGTCCACCACGTAAATGCTGTGGCCGCTGACGATGGGACGGCCCGCTTGCAGGCGCAGGTTGTTCACGCAACTGATGCTCTTCTCGAAGACCTGCGGCCCCATGATGGCCGAGCCAACGCTCAGGACCACGCCGCCGTCGAGCTTCTCCACCGAGCCGCCGAACAGCGCGAAGTCCACGCCCGCCGCGCGGCCGATGACGCCGCCGTTGAACCACGGGTGGTTCGAGATGATGTCGTAGCCGATGCCGGGATGGACGGTGAAGGGCACCTCGTGTCGCGCGGCCTGCGCAAGCACGCTGGAGTTGCGATGCGGATGCGCGACGATGTGCGGGCCGGGCTTGAGGCCGAAGCGCTGGATGGCTTGCAGCAGGTCCGCGCGCGCCGATGTGAGCGGGTGGCCCGGTTCGGCTTGAATCTGCTTCGTCAGCTCGGCCTCGGTCGGGATGAAGCCGCCGTCCTCGTAGATGAACTTGCCGAGCGATTTGCCGTAGCCGAAGCCGCGCACGCCGCCGAGCAGCAGCGCGAGATGGATGTAGCGCCCCGTCTCATCCCAGGTGCCGAAGCTGCCGGTGGCGACGTTGTCGCGCACGCTCTCGGTCGAGCGGCCCAGCCAGGAGAACTCCCAGTCGTGAATCGTCCCCGCACCGTTCGTCGCAAGGTGCGAGAGGAAGCCACGGTCGAGCATCTGGCTGAGGAGAAGCTGGCCGCCGTTCTTCACGAGGTGCGCCCCGTAGATGAACATGACCGACGCGCCGCGTTCGAGCGCGGCCTTGATGTCGCGGGCGCAGCGCCCGATGAGCGCGGCGTTGAAGTCGCTGACCGGCGGCGGCGTGTTGGTCGGCTCGACGAGCACCTCGTCCACCGTGCTCATGCTTTTGCGCTGCGCGAGCGGGAAGACGCGTATTTTAGAGAAATCGAGGGGCGGAGGCGGGTTTAACATGGGCAAAATTGCGAATGGCGAACGGCGAACGGCGAATCGTGTGCCACGTTCGGTTGTCCCGGAGGGACGACTGATCGTAGCCGGTGGCAAGGTGAGCCAGAGGCGAGCCGCCGCCACCGGACTGGCACCGGAAAGTCGGGCACCCCAGCGGGGTGCATGAGCGTGGAGCCTAATGAGCGTTCATGCGCCCCTGCCGGGGCGCGGCTCGCTCCGGGGCAAAACCGGTGGTTGCGGCCTGCGGCCTGACCACCGGCTACCATCAAGTCTCCCGCCGGGAGACTCGCCGTCCGGACTGACTCAGCAAGACTGTGCAATTTGTCGGTCATTGCGAATGGCCGTTCGTCATCGCTCGCCCAGCAGCAGCTTCACCAACTGCTCGTGACACTGGTAATCAGGAATCACCAGATCCGCGCCCGCCGCGATGAGCTGCGTGCGCTTCTGTTCGTGGATTTTTCCGGAGCCGATTTCCGTCTCATCGCTGGCGACGGCCACGGCGAGTCCGCCAAGTTCCTTCGTGTGGTGCAGTTCGACCGGACCATCGCCGAAGGAGAGCAGGCGCTCTCCGGGGATCCCTTCCTCGCGGAGAATCCGGTCGAAGACCATGCCCTTGGAAAAGCGTGTGTGGTCCTCGTGTCCGCCATGGATGCGTCCGTCGAAGTAGCGGGCGAGGTCGAGCAGCTCCGCCTCCTCTTTCACGAACCGCTCCAGCGTGCTGCTCAGGATGTAGAGCTTCAGCCCGCGGTTGCGCAGACGCTCCAGCAGCGCGCGCGCGCCGGGCACCACAAAGCTGTCCGGGCTGGCACCGTCGCGGATGCGCTGGCTGCGCGCGGCAATGTCGCGTTCGAGACGCAGCGTGTATTCGGCGAGGTAGCACTGCGGCTCGCGGACCTGTCCGCCGCGTTCGCCCACATGCCCGGCGAAGCGCACCATCTGGTGGATCGTCTGCCGGCCGTTGAAGGAGATGATTTCGCGCATCAGCTCGGCGCGCAGCGCGGCCGGGTCTTCGCCGGCGCGCGGCGGAAGCATCTCAAGAAACATCCCGAGCATGATGTCCGGCCAGCCGTGGCGGATGAGGGAGAGCGTGCCATCGAAGTCGAAGACGGCATGGGTGAGTCCGGGGCGGGGGGCGAATCCGGGACAAATCTCAATCCCGATGCTGGCGGCGGCGGTCATCTGCACGGCCTCCAGTTAAGGGCAGCGGGGTAAAATTGGCAACGCCGCGAGAGTTTTGAATTTCATCTCGCCGTCGCAAGTCAGTCGGATCACTCTGGGCATGTGGATCGGGAGCGGAGCGGAATTTTTCCTATCGACCGCCCAAGCCGTTTTTTTGTGAACCGCGACGAACATCCTCTGGACGAGAACCGCTGGCGCGCCGCGCGTCCGGTGAATTTGTCACAGGATGCGCTTGCCGGAGTGCCGCCGGATTTCCGATGGCTCACCGCCTTCAGCATTTTCTCCGTGCTCCTGCTGCTGTTGGGCACGTTTCTGCCGGCGAACTGGAAGTCGCTTCATCCCGCGCTGCTTGAACGGGCGGGGCAGGGGACGCCGATCGCCTCCAGGCTGGGGCTGGCCGCTGTGAAGGCGCAGAAGCCCGGCGTGGCCACGCTTGCACTCTCGGCGGCGAACGCGGTGAAGGACGACGATGCAGCGAAGCTCACCGCGGAACTCGCCGCTTTTGATGCCGGCGGCGGCTGGACGACCTGGGGCGGACGCGATCCGTTCATCGAGTCGGTCTTCAAGGACAAGTCGCCAGTCCGGCCCGTGAGCGAGGCCATCCTGCCGTTTTTGCTGGGCGAGACGAACCGCGCGGTGCTCCGCGGGCATCTCGCGTCGTCGCGTTCGCCCGGCGTGCAGGCCATCCTTCAAACGCGCGGGCTCTCCAGCACCACGCTGTTTGTGCCGGCGGGCCAGCCCGGCGGCCAGCCGTTCGAGGCGACGATTCTGCTCACGGCCCTGCTCTATCAGGGCGAGCGGTTCTCCGCCCTGCTGGCGCAGGACATCCGTGTGACCGCCGAGAAAGCGAACGAATCGCGGCTTGCGGCCGAGTGGGAGGCCGTGTGCATGGACATGCTCACGCTGTCGCGGAGGCTGGACTGGACACAGCTCCAGGAACTTCTGCGGGTCATCCCGAGTGCGAAGGCGTTGAGGGATTTCACGCAACTTGCAAAGGCGGCGCCGGACAACTTCTCCACGCTCTACACCGCGTCGCTGCTCACGAAGGCCCCGGACAAAATCGCGGATTATCTGCTGCGGTTCGGGAAGGCCGGGGCGGACGATCTTGCGAGGGCGCTCGCGCACGGCGAAGGCGCGGTGCGGCTGCTGGTGGAGCGCTCGCTGCCGCTCGGGCCGGCGCGCGCGACGCCGGGCTTCCTGGCGGGCTGGACGCTTGCGGCTCCGCGCGGGATGCTGGCGGCGAAGGTGATTTGCTTTTTGCTGGCCGGCTTTGGATTCTTTTTGGTGTGGCGCGAGCTCTCACCCGTCCAACCCGGCGGGCGTTCTTCCGTGGGCGTGCGGATGGTTCACGGCCAGCGCGCCGTGGTGGCGCTGGGGCTGGCGATGATGCTGCTCGCGGCGGGCGAGCCGTTCCTGCTCAAGCCGCTGGGCTCGCCGGAATTCCGCCTGCGCCTGAAGCTGCCGGTGCTGACGAATTCACCTGTTCCGACTGACAAGACCGAGACTGCAACCAAAACGAAACCGCGTATGGACCTATCTACAATTCTAAGCATCGTGCTCTTCGCTGCGCTGCAGGTGGCCGTGTATGCCATCTGCATCATGAAGATCCGCGAAATCGAAATGTCCACCGCCTCGCCCCAGCTCAAGATGCGCCTGATGGAGAACGAGGAGAACCTTTTCGACTCCGGCCTCTACGTCGGCATCGCCGGCACCGCCACCGCCCTCGTGCTGCAAGTGCTGCAAGTCATCGAGGCCAACCTCCTCGCCGCCTACGCCTCAAATCTGTTTGGCATCGTGACGGTGGCTCTCGTGAAGATTCACCACGTCCGCGCCGCCAAGCGCCGGCTCATCGTGGAATGCCAGGAGGAGGCGGACGAGCGGGAGACGGCGACGGCGTAACCCAACTTTCGGAGCCATGAACAAGACGCTGCTCCTCATCATCTGCGACTTCCTGTTGCTGAACCTGCTGGCGCTTACGGATTGGCGGCGGGCTGAACCGTCCCCCACGCGCAAGCCGCCGGTGCCCGAGGTCAGCGCCAACGCTGCGCGCCAGAACCAGGACCTCGTGGACATGATGAAGCTGGCCTTTGAACGCGAGCAGGCCGCCCGCACCCAGCTCCAGCAGCGCCTTCAGTTTGCGGAGTCGGATTCGCAAAGCCGCGCGCAGACGCTCGCGCAGTTGCAGGCGCAGAAGAGCCAGCTGGAGGTGAACCTCCAGCAGTCCCAGACGGCGGCGAAAGATTTGTCCCAGCGTTACGCGTCTGCGGCGAAGCAGGCGGCGGACGCCCGGCAGCAGCAGGATGCGCTCACCTCGGCGATCAAGAATGTCGAAGCCGAGAAGACGAAGCTCGTCCAGGACTTGCAGCAGCGGCAGCAGGCGCTGACGGCCATGGAGCAGCAGAAGAACACGGCATCCCAGCAGGCCTCGAACCTCGCGACCACCGTGAAGGTGGTGCAGGCGGAGAGGGATTTGATCCGCGAGCAGATGGAGAAGCAGTTGCAGGCCGCGCTGGCCGCGAAGCAGGCGGAGCTGGAGCGGCAGCAGCAGGCCCTCGCCGCGCTGGAAAAACAGCGGCAGGCCGCCACCGCCGAGGCCGCGCAGTTTGCGACCGCCGCCAAAGTCGCCGAGAGCGAGCGCAACATGCTGCGCGAGAACTTGACCGACCTGAAGCAGGAGGTCGCCTTCGTGCGGCGCGAGAAGGAGCAGCTTCAGTCTCAGACGGCGAAGCTCTCCGAGGGCGTGGGGCAGCTCGCGGCGAAGTCCGGCGAGCTGGCCAAGGAGATCCGTGAGAACACGCCCATCAACATGAACCTCATGTTCAGCGAGTTCCTCAGCAACCGCGTGGACATGGCGGTGTCCGCGCAGGTGCCTGGCATTTTCAGCCCGGGCAACCGGCTCAAGGAGGTCAAGAGCATCCTGGTGCATGACGGGCGCACCGTCATGGCCATCGCGCATGTCACTGACACGCCCTTCTCCCTGTCGCCGAACCCTCCGGCCATGGAGCGGGTCATCGCGCGCGTGGCCAGGGGGGCGCAGGTGCTGGGCAGCGGTGCGCTGACCTTCATCACCGCCGATCCGCGCCTCGCAGTGATTCCCGTGAACGCGCAGCAGGCGCTGGCGATGGGCGTGAAGATGTATCCGGTGGCGAAGAACCCGTTCAAGTTCGCCGAGGCCGTGCTGGTGAACCGCGGCGGCAAGCACTACGGCGAGGTCGAGTTCAAGCTCAACGCCGCCACGCCGGGCTACGTGAAGATGCGCAACCGCATCCTCAGCCGCGTGCTGCAGGGCGAGTTTTCGCCCTCGACCGGCGACATCGTGCTGAGCAAGACCGGCGAGTTCCTCGGCGTGATGGTGAACCCGGATTACTGCGCCGTGCTGCGGACCTTCGAGACGCTGCCCGGCTACACGTTCGATGAGAAGACCACCACCGACATGGTGAGGAACCGGCTCGTGGAACTCGGCACGCGGGTTTCACGCCTGCCCTTTGCCTTGCAGTGAGGAGTCATCCGCCGGGGCGGTCAAAAAACCCGGCGTGTTGGACAAGCCTTGGGGAGGCGTTTGTGTCCGCTCGGGACAGGATTCCAATGACATGAGTGCGGACACGACAGGCACTGGTTTTTCGCAGTCGCAGTTGCTGCCGTTCCTGCTGAACCCGGCTTCTTATCAGCATCGGCCGCGCACTGTGCGGCTCATCCAGACCCACGCTTCGCTGGTGTTTCTCGCCCCACCCTTTGTGTTCAAGGTGAAGAAGCCCGTGAACTTCGGCTTCCTCGACTTTTCTACGCTGGCGAAGCGCCGCCACTTCTGCGAGCGCGAGGTCGCCTTGAACCGCCGCCTGTGTCCCCGTGTGTATCTCGGCGTGGTGCCGATCACGCGTCGGGACGGGCGGTTCGCCTTCGGCGGCGACGGCGAGGTGGGGGAATACGCCGTGCAGATGCGCCGGCTCGCGGAGCACGGATTTCTGCTGCACCGGCTGCGGCGCGGCCGCCTGGGACGTGCGGTGCTGGATCGCCTCGTCGAAGTTCTCCAGGTGTTTTATGAAGCCCAGCATCCGACGGCGGAGGTCGAGGCGTGGGGGCGCGTGGCGCGGTTGAAAATCAGCACCGACGAGAACTTCCGCCAGACCCGCGGCTGTGTGGGACAGACGATTTCCCCGGCGGCCTTCAACGCCATCCGCGCGTTCACGAACGGCTTCTTCCAGACACATCGGGAGTTGTTCGTCCGGCGCATCCGTGAGCGGAGGATCCGGGACTGCCACGGCGACTTGCATCTCGACCACATTCACGCCGGACCGAAGGCGCTGCATGTGTATGACTGCATCGAGTTCAACGACCGGTTCCGCTACGTGGACGTGGCGAATGACATGGCGTTCCTGGCAATGGACCTCGATTTCCACCGTCGCCCGGATCTGGCGGCGCACTTCGTGGAGCGCATCGCGCGCGCGCTCAAGGACCGGGAGCTGCCCCGGTTGCTGGACTTCTACAAGTGCTACCGCGCCTATGTGCGCGGCAAGGTGGAAAGCCTGCACAGCAGGGCCGCTGCGGTGCCCGGGGCCGAGCGCCAGGAGGCAGCGGAGCACGCGCGACGTTACTTCCGGCTCGCGCTCCGATACGCGGTGGCCGGCTCGCGTCCGCTGGTGCTGCTGGTGATGGGCCGCATCGCCTCGGGCAAGAGCACGCTCGCCGAGGCGTTGGCGAAGGAGCTGGGCTGGCCGGTGGCGTCGTCCGACCGGGTGCGCAAGGAACTCGCCGGATTTCCGATTCAGGCCCGGGGTGACGCGACAGCACGGGCCCGGCTTTATTCTCCCGCGATGACGCGCCGGACCTACGCGGCGTTGCTGGCGACGGCGGAACGGCACGTGGCAGCCGGCGAGAGCTGCGTGCTCGACGCCACCTTCGGCAGCGCAGAGCTGCGGCGGGTTGCGATTCGCCGGCTCCGCCGCCGTGGCATCCGCTTTTTGTTTGTGGAAT